>Ga0116168_1002800_pt1 | contig 10481 bp, 9 predicted proteins | sample AD_UKC129_MetaG_FD_89795 | JGI IMG/M metagenome (GOLD analysis project Ga0116168, IMG submission 89795) | Active sludge microbial communities of municipal wastewater-treating anaerobic digesters from Canada - AD_UKC129_MetaG | ecosystem: Engineered > Bioreactor > Anaerobic > Digestate | place... | reverse complement strand
GAGCCTTCGATGGCCGGCGCGGCGCCGATGCGGCGGGCGCTGAAGGGGGCGCGCGCGCCGCCGGCCGTCAGGTCGTACACGCTGCCGTTGATGACATCGCCCGCCACCTGGCCCACAAAGCGGCGCAGGCGCCCGTCTTCGTCGGTAAAGCCAAAACGCACCTGCTCGCCGGCCACCTTGGGCTCGCGCAGGCCGGTTTCAAAATCCTTGAAGCCGACCGTTCCGGTGAAGTCCTGAAAATGCTGGCGCCGCACTTCCAGCCGCGTGGTCACCGGGCCGGCTTGCTGCGGAAACTGCAGCTCCCACTGCCCGCCCACGTTGGCCGGCACCAGCCACAGGTGCAGCGCGGCGTGATCGACGCTGGATGTTTCATCCGGCCGCCAGCGCCCCATGCGAAATTCGTGCGAGACCACACGCGTGCCGGGCTTGAGCGCCAGGATGCGCGGGCGCAGCTTCAGGTTCAGGTGCGGCAGCAAATACATGGTGACGACCGTCGCCTGGCTGAAATCGGACTCGAAGATGTCGGCCTTCTCGAAGCGCGTGCGCTCGGCCACGCCGGCTTCCTGCGCGCGGCGGCGCGACAGCTCGACCATGTCGGGGTTGTACTCAATGCCCAGCCCGCGGGCGCCCTCGCGCGCGGCGGCAATCACGATCTTGCCGTCGCCCGAGCCGAGGTCGATTACGAAGTCTTGCGGCGTCACCTGCGCCAGCCGCAGCATGCGGGTGACGAACAGATCGGGCGTAGGTATCCAGATCACGTCCTTGCCCGACTGGCCGCGCCGCGGCTTGTAGTCGCCGGCGGCAAACGAGCCTGCGCGCAATTGCTGCGCCTGCAGCCCGCCCGAGGCCAGCAAGCCGCTGGCGGCCCAGGCCGCAGAACCAGTGATGAAGGCGCGCCGATCGGCGCGTGGTTTGTCGATCAGTGTCATGCGTTCTTTCCACGAAGCGATGGCAGCAGCGCAAAAGAATAACCGACGCGCGTCAGCCTCGGCGCTGCACTCAACAACTGCAACAAAAAAAGCCTCCAGCGCTTGTTCTGACTGCGCAAGCAGCTATCTTTTAGAGAGCAATCCGGTGGCCGGCGTGGCGTGGTCCAGCCGCAGGCGCAGCTCGCGCTTGAGGCGCCCGTTGAGCAAGCGGCGCGACTCGCTCATGAAAGACAGCAGCGTCGGCGCCAGTTGCTCGCGCGCCTGGTCGCGGCCGATGCGCGGTGGGCGCGGCAGGCCGTACAGGTCGGCCGCCAGGTCGAAGTAGTCGCCCATCTTCAGCTCGCTGTCGTCGCTGGCGTTGACCACGCGCTGCGGTTTGCCTCGCCACAGTGCGGCCACCACCGCGCGCGCCAGGTCGTCGGCGTGGATGTGGTTGGTGTACACGTCGTCGCCCGCCGCCAGCACGGGCGTGCCGCGCTCCAGCCGCGCGCGCGGCGTGCCGCCTTCGCGGTCGGGCGCGTAGATGCCAGGAATGCGCAGGATGCTGGTGCGTGTGCCGGCGGCGCGGCCAAAGGCGCGCAACGCGCTTTCGGCCGCCACACGGCGGCGCGCACGGGCGGTTTGCGGGCGCAGCGCGCGTGTCTCGTCGATCCAGGCGCCGCCGCAGTCGCCGTACACGCCGCTGGTCGATGCGTAGACCAGCGCCAGCGGCGCCGTGCGGCGCGCTAGCGCGCGCAGCAGCGCGGCGCTGCGCGGGTCGCCCTCGCCTTCGGCCGGTGGCGGCGCCAGGTGGATCACGCGCGTGGCGATGCCGGCCAGGCGCCGCAGGCTGGCCGCGTCGTCCAGGTCACCCAGCATCGGCGTCACGCCTTGTGCGCGCAGCGTGCCCGCGCGCGCCGCCTCGCGCACGAGGGCCAGCACGCGCACCCGCGGCGTGAGCAGCCGCGCAGCGCGCACGCCCACGTCGCCAAAGCCGACGATGAGCACGCGCGGTCGCCGAAAGCGCGCCGGCAGCGCGCCAAGAGGGTTTTGGTTCGAAGGCAAAATCGGAGGCAGCGGCAGATCGGACTGCCCGAGGATACTGAAGTCATGACCCACACCATCACGGTCCAGCCCAGCGGCCGCGGTTTCGAGGCCGAGTCTGGCGAGACCATGCTGGCCGCTGGCATCCGCCAGGGCATTGGCCTGCCTTATGGCTGCAAGGACGGCGCCTGCGGCTCGTGCAAGTGCAAGAAGCTGTCGGGCAGCGTCACGCACGGCCCGCACCAGGAGAAGGCGCTGAGCGCGCAGGAAGAAGCCGACGGCTACGTGCTGACCTGCTGCGGCACCGCGCAAAGCGACGTGGTGCTGGAATCGCGCCAGGTGACGCACGCGGGCGCCTTCCCGATCAAGAAGATGCCGGCGCGCGTGGCGGCGTTGGAAAAACTCTCGCCCGACGTCATGCGCATCAAGCTGCAATTGCCGGCCAACGACATCATCCAGTACCACGCCGGGCAGTACGTCGAGTTCATCCTGCGCGACGGCGCGCGGCGCAGCTACAGCATGGCGAACGCGCCGCACACGCTGATTGAAAGCGGCGCGCCGATGGTCGATTTGCACGTGCGCCACATGCCCGGCGGCAAGTTCACCGACCACGTGTTCAGCGCCATGAAGGAGAAGGAAATCCTGCGCATCGAAGGGCCGTACGGCAGCTTTCACCTGCGCGACGATTCGCCCAAGCCCATGGTGCTGCTGGCCTCGGGCACCGGCTTTGCGCCGATCAAGGCGATCATCGAGCACATGCAGTTCATGGGCATCACGCGCGACACGGTGCTGTACTGGGGCGGGCGCCGGCCGCACGACCTGTACCTGCACGACTGGGTGCTGGCCCGGTGCGCCGAGATGCCGCACCTGACATACGTGCCGGTCGTGTCCGACGCGTTGGCGGAAGACGCCTGGAGCGGCCGCACCGGCTTCGTGCATCAGGCGGTGCTGCAGGATCTGCCCGATCTGTCGGGCCATCAGGTGTACGCCTGCGGCGCGCCCATCGTGGTCGATTCGGCGCGCAAGGACTACGTTGAAAAAGCCGGGCTGCCCAGCGAAGAGTTCTACGCCGACGCCTTCACCAGCGAGGCGGACAAGGCGGCTGACTGAGGTCTGGACTCGGGTCTCAAAACTATATTTTTTATAGCTGCTCGCGCTTGCCCATCAAGCGCCAGCGGCCTGTTTTATTCAAAGAAAGCACTCCCCCATGCAACGACGCACCCTGTTCATCGCCGGCCTCGCGCTGGCCGCCGCCTCGAGCGCCTTCGCGCAAGCCAGCAAACCGATTCGCCTGATCGTGCCCTACGCCCCGGGCGGCCCGCTCGACGTCACGGCGCGTGCGCTGGCCGAGCGGGTGGAAGGCAAGCTGGGCACCATCATTGTCGAGAACAAGCCGGGCGCCGGCGGCAACATCGGCAGCGACTATGTGGCCAAGGCCGCGCCCGATGGCCAGGTGATCGGCCTGGCGGCGGTCGCCACGCACGCCATCAACCCCTGGCTGTTCAGCAAGATGCCGTTTGACGCCGCGAAGGACTTCGCGCCCATCACGCAGATGGTGCGCGTGCCCAACGTGCTGGTGATGAACGCCGACACCGCCGCGCGCCTGAAGATCAACACGCTGGCCGACCTGATCGCGTACGCCAGGAAGAACCCCGGCAAGCTCAACTACGGCTCGGGCGGCAACGGCTCGGCCGGGCACCTGGCGGGCGAGATGTTCAAGCAGGGCGCGGGCATTTTTGCCGTGCACATCCCGTTCAACGGTGGCAACCCGGCGCAGCTGGCCCTGCTGTCGGGCCAGGTCGATTTCAACATCGACAACCTGGCCACCGCGTCGGCCAACATCAAGGCCGGCAAGCTGAAGGCGCTGGCCGTGACCACCGCCGGGCGCTCGCCATTGCTGCCCGGCGTGCCCGCGATGAGCGAAACGATCAAGGGCTTCGACGTCGGCACCTGGTGGGGCCTGGTGGCGCCGGCCGGCACGCCGCCCGAGGTGATCAACCGCCTGAACGCCGCCTTCACCGAAGCCTTGCGCACGCCCGAAACGCAGCAGCGCTTTGCGCAGTTGATGGCCGAGCCGGTGCCGACCACGCCCGAGCAGTTCGGCCAGTTCATGGCGCGCGAGCGGGCGCGCTACGAGCAGGTGGTCAAGCGCTCGGGCGCCAAGGTCGATTGAGCGTTCCTGAGCGGCGCCGGGCGCGCGCCGTCAGGGCAGCGAACGGTCGATGAAAACGCCGGGCTGCCCTTCGTTGGCGGTCGGAAACTCATCGTCACGCGTCTCGGCCAGCGGCGCCACGGTGCGCACAAAGGCGACGCCTTCCAGGCAAGCGTCGCGGCTGGTAAAGCCCTGGCCGCAGGTGGCCATCACCTGGCCATCGCCCGCCTGCAGTTGCCAGTGCCAGCTGCCTTGCTCGTCTTGATAGATCTTGAATGCGGGGGACATCGGGTCTCTCCTCAAGTCAATATGCGCCTCATCTTAGCGAGACGATGCAGGTTCTCCTGTCGGCCAAGCGCCCATAAAAAAGCCACGCCCATGGGCGTGGCTGGATGGGCAGCACGCTTTCTCGCGGGCCGCGTCAGTTCAACGGCGTGCGCACGTTGTTCTTGTAGGCGTTCAAGGTCACGGCGGGTTGCGTCAGCTCGCCCTTGTCGGTGAACTGGATCTGCGCCGTCACGCCCTTGTAGTTGGTCTTGCGCAGTGCCGGCACGTAGACCTTGGGGTCGACGGAATTGGCGCGCTTCATGGCATCGACCAGCACCATCGTGGCGTCGTAAGCGTAAGGGCTGTAGATCTGGAAGGCGCCGGGGAACTTGGCGTCGTAGCGCTTCTTCCAGTCCTGGCCGCCGGCCATTTTCTCGACCGAAATGCCGCCGGTGGCGCAGGTCACGTTGGCCACGCTGGCCACCTTGCCGGCCAACTCAGGCAGCTTCTCGGTGCACGAGCCATCGCCGCTGAAGAACTTGACGTTGCCCAGGCCGAGCTGCTCCAGCTGGCGCAGCATAGGGCCGGACTGCGAATCCAGGCCGCCGTAGAAGATGGCGTCGGGCTTCTTGCCGCGGATGTTGGTCAAAATCGCCATGAAGTCGGTCGCCTTGTCGGTGGTGAATTCCGACGCCACGACGTTCATGCCCTTCTTCTTGGCCGTTTCCTTGAACACGTCGGCCAGGCCCTGGCCATAGGCCGTGCGGTCGTCGATGACGGCCACGTTCTTGAGCTTGAGCGCATCGGCCGCGTAGATGGCCAGCGCCGCGCCCAGCGCGTTGTCGTTGGCGATCAGGCGATAGGTGGTGTTGTAGCCCGGCTTGGTCACGTCCGGGTTGGTGGCGGCGGTGGTGATGTGCGGAATACCGCACTTGTTGTAGATGCCCGCGGCCGGAATGGTGGTGCCCGACTGCAGGTGGCCGACCACGCCGGCCACCTTTTGGTCGCACAGCTTTTGCGCCACGGCGGTGGCCTGCTTGGGGTCGCCCGCGTCGTCTTCGGCGGCGATCTCGAACTTGATCTTCTTGCCGCCGATGGTCAGGTTCTGCGCGTTCAGCTCGTCAATGGCCAGGCGCACGCCGTTTTCGGTGTCCTTGCCGATGTGGGCGATGCCGCCCGAGGTGGGCCCGGCGTGGGCGATCTTGACGGTCTGCACGTCCTGCGCCTGAGCGGCGGTGGCCAGCAGTGCGCCGGCGGCCAGCACCGAGAGGTGGAAGGTGGTTTGTGAGGTTTTGGTCATGCGAGGTCTCCTGACTCAACAAGGGATAGAAACGACGATGCTGCCATCGTATTGACGAGAAAAAGAAATGTTACGCCGGGCGCGCTGGCGTCGGTTGAAGCGGCCTGGGTCACTCGCCCAGGTAGGCGGCGCGCACCTTGGGGTCGGCCAGCAGGTCCTTGCCGGCCCCGCTCATGCTGATCAGGCCCGACTCCATCACGTAGCCGCGGTCGGCCAAGGCCAGCGCGCGGCTGGCGTTCTGCTCGACCAGCAGGATGGTGACGCCCTGCGCGTACACGTCGCGCACCACTTCGAACACCTTGTCGACCATGATGGGCGACAGGCCCATCGAGGGTTCGTCGAGCAGCAGCAGCTTGGGTCGGCTCATCAGCGCGCGGCCCATGGCCAGCATTTGCTGCTCACCGCCCGACATGGTGCCGGCGAGCTGGTCCTTGCGCTCGCGCAGGCGCGGGAAGATGGTGAAGATCTTCTCCACATCCTCGGCGATGCCAGGTTTGTCGTTGCGGATGTAGGCGCCCATGAGCAGGTTTTCGGTGATGGTCATGCGCGCGAACACGCCACGACCCTCCGGCACCATGGCCAGGCCTTGCTTGACCAAATCCCACGGGCCCTGACCCTTGATCGACTTGCCCAGGTATTCGATGCTGCCGCCGGCCAGCGGCAGCGTGCCGGTGATGGCCTTCATGGTGGTGGTCTTGCCGGCGCCGTTGGAGCCGATCAGCGACACCAGTTCGCCCTCGCGCACCTCGAAATCCACACCCTTGACGGCCTGAATACCGCCGTAGGCGACCTGCAGGCCGCTGACTTTCAACAGAGTCTGCGCCATGTCAGTGGCCTCCCGTGCCCAGATAGGCTTCAATCACTTTTTCGTTCTTCTGCACTTCCGCCGGGGTGCCCTCGGCAATCTGCTTGCCGTAGTCGAGCACCGTGACGCGGTCACACAGGCCCATCACCAGCTTCACGTCGTGCTCGATCAGCAGGATGGTGCGGTTGTCCTTGCGGATGCGGTCGATCAGCTCGCGCAGGGCGACCTTCTCGGTGGCGTTCATGCCGGCGGCCGGTTCGTCCAGCGCGATCAGCTGCGGGTCGGTGGCCAGCGCACGGGCAATCTCCAGCCGACGTTGGTCGCCGTAGGACAGCGTGCGCGAGCGGAAATTGGCGTACTTGCCAATGCCCACGTAGTCGAGCAATTGCTGTGCGCGCTCGGCGATCGCGTCTTCCTCGGCCTTGAAGCCGCCGGTGCGGAAGATGGCGCCGAACAGCCCCGAGCGGGTGCGCACGTGGCGGCCGACCATCACGTTCTCCAGCGCGGTCATTTCGGCAAACAGCCTGATGTTCTGGAACGTGCGCGCGATGCCGGCCTTGGCGACCTGGTGCACAGCCTGCGGCTTGTAGGGTTGCCCGGCCAGCTCGAAGCTGCCGCTGTCGGGCGTGTACAGGCCTGTGATGACGTTGAAGAAAGTCGTCTTGCCGGCGCCGTTGGGGCCAATCAGGCCATAGACCTGGCCACGCCGGATGGTGATGCCGACGTCCGACAGGGCCTGCAGGCCCCCGAATCGCTTGGAGACGCCTTCAACCTTGAGGACGGTGTCTTCTGTGCTCATGCTGCTGTCCTGCACTCAAGGGTTGATCGGATACTGACGGCGCTCGGTATTGCCCGGAACGGCGTCGGCGGGAAAGTCCACGCCTGGCGGGTTTTGCTGCGCCGTGGTCGGGGTGATCTTGTTGGCGCCCCCAGGCACGCGGCCCTTGCCGTGCTCGGGCGATGGCCACAGGCCGCGCGGGCGCAGCAGCATGACGATGATCATGGCCAGCGCAATCAGCAACTGACGCAGGATGGCCGAATCGAGCCGGCCATCGGTCATGGCCTGCAGCGGCCCGGCCACGTAGCGCAGCACCTCGGGCAGCGCCGCCAGCAGCACGGCGCCCAGGATCACGCCCGGCAGGTGGCCAATGCCGCCCAGCACCACCATGGCGACGATCATCACGGACTCCATCAGGCTGAACGATTCCGGCGAAACGAAGCCCTGGAAGGCCGCAAACATCGAGCCCGACACGCCGCCAAACGAGGCGCCCATGCCAAAGGCCAGCAGCTTCATGTTGCGGGTGTTGATGCCCATGGCCTTGGCGGCGATCTCGTCTTCACGGATGGCCATCCAGGCGCGGCCGATGCGCGAATCCTGCAAGCGCTGGCAGATGATGACGGTGAAGATCACCAGCGCCAGGAACAGGTAGTAGTACAGCGTGACCGACGCGATCTCGTACCCGCCAATGGTCAGCGGCCGCCCCAGATCCAGCCCGAAAATCTTCACCGAGTCGATCTGGTTGATGCCCTTGGGGCCGTTGGTGATGTTGTAGGGATGGTCCAGGTTGTTCAGGAAGATGCGAATGATCTCGCCGAAGCCCAGCGTGACGATGGCCAGGTAGTCGCCGCGCAGCTTGAGCACTGGAATGCCCAGCAGCACGCCGGTGATGGTGGCCAGCCCCAGTGCCAGCGGAATCACCATCCAGAGCGAGGTGTGAAACCCGTTGGGGAACGCCGCGCCAATGGCGGCAAAAGTGCTGGTCAGGTGTGGCGAGGCCAGCAAACCGTAAAGGTAGGCGCCGACGGCAAAGAAGGCCACGTAGCCCAAGTCGAGCAGGCCCGCGTAGCCGACCACGATGTTCAGGCCCAGGGCCAGCATCACGTACAGCAACGCGATGTCGGCAATGCGCACCCAGGCGTTGCCGAAGTGTTGCAGGATGAGCGGCAGCACCAGCAGCGCGATGCCGCACAGCACGAAGGCGATGATCTTGTTCTTCTGCGTCATGAAAGTGATCCGTTATGCGTGCGCCATGGCGCACCGAAGGCCGCGGAGCAGGCCATTCCAGAGAGCGCCGTGCACGGACCTGTGCCGGGCACTGGCGTTGTCCCCCTTCGCGCAGCAGAGGGGGGAAGGCGCCGAAGGCGACTCGGGGGGGTGTTGTTCATGCTCTGTCGGCGACGCGTTCACCCAGCAGGCCAGAGGGGCGCAGCGTGAGGATGATGATCAGCACGATGAAGGCGAAGATGTCGGTGTAGTGGCTGCCCAGCAGGCCGCCGGTGAGCTGGCCGATGTAGCCCGAGCCGATGGCTTCGATCAGCCCCAGCAGGATGCCACCCAGCACCGCGCCGCCCAGGTTGCCGATGCCGCCAAACACCGCCGCCGTGAAGGCTTTCAGCCCCGGCAGGAAACCCATGGTGTGTTGCGCCGTGCCGTAGTTGCTGGCGTACATCACGCCGGCGATGGCCGCCAGAATGGCGCCGATGATGAAGGTGGCCGAGATCACCACGTCGGGCTTGACGCCCATCAGGCCCGCCACGCGCGGGTTCTCGGCCGTGGCGCGCATCGCGCGGCCGATCTTCGTGTAATGCACCAGCCACATCAGCACCGCCAGCGACACCGCGGTGACGGACAGGATCATGATCTGCGTCGGCGTGATGAAGGCGCCGAAGACGTTGAAAGGCGCGCTCGGCAGCAGGGTCGGGAAGGGCTTGTAGTTCGGCTTCCAGATGATCATGGCCAGCGTCTGCAGCAGGATCGACATGCCGATGGCGGTGATCAGCGGCGCCAGGCGCGGGCTGTTGCGCAGCGGCCGGTAGGCCACTTTCTCGATCACGAAGTTGAGCGCGGCGGCGACCACGCAGGCGATCAGCATGGCCATGATCAAGATGGCCCAGCCCGGCGCGCCCGGCATACTGGCCTGCATCATGCCGATGACCGACCAGGCGGTGAGCGCCCCGACCATCAGCACTTCGCCGTGCGCAAAGTTGATCAGTTGAATGATGCCGTAGACCATGGTGTAACCCAGGGCGATCAAGGCATACATGCTGCCCAGCACCAGACCGTTGATGATCTGCTGTAGCAAAACGTCCATCAAATTCCTCCTGTGCCGGGCTCCGTGGTCGCCGGATCGGCCTCGTGTAAAAGTGAATCCCGCCGCGCCTTGTGGGCGCTGCCTTCATCCACCTAGCAAAAAACCCGCCAGGTGGTCTGGAGCGGGTTTTGGTGCACACGATTCTAGCGGCGCGCACCTCTGCACCGAGAAACTGCCGCACCGGGGTTTTCCCTGTGGACGATGCGTGTGCTCAGCACATCAGCCAGCCCATCGACGCAATGTCAGGCGCCGTCTTCTTTCGCCGCCTGGCCGTCGTCGACTGCGCGGTTGCGCCGGCGCAACTCGGTGAGCTTCTCACCGATCTTGATCTCCAGCCCGCGCGGCACGGGTTGATAGAACTGCTGCGCCGCCATGCCGTCCGGCAGATAACGCTCGCCGGCGGCAAACGCACCTTCTTCATCGTGCGCGTAGCGGTAGCCCTTACCGTAGTCGAGTTGCTTCATCAGCCGGGTCGGCGCGTTGCGCAGGTGCAGCGGCACGGGGCGCGTGGTGTCTTGCTTGACGAAGGCGCGCGCGGCGCCAAAGGCCTTGTAGACGGCGTTGCTCTTGGGCGCCACGGCCAGGTAGACCACGCATTCGGCCAGCGCCAGTTCGCCCTCGGGCGAGCCCAGGCGCTCGTAGACGTCGGCCGCGTCGAGTGCGATGCGCAGCGCACGCGGGTCGGCCAGGCCGATGTCTTCGCTGGCCATGCGGATCATGCGGCGCGCCAGGTAGCGCGGGTCGGCGCCGCCGTCGAGCATGCGCGCGAACCAGTACAGCGCCGCGTCCGGGTCGCTGCCGCGCACCGATTTGTGCAGCGCGCTGATGGTGTCGTAGAACTGCTCGCCGCCCTTGTCGTAGCGGCGCAGTCGCTCGCCCAGCACCTTGAGCAGCCAGGCGTCGGTGATGGTGT
>Ga0116168_1002794_pt1 | contig 10509 bp, 6 predicted proteins | sample AD_UKC129_MetaG_FD_89795 | JGI IMG/M metagenome (GOLD analysis project Ga0116168, IMG submission 89795) | Active sludge microbial communities of municipal wastewater-treating anaerobic digesters from Canada - AD_UKC129_MetaG | ecosystem: Engineered > Bioreactor > Anaerobic > Digestate | place... | reverse complement strand
TTCGTTGAACAGGATGTCGAACGCCAGCGTGGATTTGCCCGAGCCGCTGACGCCGGTGATGACGTTGAACTTGCCGCGTGGGATGTCGACGCTCAGGTTCTTGAGGTTGTGCTCGCGCGCGTGGACGATTTCAATGCTGTTTTGGCCTTCAGGCGCAGGTGTACCCGGCGCAGGCAGCTCTGTTTTGTATAGCAATCTGGGTTCTTCGGCAGACACACCCACCGCGGCGCCGATGGCCTGCGCGTAGGCTCGCAGCGCAGCGCCGGTGTGCGATGTGGTGTGTTGCATCACCTCGTCCGGCGTGCCTTCGGCCACCACCTGGCCGCCGGCTTCGCCGCCTTCCGGGCCGAGGTCGATCAGCCAATCCGCCGCGCGCATCACGTCCAGGTTGTGCTCGATGACGATCAGCGAGTGCCCCGCGTCCAGCAGCTTGCGGAAGGCGCGCATCAGCTTGGCGATGTCGTCGAAGTGCAGGCCGGTGGTCGGTTCGTCGAACAGGAACAGCGTGCCCTTGCGCGCGGCCGGCTGTCGGCTGGCCGTCGCGCTTTGGGCGGCGTCGGCCAGAAAGCCGGCCAGCTTCAAGCGCTGCGCTTCGCCGCCGCTGAGCGTCGGTACGGGCTGGCCCAGCTTGACGTAATCGAGCCCCACGTCGACGATGGGTTGCAGCGCGCGGATCACCTCGCGGTCTTGGGCGAACAAGGGGGCGGCTTCGGCGACGGTCAGGTCGAGGACGTCGGCGACGTTCAAGAGTCGCTTGCGGTGGGCCGGCAAATTGGGGTCAGAGTCCAATTTCCCATCGACGGCCTGAGCCAGGCGATCAGCAGCGTCCTGGAAATTGGAATCCGACCCCAATTTACCTACGGGGCGCTGGAGGGTGACTTCGAGAATTTCCGGCCGATAGCGCTTGCCGTCGCAGTCGGGGCAGCGCAGGTAGATGTCGGACAGGAACTGCATCTCGACGTGCTCGAAGCCCGAGCCGCCGCAGGTTGGGCAGCGGCCGTCGCCCGAGTTGAAGCTGAACTTGGCCGCCGTGTAGCCGCGCTGTTTGGCCAGCGGCGCCTGCGCGAACAGCGCGCGGATCGCGTCCCACGCGCCAACGTAGCTGGCCGGGTTGGAGCGCGCCGTCTTGCCGATGGGCGACTGGTCGACAAACACCACGTCGCTCAAATGATCGGCGCCCAGCAAGCGCTCGTGTGCGCCGGGCGATTCGGTCGCCTTGCCGAAGTGGCGCAGCAGCGCGGGCGACAGCACGTCTTGCACCAGCGTCGATTTGCCCGAGCCGCTGACGCCCGTGATGACCACCAACCGCTGCAGCGGGAAATCCACCGTGACCTGCTTCAGGTTGTGCTCGGTCGCGCCTTCCAGGATCAGGCGCGGCGTGTGGTCTGCAACCGGCCGCGCGTAGCCCAGACCGATGTGGCGCCGCCCGCCCAGGTAGGCGCCGGTCAGCGTGTCGGCGGCGCGCAGTTCGTCCGGCGTGCCATCGAACACGATGCGCCCGCCGGCCGCGCCGGGGCCGGGGCCGAAATCAAGCACGCGGTCGGCCGCCAGCATGACGGCGGGGTCGTGCTCGACCACCACCAGCGTGTTGCCGGCGGATTTCAGCCGCTGCATGGCTTCGGTGATGCGGTTCATGTCGCGCGGGTGCAGGCCGATGCTGGGCTCGTCGAGCACGAACAGCGTATTGACGAGCGAGGTGCCGAGCGCGGTGGTCAGGTTGATGCGCTGCACCTCGCCGCCGGAGAGCGTGCGGCTTTGACGATCGAGCGTGAGGTAGCCGATGCCGACGTCGCACAGGTACTTGATGCGGGTGGTGATTTCTTCCAGGATCAATGCCAGCGCCTTGGCGTCCGCCGAATCGGCATCAAAAACGCCGCCAGCGCTTGATGGATAAGCGCCAGCAGCTTCCGTTTTGGTAGCAATCTGATCGCCCAGTCGATCAAAGAAGATGCGCAGCCGATCGATCGGCAGCAGCATCAAGTCGTGCAGGCACAGCCCAGGCAGTGCTTCAAGCTGCTCACGCGACCACGCCACCCCGACGGGCATAAAGCGCTTCGACGGCTCCAGCACCGCATCGGCATCGGCCTTCGTGCCCACGCGCCACAGCAGCGGCTCCGTCTTGAGTCGCGCGCCGCCGCAGTCGGGGCACGGCGTGTAGCTGCGGTACTTGGACAGCAGCACGCGGATGTGCATCTTGTAGGCCTTGCTCTCCAGGTACTTGAAGAAGCGCGCGATGCCATACCACTGCTTGCCCCAGTTGCCTTCCTTGTAGTTGGGCGTGCCGTCGATCACCCAGGCTTTTTGTTCGGGCGTGAGCTTGTTCCACGCCGTGTCGCGCGGGATGCCGGCGGCTTCGGCGTGGCGCATCAAGTCGTCCTGGGCTTCTTTCCACGCCGGCGTCTGGATTGGCTTGATGGCGCCGGCGCGCAGCGTCAGGCGCTCGTCGGGAATCACCAGCCCCCAATCGACGCCGATCACGCGCCCAAAGCCGCGGCAGGTGTCGCACGCGCCGACCGCCGAGTTGAACGAGAACATCGACGGAATCGGGTCGCTGTAGCGCCGGTTGCTTTCGGGGCAATGCAGGCCGGTGGAGAACTTCCACAGCACCGGTGCGGTCAACGACTTCAAAGCCAAATCACCCTCTGGCGCTTGTCCATCAAGCGCGGCCAGCTCTTGATTTGGGAGCGCATAGACCATCATGCGGCCAGCGCCGCGCTTGAGCGCGACCTCGATCGCCTCGATCACGCGGGCACGCTCGGCGCTGCCGATGCGAAAGCGGTCGGCCACCACGTCCAGAGTCTTTTTACCCTCGCTCTCGCGCTCGGCCTGCACGCGCGTGAAGCCGCTGGCGGACAGCCATTGCTGAACTTCTTCTGTCGTCGCGCTGGCGGGCAGTTCAACGGCGAAGGTCACGACCAGGCGCGGATCTTCCGACTCCAGCGCACGCCGCTGCATCTCCGCATAAATGCTGTCGGCGTTGTCGTGCCGCACCGGCAGCGCGGTGTCTGCATCGAACAACTGCCCCGCGCGCGCAAGCAGCAGCTTCAGGTGGTCGTTCAGCTCCGTCATCGTGCCGACGGTGGAGCGCGACGAGCGCACCGGATTGGTCTGGTCGATGGCAATCGCCGGCGGCACGCCTTCGACCTTGTCCACGGCGGGCTTGTCCATGCGGTCGAGAAACTGCCGCGCGTAGGCGCTGAAGGTTTCGACGTAGCGGCGCTGGCCTTCGGCAAACAGCGTGTCGAACACCAGGCTCGACTTGCCCGAGCCGCTGGGCCCGGTGACCACGGTCAACTCGCCGGTGCGAATGTCGAGGTCGAGGTTCTTGAGGTTGTGCTGGCGGGCACCGCGAATGCGGATCAGGGGAGACGACATGCCAAGGGGCCCAGGACGGGAGATGGGGCGAAAATTCTATGCGCCTGGCGTGGCCAGCGCGGCGGGCCATGAAAAAAGCCCGCACAAGGCGGGCTTTGGGGTGGGCGTTGACGAGAAGCCGTCAGGCCTTGGTCGTCAACGCCGGCTGGGACGCTGGCGGCTGCAGCGCGCCATGCTTTTCTCCGGTCAGGTCGATGTCACCGCCCTTGGACAGCACGTAGACCGCGATGGCCGCAAAGATGATGAAACCAATGACGATTTTCCACATGGCGTTTGGCTCCCATCAATCCGTGGCGTAGATGTCCACGTCCTTGGTTTCCTTCACGAACAGCACGCCAATGATGAAGGTGATGGCGGCGATCACGATGGGATACCACAAGCCGTAGTACATGTTGCCGTTGGCGGCCACCATGGCGAACGAGATGGTGGGCAGCATGCCGCCGAACCAGCCGTTGCCGATGTGATAAGGCAGCGACATGGAGGTGTAGCGGATGCGTGTGGGGAACATCTCGACCAGCGCGGCGGCAATCGGCCCATACACCATGGTCACGTAGATCACCAGCAGCGTCAGGATGGCGACGATCAGCGGCTTGTTCATCTTGGCCGGATCGGCCTTGGCCGGGTAGCCAGCGGCCTTGAGCGTGTCGCTCACCTCCTTCTTGAAGGCGGCGATGGCCTTGGCGCTGGATTCATCGAACTTGCTGTTGACCACGTTGCCGGCAGGCGCGGTGATGAGCTTGTCGCCAATCTTCACCGTTGCGGGCCCGGTGCCAGCAACGTTCTCGTAGCTCACCGATTGCTGCGCGAGGAAGCGCTTGGCGATGTCGCACGAGGTGTGGAAGTCGATTTCACGCGCCACCGGGTTGCCGCCGAACGAGCACTCGGCCGGGTTGGCCGTGACCACGACCTGGTTGGCGGCCTGCGCGGCGGCCAGGTCCGGGTTGGCGGCGTTGGTGAGCGCCTTGAACAGCGGGAAATACGTCAGCACCGCCAGCAGCAGGCCAGCCATGATGATCGGCTTGCGGCCGATCTTGTCGGACAGCGAGCCGAACACGACGAAGAACGGCGTACCGATCAACAGCGCGATGGCGATCAGGATGTTGGCGGTCGATGCATCGACCTTGAGCACGCTCTGCAGGAAGAACAGCGCGTAGAACTGACCCGTGTACCACACCACGGCCTGACCCGCGACCAGGCCGAACAGCGCCAGGAGCACGATCTTCAGGTTCTTCCACTCGCCGAACGATTCGGTCAGCGGCGCCTTGGATGTCTTGCCCTCGGACTTCATCTTCTGGAACGCCGGCGATTCGTTCATCGACAGGCGAATCCACACCGAGATCGCCAGCAGCGCGATCGAGATCAGGAACGGAATGCGCCAGCCCCAGGCCTGGAACGCGTCCTCGCCGAGCACGTTGCGCGTGACCAGGATGACGATCAGCGACAGGAACAGGCCCAGCGTCGCCGTGGTCTGGATCCACGACGTGTACGCACCGCGCTTGCCGTGCGGCGCGTGCTCGGCCACGTAGGTGGCGGCGCCGCCGTATTCACCGCCCAGCGCCAGACCCTGCAGCATGCGCAGCACGATCAGGATCACCGGGGCCGCAACGCCGATCGAGGCGTAGTTGGGCAGCAGGCCGACGACGAAGGTCGACAGGCCCATGATCAGGATGGTGACCAGGAAGGTGTACTTGCGTCCGATCATGTCGCCCAGGCGGCCGAAGAACAGCGCGCCGAACGGCCGCACGATGAAGCCGGCGGCAAACGCGAACAGGGCGAAGATGAAGGCCGACGTTGGGTCAAGGCCGGCGAAGAACTGCTTGGCAATGATGGCTGCCAGCGAACCGTAGAGATAGAAGTCATACCACTCGAACACGGTGCCGAGTGATGAGGCGAAGATGACTTTCTTCTCCTCCGCCGTCATGGGGCGGTTGGCCGCCGCGGATGTCGCTGTTGCCATGCACTGGTCTCCTCAAGGTGTTGAAAAAATCGCCCGCGAAAAGCAAGCAAATGTGTAGGGAAGCGTTGATTTGTGTCGATCTGACTGACGACTTTCTGACAAGCCGGGCGCGTGCGGCAGCGCCTGGCTGATCGGAAACTGACAGCCTCAGGGGCAACCCTGATGCTATTTTTTTTGATGTGAAATTTGACGCGGGTCAAACCGCGCGCCGGCCGTCGGTGCGCCGCCGCGGGCTCCGTGAAAACCCGAGAAAAAACTTGTTTCCTATTTGCACATGACCCTACTACCAACGTAAGCACGTGGTCAGTGCCTCTGCCCAGAATCGCGCCGATATCGCCCTTGGCGCACAACGAAACCCCAACCCTGGAGGAGACAAGCATGACCGACCCCATGGTCGAGCGCATACAGCGCAACCCCAAGTACCAGCAGCTGAAAAGCACGCGCGGCCGCTACGGCTGGACGCTGGCGATCCTGATGCTGATCGTCTATTACGGCTACATCGCGCTGATCGCGTTCGACAAGGAGTTTCTCGCCAAGCCCATCGGCGCAGGCGTGACCACCATCGGCATTCCCATCGGCATGGCGGTCATCGTGTTCTCGATCGTCATCACCGGGCTGTACGTGCGCCGCGCCAACAGCGAGTTCGATGCGCTGACGCGCGAGATCATCGAAGAGGCCACCCAATGAGCCGCACCCGCCTACCCCTTGTCGCGGCGCTGCTGGCGCTGGCCGCTGGTGCCGTGCACGCAGCCGGCGGCGACGTCGGCGAAGCCGCCAAGCAGGCGACCAACTGGATCGCCATCATCATGTTCACCGTCTTCGTGGTGGCCACGCTCGGCATCACCAAGTGGGCGGCCGGCCGCACCAAGTCCGCGGCCGACTTCTACACTGCCGGCGGCGGCATCACCGGCTTTCAGAACGGGCTGGCCATCGCGGGCGACTACATGTCGGCGGCGTCCTTCCTCGGCATCTCGGCGGCCGTCATGGCCAGCGGTTACGACGGCCTGATCTATTCCATCGGCTTTCTGGTCGGCTGGCCGATCCTCACCTTCCTGCTGGCCGAGCGCCTGCGCAACCTGGGCAAGTTCACCTTTGCCGACGTGGCCGGCTACCGCTTCCAGCAGATGCCGATCCGCGCCTTTGCCGCCAGCGGCACGCTGGTGGTGGTGGCGTTCTACCTGATCGCGCAGATGGTCGGCGCCGGCCAGCTCATCAAGCTGCTGTTCGGCCTGGACTACTGGATTGCCGTGGTGCTGGTGGGCGCGCTGATGATGGTCTACGTGCTGTTCGGCGGCATGACGGCCACCACCTGGGTGCAGATCATCAAGGCGGTGCTGCTGCTGTCGGGCGTCACCTTCATGGGCTTCATGGTGCTGGCCAAGTACGGCTTCAGCCCCGAGGCGCTGTTTGCCGAAGCCGTGCGCGTGCGCAGCCAGATCGCGGCCAACGGCGGCGCCGATCCCAGCGCCGCCGCCAAGGCGGGTCTGGCCATCATGGGCCCGGGCGGCTTCATCAAGGACCCGGTGTCGGCCATCAGCTTCGGCATGGCGCTGATGTTCGGCACGCTCGGCCTGCCGCACATCCTGATGCGCTTCTTCACCGTGCCCAACGCCAAGGAAGCGCGCAAGTCGGTGTTCTGGGCCACCACCTGGATCGGCTACTTCTACATCCTGATCTTCATCATCGGCTTTGGCGCCATTACCCTGGTGCTCACGAACCCCGAGTTTGCCGACACCACCAAGGGGATCATCCACGGCGGCGCCGGCACGGCCAACATGGCGGCGGTGCTGGTGGCCAAGAGCGTGGGCGGCAACGTGTTCTACGGCTTCATCTCGGCCGTGGCCTTCGCCACCATCCTGGCGGTGGTCGCGGGCCTGACGCTGTCGGGCGCCTCGGCGGTGTCGCACGACCTGTATTCGACCGTGTTCAAGAAGGGCAAGGCCGACAGCGCCAAGGAACTGCGCGTGTCGCGCATCACCACGCTGGCGCTGGGCGTGATCGCGGTGGTGCTGGGCATCCTGTTCGAGAAGCAGAACATCGCCTTCATGGTGTCGCTGGCGTTTGCCATCGCGGCGTCGGCCAACTTCCCGGTGCTGCTGCTGTCGGTGCTGTGGAAGGATTGCACCACCAAGGGCGCGGTGATCGGCGGCTTCCTGGGCCTGATCTCGTCGGTGGCGCTGACCATCGTGTCGCCCTCGGTGTGGGAAGCCACCTTCGGCAACCCCAAGGGCTCGGCGCTGTTCCCCTATACCTCGCCGGCGCTGTTCTCCATGACCATCGGCTTCGTCGGCATCTGGCTGTTCTCGATCCTCGACAAGAGCAAGAACGCCGCCGCCGAGCGGGCCGCCTTCCCGGCGCAGCAGGTGCGGTCCGAGACCGGGCTGGGCGCAGCGAAGGCGTCGTCGCACTGAGCACGGCGTCAGCGCAAAGAAAACCGGGCCGTGCGCCCGGTTTTTTATGCCAAATCGGCCTCCAGCGCTTGAATACCAAGCGCAAGGAGCTATTTTTTATGTAGCATTTCGGTCGCCGCCTGGCCGCGCAGCGCCCGCAGCTTGACGAAAGCCAGCGCCGCCATCACCGCATCGTTCAGCGCGTCGTGCGCGTCGCGCGTGGGCAGGCCGAGCGCGTCCATGATCGTGGCAAAGCGCAGGTCGATCTCGGTGTTCTCCTGCTGCTTGTGCGGCGGCAGTTGCTGGAACACATGGTCGTAGTACAGGGCCGACACCTCGATCTTGGGCTGCGGCAGCGTCAGCCCCAGCGTGCGCTTCAACGCGCGGTTGATCATGGCGACGTCGAACTCGAGGTAATAGCCCACCAGCGGCCGCGGCCCGATGAAATGCAGCAACTGGCGCATCGCCTCCTCGGTGCTCACGCCGGCCTGCACGTCCTGCGCGCGCAGGCGGTGCACGCGGATGCTCTCGGCAGGCACATCGCCCTCGGGCCGCACCAGCAGCTCCAGCCGCTCGCTGGTCAGGATGCGCTGGCCCACGATGCGCACGGCGCCAATGGCAATGATCTCGTCGGTGCGGGTGTTCAGGCCGGTGGTTTCGCAGTCGAGCGCCACCCATTCGCCCGGCGGCGGCGCATCGAACAGAAAGCGCCATTCCGAATTCCTGAACTGGCGCCGCTGCCAGCCGCGCCGCAGCCGATCCACCCACCCGGTCATAGCGCGTTCATCTTGAAGCGATGGTGCAGTTGCGCCTTGAAGCGCTTGACGACGCCGAGCGTGTCCTTCAGCAAATCGCGCTCGAAGCTGCTCAGCGCCTTGGCGTCGACGGCGCCGCTCACCGGCTGCTGGCGGTCGAGTTCGGCCAGGCCCGCCTTGAGCTTCAGGCTCATGAAGAAGTGCAGGCTCTCGGTCAGCTCGCGCCCCATGTCGGCGCTCAAATCGCCCCGCTGCACCAGCGCCTCGATGCGCTCCACGGTGCCTGTGGCGTCAAGCCGCCCCGCCAGCGCCAGACTGCGCACGCCATGCACCAGCGGAAAAATGCCTTCCTTCTTCAGGTTCAGCCGCTCGCCCGCGTCGCCCAGCAGGCGGTTCCACCAGCCGACGCTGCCGCCAAAGGCGTCGATGGCGCTGGCAAAGCGCGCCAGCAGGGCGTCGCTGTCGGTCGCCATCTGCATCAGGCTGGCCTTGACCGCATCCAGCAGGCGCGCGTCGCCGCTCACCGCGTGCGCGTCCATGAAGATCGCCAGGTTCATCAAGCTGTCGGCCTCGGGCATGGCCAGCCAGCGGCGCGCGGTCTGCGCGAAATCGGCCGCGCTCATGCGCCAGGCGGGGTTGCTGACCATGATGCCGCCCGGGCACGGCGGGTAGCCAAAGCGCGCCAGCGCGTCTGAAAAGCGCTCACAAATACCTGGCAGATCGGCCGGCGGCGCATAGCCGTCGCGCAGCACCAGGCCGTTGTCCTGATCGGTCTTGAGCAACTGTTCGCCGCGCCCTTCACTGCCCATGACGAACAGGCAGCTGTTGGCCACCAATTCCGCTGGCGCGATGAGGTGCCAGGCGCGGTCGAACAGGCGCGCGTTCAAATCCTGCACCATGCGCGCGATCAGCCCCACGCGCGTGCCGCTGCGGAACTGGCGGCCGATCATGCCGGTGAGCTGTGCGGCGGCCTCGGCCAGCTCGTCGATGTTGGCGGCGTCGTTGATGCGCAGCGTGATCAGCATCGAGTGGTTGGACAAAAAGCTGAACACGTCCAGCGCCTCCAGCACGCCGTGGATACGTTCGCCATCGGCCACCACCACGCGGTGGATGTGGTGGCGCAGCATGATGGCCAGCGCATCGCCGACCTGGTCGCCGGGCCGAACGGTGATGAGCGAATAGTTGCTCAGCTCGCCGACCGGAATCTGATCCAGCGGCCGTCCCGACAAAATGGCGCGCTGCAGCGCGTTGGTGGTGAAGATGCCCAGGCGCGGCGGCTGCTGGCGGCCGTCCTGCACCAGCACGTTGGTGGTGCGCTCTTGCTGGAAAAGGCGCACCACGGACACCACGTCGGTGCCGGCATCGACCACATGCGCCGGCCGCACAAAGGCCTGATCGACGCGCGCCATGTTGAGCGCCTGCAGCTCGTTGCCGCTTTGGCGCTGGCCGGCGGCGCTGAGCTTGGCGCCCAGGTCAGAGAACAGCAGCGCGCCAAAGGTGGCGTTGGCGGCAATCAGCTCCTGCACCGTCTGACGCGCCAGCGCGTAGGCCACCACCTCTTCGGCGGCGACGAAGCGGCTGCTGGCCTTGCCCGCCACCAGGCCGCGACCGTCGAAGCAGTCGTCGGGCCCGTAGGTGGCGGTCAGCTCGTCGGCGTCGAGCTGGTTGACGTAACCCTTGATGACGACGAACAGATGGGCCGGCACGGCGCCCACGTCCAGAACCACTTCGTCCGCGCGGAAATAGACCACGTCCACATGGTCGCGCACCAGGCGCTGCTCGTGCTGCGTCAGGCTGTCGAACGGCGAGGCGCTGAAGTTGAAGGCGTTCGGCATGTCTTGAACAGAATAGGCCGCCAGCGCTTGTCCATCAAGCGCAAGCAGCTATCAAATTAAAAGTACGCCGGCACCCGCCGCGCCCCTGTATTCAGCGCCGCACGCCTTGCGCCACGCTTGCGGCGCAGGCCCAGACTTCGTCCACGCGGGTGTCGCCTTCGAGCTGCGCGCGCAGCAAGGGCAGCGCGTCTAAGCCC
>Ga0116168_1002785_pt1 | contig 10561 bp, 11 predicted proteins | sample AD_UKC129_MetaG_FD_89795 | JGI IMG/M metagenome (GOLD analysis project Ga0116168, IMG submission 89795) | Active sludge microbial communities of municipal wastewater-treating anaerobic digesters from Canada - AD_UKC129_MetaG | ecosystem: Engineered > Bioreactor > Anaerobic > Digestate | place... | reverse complement strand
GGAGATGGGTCTGCGTGAAGGCTTGGTGGGCTATGTGCCCGCGCCGACCAGCGTGCGTCCCGCGATCACCGGCACGCCGGTGCCGCCGTCTGCAAGCGTTGACGACGATCCGATTGGCACCACGGTGCCGCGCTGAACCTCACTCTGGCATTCATAGCGTGTCGCGCTTGTCAGATGGGTGTTTTAGGCCAAAACGGCCTGAATCCCTTGCCAGCTGCGCGCAAGCAGCTATAAAAACACTTGCAAGCGCCGTGATCAGCGCAGCACCAGCACCGGGATCTCGGAGTGCGTCAGCACCTGCTGGGTTTCGCTGCCCAGCAGCAGGCGCTTGACGCCTTTGCGGCCGTGCGAGGCCATGACGATGATGTCGGCCTTGTGCTTCTTGGCGGCGGCGATCAGCGCGTCGGACACGACGTCCGACTTGGCCAGGATGGGCTTGACCTTCACGCCCTTGGCCTCACCCGCCTTCTTGACCGCGTCGACCACGCCCTGGCCGTCCTCGGCCCATTGCTTCTCGACGCGCGCCACATCGTCGGCCGACAGCGGAATCGAGCCTTCGAAATAGCTCTGCGGATAACGCGGCACCACTTTCAGCGCAATCAGTTCGGCTCCGCACAGGGCGGCCAGGCTGATGGCGCTGTCGACGGCCTTCTTGGACAGTTTGGAGCCATCGGTGGCGACAAGGATGCGGTCGTACATGCGGGTTCTCCTTCGGGGTCGGGCTGGATGGTTCGCGTCCGGCGGCCGCGTTGTGTATCCAAACCTACGATAACCGAACTTACCCCGATGAAGGGCGGTGGTTATTGACGGATGTCAAGTCTGCGCCACCGGCGACCGGCGTACAGTGCCGGGCGTGATGCAAGGCGCAGGCGTGATTTCTCCAGGGGCCGTGGCGGTCGATGCGCGCCCGCCGGCACCGGCCGATGCGGGTCGTGGCGACCCCGCGTGGACGCTGCTGGACGAGCAGGACGAGTGGCTTGAATTCAGCCGCCCGGCCGATGCGGCCGAGCCTGGGGTGTGGGAATCGACCGTCGTGTTCGAAGGCATGCACTGCGCGGCCTGCGCTGGCACCATCGAGCAGGCCTTGCGTGCCACGCCGGGCGTGCGCGCGGCCGACGTCAGCGCCGCCAGCCACCGTGGCCGCGTGGTGTGGGACGAGAGCGCCACGCAACCGTCGCGCTGGATGAACGCCGTGCTGCGCACCGGCTACCGGCCGCTGCCCGCGCACGATGCCCTGGCCACCGAGCGCCGCCTGGCCGAAACCCGCAAGATGACGTGGCGCCTGGGCGTGGCGGGCCTGTGCATGATGCAGGTGATGATGTACGCCACGCCGACCTACTTCACGGCGCCGGGCGAGATCGAGCCCGATCTGGTGAACCTGCTGCGCTGGGCGCAGTGGGTGCTGTCGGTGCCGGTGGTGCTGTTCTCGTGCCAGCCGTTCTTTCGCAACGCGTGGCTGGACTTGAAGCTGCGGCGCGTCAGCATGGATCTGCCGGTGGCGCTGGGCATGTTGATCACCTTCGTGGTCAGCTCGCTGGGCACCTTCGAGCCCGCGGGCGCGTTCGGGCGCGAGGTGTATTTCGATTCGCTCACCATGTTCGTGTTTTTCCTGCTGACCGGGCGCTGGCTGGAGCTGCGCCTGCGCGACCGCACCGCCGGCGCGCTGGAGGCGCTGATGCACCGCCTGCCCGACAGCGTGCAGCGCCGCGATGCAGCAGGCGCCTGGGAGCGCGTGTCGGTGCGCCGCATACGCGCGGGCGATGTGCTGCAGGTGCTGCCGGGCGAGGCGTTTCCGGCCGACGGCGTGCTGATCAACGGGCAGACGCTGGCCGACGAAGCACTGCTCACCGGCGAATCGACGCCGCTCGCGCGCGCTGCGGGCGAGCGGGTGATTGCGGGCAGCCACAACCTGAGCGCGCCCGTCGAGATGCGTGTGGAGCAAGCCGGCGGCGACACGCGCTATGCGCAAATCGTGGCGCTGATGGCGCAGGCCGCCACCAGCAAGCCGCAGATCGCGCTGCTGGCCGATCGAATGGCGAAGCCGTTTCTGATCTTCGTGTTGCTGGCCGCGGGCCTCGCCTGTGCGTGGTGGTGGCCCAGCGACCCGGGGCACGCATTGATGATTGCGGTGGCGATATTGGTGGTGACCTGCCCCTGCGCCTTGTCGCTGGCCACGCCAGCGGCCATGCTGGCCAGTGCTGGTGCGCTGGCGCGCAACGGCGTGCTGGTGCGCCGCCTGCAGGCGCTGGAAGCGCTGTCGCACGTCGACACCGTGGTGTTCGACAAGACGGGCACGCTGACGCGCGATGCCTTCGTGCTGGAAGACGTGCGTTTGCGCGAGGGCGTAAGCCGCGAGTGCGCCCTGGCCTTGGCTGCTGCGCTGGCGCGCGGCAGTCTGCACCCGGTGTCGCGCGCCCTGTCGCTGGCGGCCGACCAGGAAGCCGCAACGCAGAAGCCGCCCGAGTTGACCGCGCTGCGCGAGGTGCCAGGGCAGGGCGTCGTGGCACTGCATGGCGCGGCCGGTGAACTGCGCCTGGGGTCTGCAGCGTTTTGTGGGGTTGAAGCTGATCTGGCGCACGGCCCGGTCAGCCATCTGAGCGATGAACGGGGCTGGTTGGCCAGCTTTCTGCTGCGCGAGGATCTGCGCGCCGATTCAGGTGCTGCCGTGGCTGAACTGCAAGCTGCGGGCTTGAAGGTGAGTCTGCTGTCGGGCGACCGATCTGAGTCCGCCGAACGGGTGAGCCAGTTGGCGGGCATCAAGGATGCGCGGGGTGGCTGCCTGCCCGACGACAAGCTGGCCTGGATGCAGCAGGCGCAGGCCGCGGGCCATCAGGTCGCCATGGTGGGCGACGGCCTGAACGACGGGCCCGTGCTGGCCGGTGCCAACGTCTCGTTTGCCTTTGGCCGCGCGGTGCCGCTGGCGCGTGCGCAGGCCGATTTCGTGGTGCTGGGCGATCGCCTGTCGCTGATTCCCATAACCTACGCCAAGGCGGGCCGGACGATGCGGGTGGTCAGGCAGAATCTCGGCTGGGCGGCGGCCTACAACGCGGTGGGCGTGCCCCTGGCGATGGCCGGCTGGATGCCCGCCTGGGCGGCGGGCCTGGGCATGGCGGCCAGTTCGCTGCTGGTGGTGCTCAATGCGCTGCGGCTTTCTTCGTCGGCCGAGCCGCCTGTTACAGAGGTGCCCTGATGGACATTCTTTACCTGCTGATTCCCCTGTCGGTGGTGCTGGTGTTTTTCATCCTCGGCGCCCTCTGGTGGGCCATTTACCGTGGGCAATTCGACGACGTCGACCGCGAGGGCGAGCGGATTCTCGAACAGGATTGACGCACGTCAACCATGCCCCTGATACTTTCACGGACACTGCTACAGGTTTTTACAGGAAGAGGTGGAAATGACATTCGCCAACACGCAGGCCACTGTCTATAACGACAAGGTGGTCAGGCAATTCGCCATCATGACGGTGGTCTGGGGCGTGGTCGGCATGCTGGTCGGCGTGATCATCGCCGCGCAACTGACCTGGCCCGAGCTGAACCTGGGCATTCCCTGGCTGAGTTACGGTCGCCTGCGACCGCTGCACACCAACGCGGTCATCTTCGCGTTTGGCGGCTGCGGCCTCATCGGCACGTCCTACTACGTGGTTCAGCGCACCTGCCAGGTGCGGCTGTTCTCGGACAAGCTGGCCGCCTTCACTTTCTGGGGCTGGCAACTGGTCATCGTGGCGGCGGCGATCTCGCTGCCGCTGGGCTACACGTCGGGCAAGGAATACGCTGAGCTGGAATGGCCCATCGATATCCTGATCACGCTGGTCTGGGTGGCCTACGCGGTGGTGTTCTTCGGCACCATCGGCACGCGCCGGGTGCGCCACATCTACGTGGCCAACTGGTTCTACGGCGGCTTCATCCTGGCCATTGCGCTGCTGCACGTGGTCAACAGCGCGGCGCTGCCGGTGGGGGCGATGAAGTCGTACTCGGCCTATGCCGGCGTGCAGGACGCCATGGTGCAGTGGTGGTACGGGCACAACGCGGTGGGTTTCTTCCTCACGGCGGGCTTCCTGGGCATGATGTATTACTTCATCCCCAAGCAGGCCGAGCGTCCGGTTTATTCGTACCGGCTGTCGATCGTCCACTTCTGGGCGCTGATCTTCACCTACATGTGGGCCGGCCCACACCACCTGCACTACACCGCGCTGCCCGACTGGGCGCAATCGGTGGGCATGGTGTTCTCGCTCATCCTGCTGGCTCCCAGCTGGGGCGGCATGATCAACGGCATCATGACGCTGTCGGGTGCCTGGCACAAGCTGCGTGACGACCCGATCCTGCGCTTCCTGATCGTGGCGCTGTCGTTCTACGGCATGTCGACCTTCGAAGGCCCGATGATGTCCATCAAGACGGTCAACGCGCTGTCGCACTACACCGACTGGACGGTGGGCCACGTGCACTCGGGCGCGCTGGGCTGGGTGGGCCTGATCACCATGGGCTCGATGTACTACATGATCCCGCGCCTGTTCGGCCAGAAGCAGATGTACAGCACCAAGGCGGTCGAGGTGCACTTCTGGGTCGCCACCATCGGCATCGTCGTCTACATCGCCGCGATGTGGATTGCGGGCGTGATGCAGGGGCTGATGTGGCGCGCCGTCAACCCCGATGGCACGCTGACCTACACCTTTGTCGAGTCGGTGAAGGCCACCTTCCCGTTCTACGTGCTGCGTCTGCTGGGCGGCCTGCTGTACCTGGGCGGCATGGTCATCATGCTGTGGAACACCATCAAGACGGCGACCGCCGGCCGCGTGGTGCCGGTGCAGATCCCCGCGGTGGCGGCGCACGCCTGATAGAAAGGATCAGCAACCATGGCACAAGAAAAAGTCACGGGTCACGCCAAGGTGGAGACCAACAACTTCCTGATGATCGTGCTCATCCTGCTGGTGGTCTCCATCGGCGGCTTGGTCGAGATCGTTCCGCTGTTCTTCCAGAAGTCCACCACCCAGCCCATCGAGGGCCTGAAGCCCTACACCGCGCTGCAGGTCATCGGCCGCGACATCTACGTGCGCGAGGGCTGCTACAACTGCCACTCGCAGATGATTCGGCCGTTCCGCGCAGAAGCCTTGCGCTACGGGCCCTATTCGGTGGCGGGCGAGTTCGTGTACGACCACCCCTTCCAGTGGGGCAGCAAGCGCACCGGTCCCGATCTGGCGCGCGTGGGCGGCCGCTACAGCGACGACTGGCACCGCGCGCACCTGAACAACCCGCGCGACGTGGTGCCCGAATCCAACATGCCGGCCTACCCCTGGCTGGAGCGCACCGCCGCCGACGCCGGCAGCGTGCAGACGCACATGCGCGGCCTGCGCACGCTGGGCGCCCCTTATTCCGACGACGAAATCGCCAAGGCGCCGGAAGAAGTCAAGGGCAAGACCGAACTGGACGCCGTGATCGCCTACCTGCAGGTGATGGGCATTCACCGCAAATAAGCGCCAAGGAGGCCATCGTGGACATCAACATGCTGCGCAGCATCGTGACTGTGGTGGCCCTGGTCGTGTTCGTCGGCATCGTGGTCTGGGCCTGGTCGGCTCGCAACCGCACGCGCTTCGAAGAAGCGGCGCGCTTGCCGTTCGAGAACGACGACTGATGCGACCCGGCCACCAGACAGGCAAGGAACCTAAAAAATGAGCGACTTTACGAGCAACTTCTGGTCGGTATTCATCGCTGGCGTGACCATCGTCAGCATTCTGGCCTGCCTGGCCCTGCTGTGGATCAGCGGCAAGACCAAGGCCATGACCGACAGCGACAACACCACCGGCCACGTGTGGGATCAAGACTTGCGCGAGATGAACAACCCGCTGCCGCGCTGGTGGGTGGGCCTGTTCATCATCACCTGCGTGTTCTCGCTGATCTACCTGTACCTGTATCCCGGCCTCGGCACCTACCAGGGCTCGCTGAAGTGGACGCAGACCGGCCAGTTCGAGCGCGAGGTCGAGCGCGGCAACGAACAGGCGGCACCGATTTACGCCGCCTTTGCCGGCAAGACCACCGAGCAGCTGGCCAAGGACCCGCAGGCCATGGCCATTGGCGACCGCCTGTTCATGAACAACTGCGCCCAGTGCCACGGCTCGGACGCGCGCGGTTCCACCGGCTATCCCAACCTGACGGACGGCGATTGGCTGTGGGGCGGCACGCCCGAGCGCATTCACGAAACCATCGCCAAAGGGCGCACCGGCGTCATGACGCCGATGGCCGCAGCCGTCGGCAGCGCGGAAGACGTGCGCAACCTGTCCAACTACGTCGTCAGCCTGTCGGGCGGCCCGCACGATTCGGTGCGCGCCAGTCTGGGCAAGTCGAAGTTCGTGGTTTGCGCGGCCTGCCACGGCGCGGATGGCAAGGGCAACCAGGCGCTGGGCGCGCCCAACCTGACCGACAACATCTGGCTGCATGGCCCGGGCGTCGAGTCGCACGTCACCAACATGATCAACAACGGCAAGACGGGCGTCATGCCGGCGTGGGAAAGCAAGTTCACGCCCGAGCAGCTCAACGTGCTGACGGCCTACGTCTGGGGCCGTGGCGGCGGCGTGCCGGGTGCGGCGCCCGCGGCTGCGGCGGCACCTGCTGCCACCGCGCCGGCGGCGGATGCGGCGACCGTGGCGGTCGAGGGCGGTGTGGTCAAGTTTTACTTTGCCACCGGCAAGGCCGATCTGGCTGCCGGGGCCGACAAGGCCTTGGCCGAAATCATTGCTGGCGTGCAGGCCGGCAAGAAGGCCGTGGTGAGCGGATATGTCGACAGCGCGGGCAACGCCGCGCAAAACGAAGAGCTGGCCAAGCAGCGCGCCTTCGCGGTGCGCGACCAGCTCAAGGCGCTGGGCGTGGCCGAGGACAAGATCGATCTGCAGAAGCCGGGCAGCATCGAGGCCGGTGCCGGCGCGCAGGCGCGGCGGGTCGAGGTGTCGCTCAGCTGACAGGAAGCGCAGGGTACGTCAACGCACACAAGTGCTTCGAAATCAATAGCTGCCCGCGCTTGTCCGACAAGCGCGAGGCGGCGATTTATTTTAGAATCGGGCTGCGGTTCGTGGTGCGCCGAACCTGGGTCAGGCAGATGGCAATGGGCACCACCCGCGATGCGCGTTGACTTGAACAAGCCCGGAAACCGCCGGGCACTGAAAGACAGTTCGTCGTGAGCAAACCTTCTTCCCTGGACAAAGTGGCCGGCGCCGGCGGCGAAGAGGTGATGGTCTCGCTGTACGAGGCGCACAAGAAGATCTACCCACGCAGCGTCACGGGCCTGTTTGCCAAGTGGCGCTGGTTCTTCGTCTTCGCGACCCAGCTGTTCTTCTACGGCATTCCGTGGCTGCAATGGGGTGGCCGGCAAGCCATGCTGTTCGATCTCGACACGCGGCGCTTCTACATCTTTGGTCTGGTGCTGTACCCGCAGGACGTCATTTACCTGGCGGCTATCCTGATCATCTCGGCCATGCTGCTGTTCTTGTTCACGGCGGTGGCCGGGCGCCAGTGGTGCGGCTATGCGTGCCCGCAAACCGTCTACACCGAGATCTACCTGTGGATCGAGCGCAAGATCGAAGGTGACCGATCCGCGCGCATGCGGCTTGACGCGGCGCCCATGTCGGCGAACAAATTCAGCCGCAAGGTCGCCAAGCAACTGGTCTGGATGGCGGTCGGCTTGTGGACGGGCTTCACCTTTGTCGGCTATTTCACCCCGATCCGCGAACTGGCCGGGCACGTGATGAGCTGGTCGCTCGGGCCGTGGGAAACCTTCTGGATCTTCTTTTATGGCTTTGCCACCTACGGCAACGCCGGCTTCATGCGCGAGCAGGTGTGCATGTACATGTGTCCGTACGCGCGCTTTCAAAGCGCGATGTTCGACAAGGACACGCTCATCGTCACCTACGACACTCAGCGCGGCGAGCCGCGTGGTGCGCGCTCCAAGAAGGCCGACCCGAAGGCGTTGGGCCTGGGCGATTGCGTCAACTGCACGCTGTGCGTGCAGGTCTGCCCGACCGGCATCGACATCCGCAACGGGCTGCAGTACGAGTGCATCAGCTGCGCGGCCTGCATCGACGTCTGCGACCAGGTCATGGACAAGGTGGGGTATCCGCGCGGGCTCATCCGCTATTCGACCGAGCGCGCGATGGAAGAAGGCTGGGGCCGCAAGCAGATCCTGCGCCACGTGCTGCGGCCCCGCGTGCTGATTTATTCGAGCCTGCTGGCGGTGGTGACCATTGCGCTGCTGGCCAGCCTGTTCCTGCGCACGCCGTTCAGGGTCGACATCGTGCGCGATCGCGCTGCGCTGGCGCGCCTGGTCGACGGCAACAAGATCGAAAACGTCTACCGCATCCAGATCATGAACGCGACGGAGAAGCCGCAAGCCTTCACGCTGTCGGCCGAAGGCTTGCCAGGGTTGGAACTGGTGACGGACAAGACGGTCACCATCGATGCGGCGCAAGCCCTGTGGGTGCCGGTGCGGCTGCAATTGCCTTACGGTGGCGCGTCTGCCGGTTCGCACGAAATCCATTTCAACGTCACCTCGCCCGCCATTGGCGACGTGCGCGAAAAATCCATTTTCATGGTTCCGAGGTAGTTTTCCCCATGACCGTTTCAACTTCCACGCCGCCCACACCCTGGTGGAAGGTCGGCCCGATGTGGCTGGTCGTCGGTGGCCCGTCGATTGTGGTCGTGGCATCGTTCGTGACGCTGTACCTGGCGATTCGCACGCCCGATCCGGTCTATGTCGACCCACCGCGGCCCGGGGTGGCAGCACCCACACCGGCCGACGAACACGAACTGACGCCGGCCATGCAGGCGCGCAACCATGCCGCGACGGGCGGCGTTGCCAAGGCGTCCGCGCCGCTGCCGGCGCGCCCATGAGCGATGCGCGATCCAACCTGCAGGGAAAGTCGATGCTCCGCGAGCGCTTGATGTGGATCGCCTGGCCGGCCTTTATGGTCGCGGCCGTCCTGGAGATGATGGTGTTTGCGGTGCTCGATCCCGACACGCTCAGCCTGTTCGGCGAGCGCGTGGGCTGGTCGCGCTACGCGGTGTACACCGTCACCTTCTTCATCTTCTGGGGGATGATGATGGTGTCGAGCGGGCTGACCGAGCTGCTGGGTCGGTCGTCGGTCGAGATGAACCAGCGCGATTTGCAAGTGCTGCCCGAGCCGCGTCGCTGACGGTCTGGATGGCTTGGGATGGCGACCAGCGCTTGCTGGTCGTGCTTTGGAAGGTGACGAGCCTTTGCCCCGGCACTGACTTCAGAGTTAGGGCTGCTTGGTTCCCCACCTGACCCGGTTGGCTCCTTCACCATGCGGGAAGGCCCGTCACCGCCTATTGTAGTGGCTGCAAGCGGCGCTGGGCTTCGGCGGGGCCGAAGCTGAGGGTCAGCAGGTTGAGCACCTCGGCCTTCAGCAGCGCGAGTTGATCTGGCCCCTGGCACTCCGCCAGCCGCGCCTTGAGCCGCGCGGCACGCGGGTGGCAGCAATCCGCCAGCGCGCGCACCAGAACGGTCGCCTGCGGAAGCGCCGCGGCGTGCCAGCCGTCCGGAACGACGGTGTCGGGGTTCTCGAAAGTTTGAAGCATGTCGAGGGGAGTGACCGCAAAGCCCAATGAAACGATACAGCCGTTTCTATTGCGGTGCAGCATATCGAGTTTTGAGCGCGTGTGGGCGGATGCGTGGCTCGAAAGCATCACTTTCGGAGTGCAACCCCTAAAGCGGCCACCTCGGCGGCGCCCCGTAGAATCGCCCCCCATGTCGTATCTGGTGCTGGCGCGCAAATACCGCCCGCGAAATTTCTCCGAAATGGTGGGCCAGGAGCACGTGGTGCAGGCCCTGACCAACGCGCTGACGCAGCAGCGGCTGCATCACGCCTACCTGTTCACCGGCACGCGCGGCGTCGGCAAGACCACGGTGTCGCGCGTCCTCGCCAAGTCGCTCAACTGCGTGGGGCCCGATGGCAACGGCGGCATCACCGCCACGCCCTGCGGCGTGTGCCCGGCCTGCACCGACATCGACGCCGGCCGTTTCGTCGACTACACCGAACTCGACGCCGCCAGCAACCGCGGCGTCGACGAGGTGCAAAGCCTGCTCGAGCAAGCCGTCTACAAGCCGGTGCAGGGCCGCTTCAAGGTCTTCATGATCGACGAAGTGCACATGCTTACCAACACCGCCTTCAACGCCATGCTGAAGACGCTGGAGGAGCCGCCCGAATACCTCAAGTTCGTGCTCGCCACCACCGATCCGCAAAAGGTGCCGGTGACCGTGCTGTCGCGCTGCCTGCAATTCAACCTGCGGCCGATGGCGCCCGAGACGGTGCTGCAGCACCTGACCCACGTGCTGGCCGCCGAAAACGTGGCCGCCGAGCCGCAGGCGCTGCGCCTGCTGGCGCGCGCGGCGCGCGGCTCGATGCGCGACGCCCTCAGCCTGACCGACCAGGCCATCGCCTTCGGCTCCGGCCAGTTGGACGAGGCCACGGTGCGCCAGATGCTGGGCAGCGTCGACCGCAGCGTGGTGTTCAGCCTGATCGGCGCGCTTTCGGCGGGCGACGGCCGGGCGGTGGTCGAGT
>Ga0116168_1002779_pt1 | contig 10582 bp, 10 predicted proteins | sample AD_UKC129_MetaG_FD_89795 | JGI IMG/M metagenome (GOLD analysis project Ga0116168, IMG submission 89795) | Active sludge microbial communities of municipal wastewater-treating anaerobic digesters from Canada - AD_UKC129_MetaG | ecosystem: Engineered > Bioreactor > Anaerobic > Digestate | place... | reverse complement strand
CACGCCGTCACCCTACGACACCGGGCGAGGCGCGGCGGCTGACGCACATGCGCAGCGGGTTGAGTGCCCGTCCGGGCAAGAGTGTGAACCGGGTGTATGAACTGAGTTCGACCAGCGGCCTAGGCGTTCGGCTCCGTCTTCATCGCGTGTCCGCCGAACTGGTTGCGCACCGCTGCGACCATCTTCATCGATGGCGAGTCCGCCTGCTGCGAGGTGAACCGGGCGAACAGTGCCGCCGCCATGGTCGGCACCGGAACCCCCAGGTTCACGGCTGCGTTGACCGTCCAGCGTCCCTCGCCCGAGTCGGCCGCGTAGCCCTCGATCCGGTCCAGATGCGGATCGTCCTGCAGCGCCAGCACCATCAGGTCGAGCAGCCACGAGCGAATCACCGTGCCCTCGCGCCAGGAGTTGAAGACCTCGGTCACGTTGGTCACGCTGCCGGCCGCCTCGATCAACTCCCAACCCTCGGCGTAGGCCTGCAGCAACCCGTACTCGATGCCGTTGTGCACCATCTTCACGAAATGCCCGGCCCCCACCTGGCCGGCATGCACGAAGCCGAACTCGCCCTGAGGCTTCAAGGCGTCGAAGATCGGTTGGGCGAGTGCGACGTCCGCCGCGTCGCCGCCGACCATCAGCGCGTAGCCGTTCTTGAGCCCCCAGACGCCCCCGGAGACACCGCAGTCGAGAAAGTGGATGCCCTTCTCGGCCAGCGAGCGGGCGTGCACGTCATCATCGGTCCACTTGGTGTTGCCGCCGTCGATCACCAGGTCGCCCTCGGCGAGCAGGTCCTTCAGATCATCGATCGTCTGATCGACCACCTGGATCGGCAGCATCACCCAGATCACACGGGGGCCCTGGCCACTGAGCCGTTCGACCAACTCGGCCAGCGAGGCGGTGTCGCTGACGTCAGGGTTGCGGTCGTAGCCCACCACGGTGAGGCCGGCCTGACGCATGCGCTCGCGCATGTTGTGGCCCATCTTGCCCAGGCCAACCAGTCCGAGTTGCATGCCTACCTCCAAGAAGACGCGTTGATGCTGACGAGGCGACGCTACCGCGTCGTGTACTGCCCGCACCCCTGCAACTAAGGCTGATCTCAGTGTGGACCGGGCTCAGGCCGGCAGGCGCATCAGCATGATCACGTGGCGGTAGTCGCCGAGCGGTTCGCCGTCGAGTTCGTTGAGCGCGGTCAGCAGGCAGGGCTTGCCGGGCGCGGTGAAAGCGAAGTGCACGTACGGGGCGTCCAGGGCGGCCAGGGCGTCCGAAAGGTAATGCGGGTTGAAGCCGGCGGCGCTCAGCGAGGGGCCGTTGCCGGTCTCGTCGTGCACGACCGCCTCCAGGGCCTCGACAGCCTGCGCCTGGTCGCCGGTGGCGGCCTCCAGCGTGATCGCCTGGTCGCCGATGATCATGCGCAGCGAGGTGTTGCGCTCGGCCACCAGTCCGACGCGCTTGACTGCGGCGATCACCTCGGCGGTGTTGGCGCGCACGGTCAGGGTGGCCTGCACGTTCATCAGGTGCCGCACCTTGGGAAACTCGCCGTCGAGCAGCCGGGTGGTGATCTCGCGCACCCCGGCGGCCCCGTCGCCCTCGAACCCGATCAGGCCGTCGCCACTACCGGTGGCGGCCAGGCTGAGCGTCACCACCTCGCCGGAGGTCATCGACTTGGCCGTCTCGCCCAGCACCCGGGCCGGCACCAGGGCGGCCCCGTCGGTACGGGCCGTGCCCGGGTTCCACGAGATCTCTTTGAGCGCCATGCGGTAGCGGTCGGTGGCGAGCAATGACAGGGTGTCGCCCTCGATCTCCATGCGGACGCCGGTGAACACGGGCAGCAACTCGTCGCGTCCGGCGGCCACCACCACTTGGGACACGGCGCGGGCGAACTCGTCGCTGGTCACGGTGCCGGTGGCCTCGGGCATGCTCGGCAAAGCCGGGTAGTCGTCGACCGGAAGGGTCTGCAGGGTGAACCTGGCACTGCCACAGACCAACTCCATGCGCGAGGCGTCCGCGGTCAGGTCGACAGGCTTGTTGGGTAGCGAACGCGCGATGTCGGCGAGCAGCCGGCCCGAGACCAGCGCAACCCCGTCGTCGGTGACCTCGGCCTTGACGGTGATCTGGGCGGAGGTCTCGTAGTCGAAGCTCGACATCACCACCTGACCGCTCGAGGCCTTGATCAACAGGCCGGCCAGAATCGGCACACTCGGCCTGGTGGGCAGGCTGCGCGCAGTCCAGGCGACCGCTTCGGCGAGTACATCGCGATCAAGACGGATCTTCACGTGGCTCCCTTGCTCATACTTCCGGGGATCGATCATATCCGCAGCAGCCAGACTGCGATCGGCATCCACACCATGGGTACCGGCGCTACTTTGAGTGATCTTTGACGAGTAACAATTCTTCGTAGTCATAGCTGGTGTGAATTCTGGGGACAACGGACGAAGTCGCTGCTCAGAGCCCGGTTGCGGCTCTGGACGAGGCTGTGCACAAGTCGAAATCACACGGGTAGTAGTTGCGGACGGGCGCGGCCCGCGTGGCGTTGTCCACAGCGAAGGACGACAAGTTCCTGTAGTTCTGCACCGTCGCAGCGACAGCCTGTGTGGGACGGAGGCGGCCCTCGACACCGCGTCCATGTGTGGTCTCGACCAGCCCGACCGAACGGATCGCGCGTTGATCAGCGCTTCCCGAAACGTCGGCGGGTGACGTCGCTTGACACAACGTGGGGCATCAGGCTCGACGGCGGCGCTCGACCGATCAGCGCTTGGCGGCGCGTTGCTTGATCCGGTTGGTCAACTCGGCGACCTGGTTGAACACTTTGCGGTCCTCGCCCATCAGGTGGCGGATCTTCTTGTTGGCGTGCATCACCGTGGTGTGGTCGCGGCCGCCGAAGGACTGGCCGATCTTGGGCAGCGACAAGTCGGTGAGCTCACGACACAGGTACATGGCCATCTGCCGGGCCATCACGACGCTCTGCACGCGGCTGGTGCCGCACAGATCGTCGGTGGTGATCGAGAAGTACGCCGCGGTCTCGCTCTGGATCAGGGTCGCGGTGATCGGGGTGTCGTCGCCGTGCGGAATCAGGTCGCGCAACACCACCTCGGCAAGCGGCAGGTCGACCTCCTGCCGGTTCAGGCTGGCGAACGCGGTGACCCGGATCAGGGCCCCTTCGAGCTCACGGATGTTGGCCTGAATCTTGCTGGCGATGAACTCGAGCACGTCGGGGCCGGCGGTCAGCCGCTCGGCCGCCGCCTTCTTGCGCAGGATCGCGATGCGGGTCTCGAGGTCGGGCGGTTGAATATCTGTCATCAGACCCCACTCGAATCGGCTGCGCAGTCTCGGCTCGAGGGCCTCCAACGACTTGGGCGGACGATCCGAGGTGATGACGATCTGCTTCTGCGCGGTGTGCAGGGTGTTGAACGTGTGAAAGAACTCTTCCTGGGTCTGGATCTTGCTCTCCAGGAACTGGATGTCGTCGATCAGCAGCACGTCCACGTCGCGGTAGGTGCGCCGGAAGTCGGCGGTGCGGTTGTCGCTGATCGCGTTGATGAAGTCGTTGGTCAGCTCTTCGGTCGATACGTACTTGACCCGGCGGTTGGCGTGATAGTTGCGCACATAGTGGCCGAGCGCGTGCAGCAGGTGGGTCTTACCGAGGCCCGATTCGCCGTAGATCATCAGCGGGTTGTACGCCTTGCCCGGCGCTTCGGCCACGGCCACCGCGGCGGCGTGCGCGAACCGGTTCGAGCTGCCGATCACGAACGATTCGAACGTGTATTTCGGGTTGAGCCGGCCGCCCGATCGCTCGTCCGGCTCGGTGACCGAACTCAACGCCGGCGCGGGGTGGGTGCTGGACGGCGACAACTCGAAATCGTCGTCGTCCGCTTCTTCGTCAGTCGTGGCGATCACCAGCGCAATGCCGACCGGACGTCCGAAGTAGCTTGTCAGCTGCCCCTCGACCCACCCGCGCAGCCGCGATTCGACCCGGGTGCGGGTGAATTCGTTGGGCACGCTGATGATCACGGTGCTGTCGTGCATGGTCTCGGCGTGGGTGTTCTTCAGCCAGGCCCTGGACGGGGCGTCGGCCTCGGACCAGACGAAGCGCCAGGCGTCGTCCAGGTCGGCGACGGGAATGCTCGGAGGAGTCGCCGGTTGCTCGGGCACCTGCGCTCCCTTCCTGCGTACTCAACGGGTCGATCGAATCGTCCACACAAGTTTTCCACAGGGTGTGAACAAGGGATAATGGTCCGAGGCTGGACAGCCCAAGGTCAACGGAGCGAAACGCTAGCCCCCCGGACGCGCACTCCGCAAACGTTCGCTGAGAAAAGTTGGACGTGCTCGGCGTGTCGGCTCGACGCAACACGAATGGGCACTGGTTTGCCCCGGGTCGGGGTGGCCGCGTAACCTTGGCAGGTCGCCGCCAGCGATTCACCTGCGTGCGTCCGGAGTGGGCGCATCGGTTCCAGCTAGATCTTGAAACCAGGAGCACTTCCGTGAGCAAGCGCACTTTCCAGCCGAGCAACCGGCGTCGCAGCCGCACCCATGGTTTTCGCCTGCGCATGCGCACCCGCGCCGGCCGCAGCATCATCTCTGCTCGTCGTAGCCGGGGCCGCGCCCGTCTCGCCGGCTGATCAGCACCTGACGAGTCGTCAGGTGCTGGCTCAGGCCGAGCGGCTGCGAACCGCAGACGAGTTCCGCACCACTGTGCGTCGGGGCGCCCGTAGCGCGCGCCCCACTCTGGTGCTGCACATGCTGCGCACCGACACCCCGCCGTCCCGGGCGGGTTTTGTGGTATCCAAGGCGGTGGGCAACGCGGTGCGCCGCAACCGCGTCAAGCGGCAGTTGCGCCATCTCGTCGCTGCCCGCCTGCACGAGACGCCGTTCTCTTGCGATGTGGTGGTGCGGGCCCTGCCGCGGCCAGGAGCCCTGTCGGACGATCTGGCGCGCGCCTGGTCGTCCAGCGTCACACGTCTGGCGCGCCCATGAAGACAGTGCTGATCGGCCTACTGAAGGCCTACCGGGCGCTGATCAGCCCGCTGTACGGGCCGGTCTGCAAGTACTACCCGAGCTGTTCGGGCTACGCGCTGGAGGCGGTCCAGGTGCATGGCGCCCGGCGCGGCGCGGGCCTGGCGCTGCGCCGACTCGGGCACTGTCACCCGTGGTCGCTCGGTGGGTATGACCCGGTACCGGGCACCCCGGCAGCGGCGCAGTGGGCGGCCGAGCAACGCCTCACACTCAACGAAATCCGAGGAGCAATCTGATGCCACCGATTCCACAGCTTGTCCCGCTGGACCTGTGGTCCGACTTCCTCGGTGCGCTCAACACCATGATGCAGCCGCTCTACTGGGCGGTCTCGTGGATCATGAGCAGCTTCCACTCCCTCTACGCGTCGTTCCTGGGCGCCGACAACGGCTGGTCGTGGGCGCTGGCGATCATCTCGCTGACCGTGGTCATCCGCACCGCGCTGATTCCGCTGTTCGTGCGGCAGATCCGCAGTTCGCGCAACATGCAGATCCTGCAGCCCCAACTGAAGGCGCTGCAGGAGAAGTACGGCCACGATCGCGAGCGCCTCGGTCAAGAGACCATGAAGCTGTACAAGGACGAGGGCGTCAACCCGATGGCGTCCTGCTTGCCGCTGGTGCTGCAGATGCCGATCTTCATCGCCCTGTACCAGGTGCTGTGGCAGTCCTCGCAGGGGCACGCGATCGGCGTGATGAGCGTCGAGCAGGCCGAGTCGCTGCGCAACGCCACGATTCTCGGGGCCCGACTGTCGGGCACCTTCCTGCCGATGACCGACGGGTTCGGCGCCACTCAGGTGCTGTGCGCGGTGCTGGTGATCAGCATGACCGCGGTCCTGTTCGTGACCCAGTTGCAGCTGATGCGCAAGAACATGCCGCCGGAGGCGCTCACCGGCCAGTTCGCCCAGCAGCAGAAGATCATGCTGTACGTCTTCCCGGTGATGTACCTGTTCATGGGCATCAACATTCCGATCGGCGTGCTGCTGTACTGGCTGGTCTCGAACCTGTGGACGATGACGCAGCAATACATCCTGATTCACAACAACCCGGCGCCGAACACACCTGCCTACATCGACTGGGAAGAGCGCATGCGGGCCCGGGGCAAGGATCCCGACGAACTGGCGCGCAAGCGGGCAGGCAAGGGGCGCAAGACCGCCCCAGCCCCCACCGGCGATGCGACGAAGGTGTCCCGGCAGGGTGCGACCGGTACGGCGACCAAGTCCGGTGCTGATGGAGCGGACGCGCCCGGCGTCCAGCCTCAGCAGGTGCAGCGCCAGCAGGTGCAGCGGCAGCAGCCGCAACGCTCAAGCCGCTCCGCGCGCAAGACCGGGCCTGCGAAGCCAAAGTCCACCACCGGCGACGTCTGAGCCGACGAAGGAAGAGACCCCAGATGACTGATCTGCACATCGACGAAGCAAGCTCCCCCGAAGGCGCGGTCGAGATCGATACTGACGTGACCGCGACCGAAGCTGACGCGCAGTCCGACGACGCCGAGTCGGAGCACAACCGGTCCAAGCGTGAGCAGGCACTCGACAACGAGGGCGAGATCGCGGCCGACTACCTCGAAGAACTGCTCGACATCGCCGATCTGGACGGCGACATCGACACCTTCAGCGAGGGTGGCCGGGCGCACGTATCGATCGTGACCGATTCGGACGTGCTGGTCGGCCGCAATGGTGAAGTGCTCGAGGCACTGCAAGAACTGGCGCGGCTGGCCGTGATGACCGAGACCGGTCACCGCTCCCGGTTGATGCTCGACGTCGCCGGCCATCGCGACAAGCGGCGCAAGGAACTCGAGGTGCTGGCCGGCGACGCCATCACCGAGGTGGTCGATGGCGGCGAGCCTGTCCGGTTGGCCCCGATGAATCCGTTCGAACGCAAGATCGTCCACGATGTCGTGGCGGCCGCGGGCCTGGTCAGCGAGTCCGAGGGCGAAGAGCCTCGTCGACGCGTGGTTGTGCTGCCCAAGGGCTGACCCGACTGCAGCTGCGAAACCGAGTCGAGCCGGATGCCCCCGGGCGTCCGGCTCGACCGTTCTCTGTACGAGAGTTCGCCTGGGTCGTCGCGAGGCGATTGTCGAATGACGACGCCGGGCCTACCGGCGGCTCAGGCGTGCGTACGATCACCAGGGTCTCGATCAGCGCTGGATCGGCGTGCTGCCTCGTGGTGTGTCGCTCAAATGGCAAGTGATTCGGGGACACGCGACCAGTTGGTGTCACGGCTCCGGTGCAGTAGACAGGTGGGATGCAGATCGCTCGTGAGGTGTTTGGCGACAGGTATGACCTCGCTGGGCAATATATCGACATATTGTCTAGTCGAGGAGTCGACTGGGGCCTGATCGGGCCGCGTGAGGTGAGTCGGTTGTGGCCCCGTCACGTTCTGAACTCCGTGGCTGTGAGCAGTCTCATCGAGCCGTCGGCCGACGTGCTCGACGTGGGCTCGGGCGCGGGACTGCCCGGCATTCCCTTGGCGATCCTGCGGCCGGACCTCACTGTCACCCTGCTCGAGCCACTGCTGCGTCGCTTCAACTTTCTGACCGAGGCGGTGCGCGAGTTGGGGCTGGACGAGCAGGTGCGGGTGGTGCGCGGACGGGCCGAGGAGCAGCGGTCAACGTACCAGGTGGTGACGTGCCGGGCGGTCGCCCCGCTTCCGAAACTGCTCGGCTGGTGCCTACCCCTGGTGCGTCCGCACGGGCAACTGCTGGCCATCAAGGGCGAGAACGCCGAGCAGGAGCTACTGGACGTGCAGGGTGTGCTGCGATCCCGTCGGTTGACGGGTGAGGTGCTGTTGGTCCGCGCCGATCCAGCTGCTGAGCCGACCTGGGTGGTGCGCATTCGCTGACCGTCGGTCATCCCGGCGCCGGGATGTCGTCCTCCCTCGTCGTCCGGCGCGTGCCGGGATGTCTTCCGGCGCGTGCCGGGATGTCGTCCCCCCCGTCATCCCGGCGAATGCCGGGATCTCGTCCTCCCCGTCGTCCCGGCGCGTGCCGGGATGTCGTCCTCCCCCGTCATCCCGGCGCATGCCGGGATCTCGTCCGCCGCAGTCGTCCCGGCGCATGCCGGGATCTCTGGGTGTGCTGAGATCCCGCGGCTAGCCCCGGCTAGTCCCGGCTAGTCCCGGCTAGCCCCGGCTAGCCCCGGCATTCGGCGACGCCTCTGGTCGAACTCATCGGGACAAAGCGACCGGGGCTTCAAACAAGCTCAGGGGTCGCCATTGATGGCGCTCCCCCAGCCCCTGGCCTGGACTCAGCCACGGCGAAGGCGCGTAGCGCGAGTCGACCCGGCTAGACCCGGCTAGACCGGGACATATACGCTCCCCTACCGGGCCTATCTCTGCGGCGGGTGATTCGGTGCCCACACTGGCAAGTCCGTCCGACCCGCTCCGCGCACCCGCAACCGGCTACAGGAGCGATGCGAGCGCACTCGCCTCTCAGACTCGCTGCCGATGTACCCGGTGTTGGCTTTGCACACCGATAGGGTCGGTAATCGACGTCGTACGAGCGCGAAGAGGTTGCAGCTGTGCTGGTTTGTCGAACTTTGCTGGTTTCACGTGAAACAGCCGTCGGTCAGCGGGTGCACCGATGACTCAGTCAGCGGTCCCCCGCCGGATCGCCTACGACGAGGACGAGTTTGCCATCGTGACGGCCGATTTGCCCTCCCCCACTGTTCCACGTGAAACGGTTCCGCTCCCCGTACCCGGCTCCACCCGCGTCTTCGTCATCGCCAATCAGAAGGGTGGGGTCGGCAAGACCACGTCGGCGGTGAACATCGCTGCCGCACTCGCCCGAGGCGGGCTCCGGGTGCTGGTGATCGACCTCGACCCCCAGGGCAACGCTTCGACGGCGCTGGGCATTGATCACGAGGCCGGCGTCGCCGGTACCTATGAGGTGCTGATCGACGGTGCACCGATCGAAGAGCACGTGCAGTCCTCGCCCGAGGCCGACAACCTGTGGGTGCTGCCCGCCACGATCGACCTGGCCGGTGCAGAAATCGGTCTGGTCGACGTGCGAGGTCGCGAGAGCCGCCTACTGCGGGCCCTCGATCAGCTACTGGCTGTGCACAGTCTTGACTACGTCTTCATCGACTGCCCTCCCTCCCTCGGCCTCCTCACCCTCAACGCGTTGGTCGCGGCCGAAGAACTGCTGGTGCCCATTCAGTGCGAGTACTACGCCCTCGAGGGAGTGTCACAGCTGGTGCGCACCATCGACCTGGTGAAGGGCTCCATGAATGACCGACTGAGGCTCTCGACGATCGTGCTCACCATGTATGACGCGCGCACCCGACTCTCGGCACAGGTCGCGGCTGAGGTGCGCGCCCACTTCGCGACCGAGACACTGCGCACGGCGATCCCCCGTTCGGTACGAGTGTCCGAAGCGCCAAGCTATGGACGGACGGTGATCACCTATGATCAGGCCTCCGCCGGATCGCAGGCGTACCTTTCCGTAGCCGAAGAGATCGCGAACCGCAGCATTGCAGACAGGGTGCGCGCATGAACTCGACGAAACCCCGTCCCGGCTTGGGCCGTGGCCTCGGCGACCTGATTCACCGCACCGACCCGAGCCTGGAACCGGAGCGCGCGGCGCCGCTGGCCGTCGAGCCACCGCAGGGCAGCTACTACGCGGATGTCGCCGTCACCGAGATCCGTCCCAACCCCAAGCAGCCCCGCCAAGTGTTCGACGAGGACGCCCTGGCCGAACTCGTCGAGTCGATCCGCGAGGTGGGGTTGCTGCAACCCGTGGTCGTGCGGCCATTGGACGAGGGCGGCTACGAACTGGTGATGGGGGAGCGGCGTCTGCGCGCAACGCAGGCCGCGGGGCTGTCGACCATTCCGGCCATCGTCCGGCCGACCCAGGAGCACGACCTGCTGCGTGACGCGTTGCTCGAGAACCTGCACCGGGCCCAGTTGAACCCGCTGGAAGAGGCGGCGGCCTATCAACAGTTGCTGACCGACTTCGACTGCACCCAAGAAGAACTCTCGACCCGCATCAAGCGCAGTCGTCCTCATATCAGCAACACCATCCGGTTGCTTCAGTTGCCAGCGCCGGTTCAACGTCGGGTCGCCGCCGGGGTGCTGAGCGCCGGGCATGCCCGAGCAATTCTGGGTCTGGGCGATCCACTGGCGATGGAGCGTCTCGCGCAACGGGTGGTGGCAGAAAACCTGTCGGTGCGTACCGTCGAAGAGATCGTTGCGCTGGGCGACGGCGGTCAGCCGGCGCGCACTCGTGCGCGCGTGGCGCGCGAGCCGAGTGAGCGGGCGAGCGCGCTGGCCGACCGGTTGATCGAGCGGTTGGACACCAGAGTCAATGTCGTGATGGGCGCCAAGGGCAAGGGACGCATCGTGATCGACTTCGCGGGCGAGGACGACCTGAATCGCGTGGCCGCGCTGCTCGGTGGCGATCAACCGAGCTAGGAAAGAGCCGACCAACGCGATTTGTTGATTGAGCGGGTCGGAACCCAGGAGCGATCAGGTCGCGAGCCGGTCGAGCGCAGTCTTGGACGCGCTCGTACAGGTTGGACGAGGCCGGGCTTGGACGCGCTCGTACAGGTTGGACGAGCCCGGGCTTGGACGCGCTCGTACAGTTT
>Ga0116168_1002777_pt1 | contig 10593 bp, 11 predicted proteins | sample AD_UKC129_MetaG_FD_89795 | JGI IMG/M metagenome (GOLD analysis project Ga0116168, IMG submission 89795) | Active sludge microbial communities of municipal wastewater-treating anaerobic digesters from Canada - AD_UKC129_MetaG | ecosystem: Engineered > Bioreactor > Anaerobic > Digestate | place... | reverse complement strand
TTATGAAGTGGAGTTGGAAAAGGCCAAAGATTTAGTTCTTGCTTTGGACGCGTGGGCAAGGGAAAATGGGTTCACTTTGGGAGAAGTGTGCCTTGAGTTTCGCAGTGAGCAAGACGTCTCAGCCAAGTTAAATCTTCCCAGGCTACTGGCAGAAAGCGGCGTGAAGATGGAAATTGAAAAAGGGAAAGTGGCTTTGGTTTTCACTCCCGGTTCCATGAAAGATTTCCCTTCGCTTCTGACCATGGTGGTTGATGACCTAAGCAAGTAGCAAAACGCTGCAGACTGAGGTTCAACGTCAACGTAGCAGCCGTTCATTTGTGCTCATGGGTGATAGGTACTAAGGTGGAGAAATCATTTTGGAGATAATATTGGAAACTCCTCGTCCGTCACTGTCAATGGCGTAAAGCGTTATGTTCATGTTGCTACTTTTCTCTGCGGGTAAGCGAGTGAACTTGTAACTGAAGGTGCCATTAAAATCTGTTCTAAGTACCATGATAAGACGATTATCAGACCAAAAAGTAACGTAGAAAGCGCCGCCCTTGTTGCCCTTTGTTACCTTACCGCTGAACACTACCCAGTCAGCTTTTATTTCATTTGCTGTGGGATAACTAAGCTGCAGTGACAAGGTCTTTGAGGCGGTAGTGGCTTGAGAAGGTGTGGGAAACCCGTAAGAAAGCACGGTTGTAGCGCCAGTCGCTGTACCCGGCGTTGTGGTTGCTGTGCAAACCTCTTTCACCACAGTGACTGTTTCAACGACTTTTTCAGGAACGCATGCGGAGTTGTTAATGTTCGGCTTGCCGGCGAGAATGAGTAATGCCCCTAAAAAAAGACCGATGGCAAAAAGTAAAACACCTGAAACGCTTTTTCTGTTTTGCGGACGTTCAGGATAATACATGTATTTTATTTTATCAGAATTCTTGTGAATGCGTTGTAAAATTTAGCCATGGAGCGAGTTAGAATGGTTTTAGCAACCGGTAATTTGGGTAAAGTCCGTGAAATCTCTCAGCTCATAGGCGACGTTGTGGAGTTAATCCCTTATGAGGGTATATTACCTGAAGAAACAGGAACCACATATGCTGAGAATGCATACATAAAAGCAAGAGCTGCTTTTGATAAGTACAATCTGCCTTCGTTGGCCGACGATTCGGGTTTAGAGGTAGATTATTTGGGAGGTCAACCTGGTATTCACAGTAACAGGTTCATGGACCTCAAATCAGATCAACAAAAGTACATGAAGATAGTGGAGCTTTTAGAAGGTGTTCCTTGGGAGCAGCGCAAGGCGCGTTTCCGCTGTTGGGTTTGTTATTTGGACAGGACTGTAACAGCTCATTACTTCGAAGGAGTTGCGGAAGGCTACATAGCCACTGAGCCAGCTGGAGACGGAGGGTTTGGCTATGACCCCATTTTTTATTACCCTCCGCTTCAGAGAACCTTTGCGCAGCTTCCAGCACAACTCAAGAATCAGATTAGTCACAGGAGTCAAGCATTTCTGAAATTTAAGGAATACTATTTAAGCACAATTAAGAACACAGGAACAATTGCTGGAGGAGGAGAAGATAAACATGAATGAAAGATTGGAAGCACAGTATGATGCCACTGCTGAACTTAAGTGGGCAAAAAAATGGAAGGAAGACAAGGTTTTCCATAGCCAGATTGACGAAAGTAAACCACGTTTTAGCATTGTCATACCTCCTCCGAACGTGACTGGCTCACTGCACATTGGCCATGCCTTGGACTTGTCGCTGCAAGATGCTATCGTTCGTTACAAGAAGATGAACGGTTTCAATGTCTGTTGGGTTCCAGGCACTGATCATGCTGGCATAGCAACTCAAAATGTTGTGGAAAGGGCTCTACTTCAACAAGGTATTCGTCGTCAAGACCTGGGTCGTGAGGCATTCTTGGAAAAAGTCTGGGAATGGAAAGAGCGCTATGGAAATACTATTCTAGATCAGATAACGCGTTTGGGCTGTGGCGTGGATTGGGATCGTCTGCGTTTTACCATGGATCCTGTGTGCGCCAGGGCAGTGCGGCGAGCTTTTAAGGAGCTCTTTGACAGAGGTCTGATTTACAAGGGGCACTACATGATCAACTGGTGTCCTCGTTGTGGCACAGCCATATCTGACCTGGAAGTAACGTATGAAGAGGAAGACTCGCATTTATGGTTCATAAGATATCCTTTTGAAGATCAGAAAGGTTTCATTGTCGTGGCAACTACGCGCCCAGAAACCATGTTAGGTGATACGGCCATAGCAGTTCACCCCGAGGATGAGCGTTATAAGAACGTTGTGGGTAAGAATGTCATTCTGCCACTGGTTGGAAGAAAAATACCCATAGTTGCTGATGAAAGTGTGGATCCTGAGTTTGGCACGGGCGCAGTTAAAGTTACACCAGCACATGACCCCACGGACTTTGACATCGGGCAAAGGCATAACCTGGAGCCAATTCAGGTCATCGGACTTGACGGTTCAATGACCGAGGAAGCTGGTTCCTTCAGCGGCATGGACCGATTTGAGGCCCGCAAGCAGATCGTGCAAAGGCTTGAAGAGCAGGGCTACCTTGAAAAGGTGGAACCTTACAGGCATGCTGTGGGCCACTGCCAGCGTTGCCACACCGTAGTAGAACCCATGCTTTCTGACCAGTGGTTTGTTAAATTGACAGCCATGGCTGAGAAAGCGAAGCATGTGGTGGAAACAGGCGAAGTACAGATCATTCCGGAACGCTGGGTAAAAGTATATCAAGATTGGATGGACAACATACGTGATTGGTGCATATCCAGGCAAATCTGGTGGGGACACCGTATCCCTGTTTTTACCTGCGAAGAATGCGGATATGTATTCGCCAGTGAAGAAGAGACCGTGGAGAATTGTCCAAAATGCGGTGGTCCTGTGAAGCAAGAGGAGGATGTTTTGGACACGTGGTTTAGCTCTTCTCTGTGGCCATTCGAGGTGTTCGGATGGCCTGAAGAGACTGACGATTTGAAATACTACTACCCCACGTCACTGCTCATAACCGGTTATGATATTCTGTTTTTCTGGGTTGCTCGCATGATTTTCATGGCAACTACGTTAACGGAACAAGTTCCTTTTGAGCAGGTGTTTCTGCACGGTCTTGTTTTAGATGAACATGGGCAAAAGATGAGCAAATCAAAGGGAAACACTGTTGATCCCATGGACATGATTGATGAATACAGCGCTGATGCGGTTCGTTATGCTTTGGTATCGGCTATGAGTCTGGGTGGACAGGATGTGAATTTCTCAGAATCCAGAGTGGAACACGGTAAGAATCTCACAAATAAAATATGGAACTCGGCTCGCTACGTTTTGAGCGTCTTGGAAGGAAAGCAGCTGGATACAACACCAGAACAGTTTAGCAGAGCTGATCGCTACATACTAAGCAGGTTGGAGCAGGCAAAGAAGTTTGTTAATGAGTGTTTTGAGGCTTACGATTTTGGTGCAGCTCTGAGAGAGATTGAGAGCTTCTACTGGGGCGAGTACTGTGATTGGTACATTGAGATGTCAAAGGTGGATCCAAGTTACAGCACTTATTGGACGCTCAAAGAGGTTCTGGAACAGTCTTTAAAGTTGTTCCATCCTTTCTTGCCTTTTGTGACGCAAGAAATCTGGGATCGAATGGGGCATGAGAGTTACTTAGTTGAAGAGGTTTGGCCGGAGCTAAGTGAGAGTATGATCGACCAGGAGGCCATGGACAGGGTTGCCACAATGAAAGAGGCCGTTAGGGGCCTGAGGAATCTTCGCGCCGAGCTGGGGTTGAAACCCAGTCAAAGAATAGCAGACGTTTTCTTGCAGGGGGAAATGGAGGAGTGGGAAGAGTTTTTCCCCTACATTAAATTCCTTGCACGTGTAGAAGAAATCAAGCACACATTTAAGACGGTACCGAATGCGTACAGTGTGGTCGTTGGTAACACGGTGTTCTTTGTCCCCTTGGAAGGCCTCGTGGATATTGATAAGGAAAGAAAACGACTGCAAAAGCAGCAGGCTGATCTCGAAAGCCGCATAGCCATACATGACAAGAGGCTCCAGAACGAGGAGTTCATCAAGAAGGCACCTCAGGAGGTTGTGGAGAAACAAAGGGAAGAGCGTAAAGCACTGGAGGAATCACTCAGCAACGTGTTAAAGAGATTGAGTGAATTGGGGGGATGAGACATGCCTGTGCTGGGCATCATTTCTTGTCATCCGCCTATGATCATTCCTGACATAGGCGGTATGGAAACAAAAAAAGTGCAGAAAACCATTGATGCACTTAAATTGGCTGCATCAGAGGTGGAAAGATTTGATCCCGAGCTCACACTAATAATGTCACCTCACGCAGTGGCTTTGAATGGTGAAAAGATACCAGTCCAAGTCACAGACAGGTACACGGGAGATTTTGGCGACTTCGGCGCTCCTCAGGTGAACATGCGGTACGACTGTTCTGCCGAGGACGCCTACGCTCTACGAGAATGCGGGGCATCAGCCATACGTTATGGGCTCATGGACCACGGTTCCATGGTGCCTCTTTACTACTTGAGGCCGAACTCGCCTTTGATCATCATGGGTTATGCATTCTCGCTACCTACTGACGGTTACATTGCTTTTGGCTCTTGCATGAGACAACTTTTTGAAAACAGAAGGGTTCTCTTCATTGCATCGGGGGATCTGAGCCACAGACTTCTTCCTGATGCGCCTGCGGGTTATCATCCTGATGCTAAATTGTTCGACTCAAAACTGATTGAAGCAGTGAGAGAGTGGTCATTGGATCGCTACCTGCTGCTTGAAGACTTTAGGGACTTGGCTGGTGAGTGCGGTTACTGGTCCATTGCCACACTTTTCGGTTTCATGGGCCCTCAAGCTAAGAGCGACGTGCTCAGCTACGAAGGGCCATTCGGTGTGGGCTATGCTGTGGCAGTGGTGAAAGAATCGGGTGAATGAGTACCATGTCTGAAGAAATTGGTCATCCTTATGTGGAGTTAGCTAAGAAGGCTTTGGAAACGTTTGTGCTCACGGGTAACGTCATACTTGCTCCGGCTCCTTTGCCAGAGCTTTTTAGCCGAAAGGCTGGGTGTTTTGTCACGCTCATGGAAAACGATGAATTGCGTGGTTGTATTGGAACCATTGAACCAGTTTATGATAACTTGGCATTGGAAATCATTAACAATGCCATTGCTGCTGGTACTGAGGACCCACGTTTTCCACCTGTGAGCGCTGCAGAGCTTCCTTATCTGGAATACACTGTGGAAGTGTTGGGGCCTCTGGAAAAAGTTAATGATCTTTCTGAGCTGGACCCTAAAGTGTACGGTGTAGTTGTGCAGTCCAGTATTAGGCCACTGCGTAAGGGAGTGCTTCTTCCTGACATTGAAGGAGTGGACACTGTACAAGATCAAATTAGAATTTGCCGGTTGAAAGCTGGTATAAGCAGCAGCGAACCGGTCATACTTTACAGGTTCCGTACTGAGAAGTTTAGATGAGGCTTTATATTGAAACTGATAAGGGGTTATTCTGTCTAGCTTGTCCCAGGGCTTGCAATCTTAGTCTTGGTAGAGGATATTGCGGTGTTCGTTCTGCGAAGGAAGGCAAGTTATCTTGTGATGTGTGTGAGCTTGTGAGCAGTATAGCGAACGACCCTATTGAGAAAAAACCAGTCTTCCACTATTTGCCCGGATCTGCAGTCCTATCGGTTGGAACGTTGGGTTGCAATATGCGCTGCATTGGCTGCCAAAACTGGGAGATTGCTCACGCTGATTTGGAAAGCTATCACTGGGGCTTACAAAGGATCACGCCAAGTGAACTTGTGGCGTTGGCAGAGCGGGTTAGCGATGGATTAGCCTGGACTTACAATGAGCCCACTGTTTGGGCGGAATACGTGTACGAAGGGGCCCGTTTGGCAAAAGAGCAAGGTCTTTTCACAGTGGTAGTTACCAACGGTTATTACTCAGCGCAAACGTTCAGGTTGTGGGAACCAGTGGTCGATGTCTTCCGAATTGATCTGAAGGGTTACACTGATGAAACCTATGGCAAGTTTGCACCTGACATTAAAGCGCGTGTTATCTTGAGCAACATTGAGAAAGCAGTTTCCTCTGGGAAACATGTGGAGGTTGTGACGAACGTCATGCCTGGCGTTAACGATGGTGACTTGGAGTCTATTGCCAATTTCATTCGAGACTTGAATCCCGAAATACCTTGGCACCTCACGAGGTTCTTTCCCCAGTACAAGCTTCAAAGCGTGCCCCCCACACCTGTGAGCTTGCTGGTAAGTGCTCGCCAAATGGCTTTAGAAAAGGGGCTCGAATATGTGTATCTGGGAAATGTGAACGTGCCGGGCATGGAAAATACGGTATGTCCTCATTGTGGTAATCTTTTAATTGAGAGAAAGGGCTTGTCTGTGGTTAATAACTACATCGAACAAGGTAATTGTCCCCGTTGTGGGCATAAAATCTATGGAAGATTTGGAGGTTGAAGGTGAGACGGAAGCCGACTTTACCGCTGGTTTGGAGCATTTTGATAGGCTTGTTCCTTGGGACGTATCTGGGTTTCTTACTTGGGACCTACATTCCGTTTTTTAATCATGCATGGAACTTTCAATTGGGTCCTTTTTCTTTCAATTTAGGCTTCATGAGCGCTCAATTCAACCTTTCTTTGGGCATTAACGCCATGTCGTTACTCGGCGTGTTGTTCATGCTCTATGTTTATTTGGTGCAGTAAAACAGGTTGGGAAAATAGGAGGTCATAGTTATGCCAATAGATATTGGGATTGATCTGGGAACTGCAAACAGTTTAGTGGCAGTTAAGGGTAAAGGTATTGTGGTTAGCGAGCCTTCCGTTGTTGGTCTTGATCGGGTTACTCACAAAGTTCTCAAAGTGGGTAACGAGGCTTTTGAAATGGCTGGAAAAACTCCTGAGAATATTGTGGTGATCAGACCCCTCAAAAGCGGAGTCATTGCTGACGATTACACCACGGAGATCATGGTGAAGTACCTCATAAGCAAGGCAAAAGCGCATGTGGGCTTTTCTGTATTCCCTCAAAGGTTGCGTGTTGTGGTGGGTGTTCCAACGGGTGCCACACCTGTGGAACGAAGAGCCGTAGAGGATGCATGCAGAAACGCTGGTGCTAGAGACGTTTGGGTGGTTCAGGAGCCATTGGCCGCAGCTGTGGGCGCTGGTCTTCCCATTACGGAGCCCAGAGGAAACATGATTGTTGATGTGGGAGGCGGAACCACCGAGGCAGCAGTAATCTCTTTGGGTGGCTTGGTTTCATGGAAATCAGTTCCGGTAGCAGGAGATGCTTTTACTGAAAGAATTATCGAGTTCGTTAAGAGTGAATACAACTTGTTCATAGGTGAAAGATCTGCTGAAATGATAAAAATAAACATTGGATCGGCGTATCCCATGGAAAAGATGCAGATGGAGGTCACAGGTCGCGATTTGCTAACCGGTTTACCAAAGCGTATCACGATTTCTTCAGATGCTGTGCGAGATGCTCTTAAGGAACTGCTGGGAAGTATTGTGGACGCTGTGAAGGGTACACTGGAGGCCACACCTCCTGAGCTAATTGCGGACATCATGGAAACGGGTTTTTATCTCACGGGCGGCGGTTCTCTGCTCAAGGGACTGGACCAGCTACTTAGTGAGCGTACCGGTGTGCCTGTGCACACAGTGGAGGACCCGCTAACTGCGGTAGCTCGTGGTGCTGGTGTCATTGCAGGGAATATGCATCTGCTAAAAGAAATCCTGCAAGCGTGAGGATGAATGAAGGTAAATCTTGCCCGGGTCATAGAATGGACCATAGCGGCATTACTTATTTTGGCTGTGCTTACCACAGTCAGCTGGAACACGTTTTTTAGCTATGTGTCTAAGCCTTTTCTGTGGATAAGAACAGGAGTTTACAAAGTCGGCGAGGCTTTTTCTGATTTTTGGTGGTGGAATACTGAAGGCAAAGTTGTTTACGAAAAGAAACTCATGGAAAATGAAAAGACGCTGGTCCAAAGTGTCACAGGCAGCGTCAGGTTTGGTGAAGTAAAAGTAGTTGGTCTCAGGTGGGATCAGAAGCATATTGAACTCATAGCAACTGGCGTAAGTCCGCAAGTAGGCGATTTAATTACCACTGATACGGATATTGTGGTAGGCCAAGTCAGTGAAGTTGTGGGTAATGAGTTTGTAATTCGCACCATCTTTGACCAATCATTTAGTGTACCCGGGCTTATCTCAAGGACGGGTGCTGTGGGTAGGCTTTTTTACAAGGAAGGCCAACTTTCATTTCAACCCGTGGGTTATGAAGACATATTGCCAGGCGATTATGTAGTTGTGCCCACAGCAACACCTTTGCTAGCGGCAGTGGTTACTGATGTTACCGACAAGCAGTACATAAAAGCGGACCCAGTTTTGGTAGATCTTAGAACCTACGGCCTGAAGCTGTGGAGGAAAACATGGTAGAGAGCCTGTTTTTCTTGGTAACTGGTATAATGTTCTTTCCTCCTTTGGTGGTAATGCGAGTCAAGGCTCTTATGAGCAACTATGGCTTCTGGTCTTGGCTTTTAGTGTTCTTTCTTGCTTTGGGGTTTGATGGAGCATTCATGCACCCTTTTTCCATTTGCACCGTGGGGCTTTTGCTCTTAGCGGATATTTTTGGGTGGAGTTGGAAGAAACTGTCTGTTTTTATGTCTATTCTGTTGGTGTTATGGGGATTTCTCATAAACTGGTGGACGCTACTAGTGCTTCCGCTCATTGTAGTGGAGGCGTGGGCAGATGCGGAATAGGGCTTTCTATGTTTTAGGTTTGTTGATAGTACTCATCACTGGTGGGTTTGTCTGGCGGCTTCACTTCCTACAAATTCAAAAATACGATTATTACGCGGTAAGAGAAAAGAACAATTACACACGCTTTGTTACTGAAGAACCAGTCAGAGGACGCATTCTGGATACCAAAGGCAGGGTTCTTGCTTACGACCAGACGGCTTACAACGTAGCTGTGGTGCCTGCCTTGTCGAAGAACGCCACGCTTACAAAGGAAAACCTACTTAAGCTCGGTGCCAAGGCAGAAGATGTGGATGCTGCTTTTGAAAGCAGCAAGCTTTATCCGTTTCAACCCATGATTGTTATACAGGATTTGTCAGAATCGGAGCGCCTAAAGGTTCTGGAAGTAGAAAACTATGACCCAGCCGTAAAACTGGTTTTAGGGTCTAAACGCATTTATCCTTATGGAGAGCTGGGTGCCTTCATCACAGGTTATGTGGGGAGAGCCTCTAAGGAAGACCTGCAGCGTGATGCAAACTTGCGGCCTAGTAGTATCGTGGGTAAAATGGCTGCAGAAAAAGTCTTTGACAGCTATTTGAGAGGACAGCCCGGTGTTACAGAGGTTTTGGTTGACGTGAGTGGGCGTGTGGTGAAAGAAAAGTTGGTCTCAACGCCCGTTAAAGGGTATGACGTTTACCTCACTGTTGATATGGATTTACAAAAAGTAGCTTGGGATGCTGTTGCAAACGAGGTCGGTGGTGTCATAGCTGCCAATCCCAGAGACGGTAGCATCTATGCCTTGGTATCTAAACCCAGTTTCGACCCAAATGTGTTTGTGAAAGGCATTGATAGTGCAACGTGGAAAGAATATGAGAAGAACAGCAGTTTAGTAAATAGGATGACCATGTCCCAGATTCCTTCTGGATCCACGTTCAAGGTGGTAACGGGCTTGGCTGGCCTCTATTACCATGCCATAACACCTAGTTTCACCATTAATGACCCCGGTTATCTTCAACTTGGTTCTGCTCGGGTCTGGAATTATGGCCATAGAAGTTGGGGCAAAGTCGATTTTATCAAAGGGTTGGCGGTGTCAAACAATGTGTATTTCGGAACGGTGGGGTTGCGAACCGGTATCGACAGAATCTATGAGGTAGCAAAAACCTTGGGATTAACCGATTACCCGTGGATTGAGTATGATGCTGTAAGTAAGGGCACGGTTCCAAATCAGCAGTGGAAGAAAGAAGTGATTGGTGAACCATGGTATCCTGGAGACACCGTAAACACCAGCATTGGACAAGGTTATGTGGCGGTCTCACCTATTCTCATGGCTCAGGTTTATCAGCAGGTTATCAATGACGGAGAACTTTACAAATTCAGGTTCCTAAAGGAGGTACGTGACGGGAAAACGGTGGTGTTCAAAGGCGAACCAGAGTCCAGGCCTCAATCCACCATTTATAAGAGCTGGTTTCCCGTTATCAGGGAAGGTTTAGAAGCGGGTGTGGATTGGGGTTTGCTCAAGGGGCTAAAATCCGATCTGTATACGGCCGCCGGTAAAAGCGGCACAGCTGAGACCGAGAGGGCAAAAAAGTATCATAAATGGCTCATTGCGTATGCGAACCGCACTGATCCCGAGATCATGGTGGTTTCGTTAAGGCTGTACACCACAGACACTGAGCCTGTTAAAATTACTAAAACAGTGATGGAGGGTTATTTCCGTGGAAAAGCAGCAGTACGTTAAGTTAACCGGGCTAAGAGAAGGGTATTTGGTGGAATACCAGGGAGATAACCCTGATGAGCTCTCTGGCATATTGGCTAAGTACTTGCAGTCCTATGCTGATTTATTGCAGGGTCATAATCTTTTTGTGAAG
>Ga0116168_1002775_pt1 | contig 10608 bp, 10 predicted proteins | sample AD_UKC129_MetaG_FD_89795 | JGI IMG/M metagenome (GOLD analysis project Ga0116168, IMG submission 89795) | Active sludge microbial communities of municipal wastewater-treating anaerobic digesters from Canada - AD_UKC129_MetaG | ecosystem: Engineered > Bioreactor > Anaerobic > Digestate | place... | reverse complement strand
GCATCGGGTACGTCATGCAGAACGCGGGCCTCCTCCCCCATTTCACGGTGATCGACAACGTCGCCACCGTGCCCGTGCTGAACGGCACACCCAGAAAGCAGGCGCGCGAGCGCGCCCTCGAACTGCTCGACATCGTCGGACTCGACCGGTCACTCGCGGGCCGCTACCCGCGCCAGCTCTCGGGCGGGCAGCAGCAGCGCGTCGGTGTCGCGCGCGGGCTCGCCGCCGACCCGAACATCCTGCTGATGGACGAGCCGTTCGGCGCCGTCGACCCGATCGTGCGCAGCGAGCTGCAGACCGAGACCCTGCGTCTGCAGCGCGACCTCGACAAGACCGTCGTCTTCGTCACGCACGACATCGACGAGGCGTTCCTGCTCGGCGATCAGGTCGTCATCCTCGAAAAGGGCGCCCACATCGCACAGGTCGGCACCCCGTCCGAGATCATCGAGAACCCGGCGAGCGACTTCGTCGCCGAGTTCGTGGGCGTCGAGCGCGGGGCGCGTGCGCTCACGGCGAAGCAGACCGCGCGCGGCACCGTACTCGTCGACGCCGCCGGTCGCACGCAGGGCGTGCTCGTGGGCGAGGCCTCGCCCGGCCTGCCACCGGGGACGGCGTCGTGACCTGGGTCTTCGACAACCTCGATCTCATCTGGTCGCTCACGCTCGACCATCTGCGTCAGAGCGTCATCCCGATCGTGCTCGGCTTCGTGATCGCGATCCCAGTGGGCTGGGCGGCGTGGCGCTACACGACGCTCCGCGGGCCCGTGCTCACGACGATCGGGCTGCTCTATACGATCCCCTCGCTGGGACTGTTCGCCCTCCTCGCCGCGGCGGGCGTGCCGCTCATCTCAGAGACGAACCTCATCGTCGCGCTCACGATCTACGGCGTCGCGATCATGACCCGGTCGGTCACCGACGGCCTCGAATCGGTCGACCCCGCCACGCGCGACGCGGCCATCGCGGTCGGCTACGGGCCGTGGCGACGCTTCTGGACGGTCGATCTGCCCCTCTCCGGCCCCGTACTGCTGGCGGGCCTGCGCGTCACCGCCACCTCGACGATCTCGCTCGCGACGGTCGGCGTGCTCATCGGGCAGTCGAACCTCGGCTACCTCTTCACGAACGGCTTTCAGCGCCGCATCGTGCCCGAGATCCTCGCCGGTGTCGTCGCGGTGGTCGTCATCGCGCTCATCGTCGACCTGCTGCTGGTGCTCGCGGGGCGCATCGCCATGCCGTGGATGCCACGGCGCACCCAGACCCGAAGCGAACGCTCCGCCGCCCGCGCACGCCTCGCGGGAGGCGTCGCATGAACGTCTTCGCCGAGGCCTTCGCCTGGATCTTCTCCCCCGACCGCCTGACCGGATCACTGCCCCTGCCGCTCGCGGTGTGGCAGCACCTGGCATTCACGTTCGGGTCGGTCGCGATCGCCGCCGTCATCGCGATCCCGCTCGGGTGGCTCATCGGCCACACCGGCCGCGGGCGCGAGATCGCCGTCGCCCTCTCGGGCGCCGCGCGCGCCCTCCCCTCGCTCGGTCTCGTCGTGCTGCTCGTGCTGCTCCTCGGCGTCGTGCACAAGACCGAGGCGGCGGTCGTGGCGTTCGTCCTTCTCGCGATCCCGTCGATCCTCGCCGGCGCCTACGCCGGTTTCGAGGCGATCGACCGCACCGTCATCGATGCGGGGCGCGCGGTCGGCATGACCGAGTGGCAGGTGCTCTGGAAGGTCGAGGTGCCCCTCGGTCTTCCCCTTCTCATCGGGGGCCTCCGCTCGGCCACCCTGCAGGTCGTGGCGACCGTCACGATCGCCGCCTACGTAGGCCTCGGCGGACTCGGGTTCTTCATCATCCAGGGCATCCAGATCCGCAGCTTCCCGCAGATCCTCGGGGCCTCGCTGATCGTCGTCGCCCTCGCGCTCGCCCTCGACGGGCTCTTCGCCCTGCTCCAACGTTTCGTCGTGCCGCGCGGCGTCGCCGGGCGCGGCGCGCGCCGGCCGCGCGAACGCTCCGGCGCACCCACCGCGGCCGCCGCCGCGGCGACCTCTTGACTTCGCACGACTCCCTTCCACAGCACCACAGCACTCCTCACGAAAGGCACACCGCATGTCCCGCATCCACTCCCGCCTGGCCCTTGCGGTCAGCACCGCCGCGATCGCGGCACTCGCCCTCTCGGGCTGCTCATCGTCCGACCCGATCTCGGGCGGTTCCGAGACCTCGGCGGCCCCGGCATCCGACACCATCGTCATCGGCTCGCAGGCGTACTACTCGAACGAGATCATCGCCGAGATCTACGCGCAGGCCCTCGAGGGAGCCGGCTTCACGGTCGAGCGCCAGTTCAACATCGGCCAGCGCGACGCCTACATCCCGTCGCTCGAAGACGGCACGATCCAGCTCTTCCCCGAGTACACCGGCAACCTGCTGCAGTTCTTCGACCCCGACACGACCGCCACGTCGTCGGACGACGTGTACGCGGCGCTGAAGACGGCACTGCCCGAGGGCCTCACGGTGCTCGACCAGTCGCCCGCGACCGACCAGGACTCCTACAACGTGACCGCCGCCTTCGCGAAGGAGCACAACCTCACGAGCATCGCCGACCTCGCCGGCATCCCGAACCTCGTGCTCGGCGGCGCCCCCGAGCTCGAGACGCGCCCCTACGGCCCGACCGGCCTGAAGTCGAAGTACGGCGTCGACGTGACCTTCAGCGGCACCGCCGACACGACCGTCGACGAGCTCGTGGCCGGCAACATCCAGATCGCGAACGTCTACAGCGCCGACCCGCGCATCAAGACCGACGACCTCGTGACCCTCGCCGACCCCGACGGGCTGTTCCTCGCGTCGAACGTCGTGCCCGTCGTCAGCACGAGCGTGTCGGACAAGGTCGCCGACGTCATCAACAAGGTCAGCGCCGCCCTCACCCCCGAGGGCCTCGTCGCACTGAACGTCGAGTCGACCGTCGACCAGAAGTCGTCGAAAGACATCGCCTCGGCGTGGCTGGCGGCGAACGGCCCGAGCTGAGCGAACGCGAAGGCCCCGGCATCCCGCCCGCGCGGGTGCCGGGGCCTTCACCGTGCGGTGGCGGCGCAGCGCGAATCACCACCCGCGTCGCGAATCACCACCGCTTTCGCGCGAATCGCGTGGTGACTCGGGGAGAAGCGGGTGATTCGGGGTCGTCAGAACGCACGCAGGTCGGCGCGCAGACCCGCACCGGTGTACTCGCGGCGCAGGATGCCGCGGCGGCGGAGGATCGGCACGAGCTCGTCGAGGGTGCGGTGCACGGTCACGGGGTGCAGGTCGCCCCACAGCAGCACCCCGTCGTTGCCCCACTCGCCGAGCTCTTCGACGAGGTCGGCGAACTCGTCGGCCGTACCCACGAAGCCCGAGCGGTCGGAGATGCGCCCGAGGCGCGCGAGTGCCCCGAGGTGCGCGCGCAGCGGAGTCGTCGCCGGGTCGCGGTCGCCCACGAGGCGGCGCACCGACCCCTGCGACACGTGGTCGGCGAATAGACCCTCCGGCAGCGGCGCGTCGAGGTCGAGCGAGGTCAGATCGGTCTCGAGGTCGCTCGACTGGCGCCGGGCGACCTCGCGCAAGGTCGCGTCGGACGGTGCCGCAGACGCGGCGGCGAGCCGGTCGGCCTCCTCAGCCGACGAGACGATCACGGGCTGGATCGCGAACATGATCGTGACGTCCGACGGCGCGCGCCCGGCCGCGACGGCGGCGGCATGGATGCGGGCGCGGTACTCGCGCACGCTCTTCTCGCTGAGCGGCGCGAGCGCCAGCTGGATGTCGGAGTTCGCCCCCGCGAACGCGAGCCCGCGCCCCGATCCTCCGGGCGAGGCGATGACGGGTTCGCCGCGCTCGAACGGCACGGCGTTCAGCGGCCCGTCGAACGCGTAGTGCGAACCGCGGTGCACCGTGGCATCCATGCGCGTGCCGTCGGCGTAGACGCCCGACGCGGCATCGCGCACGAGCGCCCCTTCGCCCCAGGAACGCCAGAGCGAACGGATGCCGGTGAGCCACTCTTCGGCGCGGTCGTAGGCGTCGTCGTGGCCGAGCGGTGCCGCGTCCGAGAAGTGCCGCGCGCTACCGGTGTCGGTGACGACGTTGAGCCCGAGCCGATCGGCACTCAGGTGCTGCAGCGTCGCGAACTGCCGCGCCGCCGTGTAGGGCAGGGAGGCGGCGGGGTTCACGGTCGGGATCACGCCGAGGTGCTGCGTCGCCTGAAAGAGGTAAGGCGCGAGCAGCAGCGGGTCGTGCTTCGGACCGCCGAAGGCGTGCCGCACGCGCAGGTCGATCGTCTCGGCTGAGCCGAGCGAAGGCGCGTCTTCGATGAGCACGAAGTCGAAGCCGGCCTGCTCGAGTTCGCGCGCCGACTGCTGGTAGAGGTCCGGGCGGGTCCAGTCGTAGTCCCAGTCGAGGTACGGATGTCCCCAGCCGTGCGGTCCGAACCCGCGGGCCAGGAACCACCCGAAGTGCTGCGGGCGGCCGCCCGCGGTCATGCGACGACCGCGACGCCCACGTCGGCGGCGACCGAGAGAGCCTGGGCGAGATCGCCGATGAGGTCGGTGACATCTTCGATGCCGATCGAGACCCGCAGGGTGCCGTCATGGACGCCGAGTGCCGCGCGCTCGTCAGGGCTCAGGAAGGCGTGCGAGGTCGAGGCGGGGTGCAGCACGAGCGAGCGCACGTCGCCCAGGTGCGTCATGTGCGTGAAGACCTCGAGAGCCTCGACGAAGCGGCGGGCGGTACCGGCCGCGTCACCGTCGTTGTCGGCGCGCAGCGTGAAGCTGAACACCGACCCGAACCCGTCGGGCAGCAGCGCGCCGGCGAGGGCGTGGTCGGGGTGCGTCGTGAGCCCGACGTAGTCGACCGACGCGACCTCGGGGCGCCCGTCGAGCCACTGCGCGACGGCGAGCGCGTTCGCGCTCTGCCGCTCGACGCGCAGGCTCAGGGTCTCGATGCCCTGCCCGATCAAGAAGGCGTTCAGGGGCGACGGGGTGGGCCCGAACCGCGGAGCGACGCTCTCGCGCGCGTAAGCGATGCGGGCATCTCCCCCGGTGCGCTCGGCGATCGACGGCAAGCCGCCCCGCCCCGGCGCGACCAGGTGCGGAAACAGGTGCCCCGACCGCTCGGCGTCGAACCGGCCGCTGTCGACGATCGCGCCACCCAAGACGCTCCCGTGCCCGGCGAGGAACTTGCTCGCCGAGTGCACGACGACGTCGGCGCCCTGCTCGATCGGGCGCACGAGATACGGCGTCGCGAAGGTGTTGTCGATGACGAGCGGGATGCCGTGGCGCCGGGCCACAGCCGAGAGCGCCGGAATGTCGACGAGCCGGTTCGCGGCGTTCGAGATCGACTCGGCGAACAGGGCGCGGGTTTCGGGGCGGATCGCCGCCTCCCAGGCATCCACATCGTCGATGTCGTCGATGAACGTCGTGCCGATGCCGAGGCGTGAGAGGTTGTCGCGCAGCAGTCCGCGCGTGCCCTCGTAGATGTGCGTCGACGACACGACGTGCTGGCCCGATTCGAGCAGGCTCAGCAGCGCGACGCTCGTCGCGGCCTGCCCGCTCGAGAGCAGCAGCGCCTGCGACCCGCCCTCGAGCGCCGCGAGCGTGTGCTCGACAGCTTCGACAGTCGGGTTGCTGATGCGGGTGTAGGCGTAGCCGCGGCCCTCGCCGAAGTGCGCGGCGGCCTGCTCGTACTCGTCGAACTCGAACCCGGCGGTCAGATAGATCGGGGTCGCGCGCGCCGTCGGCGCGGCACCTGCGGCGCGCTCGTGCAGCTGCCTCGTCGAGAAGCCGCGCCTGCCGGCCCCGCCGTCGCCTGTGACCTGTGTCGCCATGACGCCCGTCCCTTCTGTGCGGCGCTCGCGCGCGCTCCCCCATCGTCGTGCGCACGGGCGGCAGGGCACCAATCGCGTGTCGTCGTGTGACGCCGGGCGAGCGGGAGTGAGGGTCAGCGGGCCCGCACCACGGGAACGCCCAGCCACTCCGCGAGGTCGCTGATCTCGGCATCCACCATCTCGCGCTCTTCGTCGTCGAGGCGGAGCACGTCATCGACCGGGTCGAGCTCGTGCACGGCGGTGACGACGAGGTTCTCTTTCTTCTTGTCGAGTTCGGCATCGAGCAGCGCCGCGAAGCGGTCGCCGACGAGGATCGGGTGCACGAAATAGCCGAACCGCCGCTGCGCCTTCGGCTTGAACTGCTCGAGCACGAACTCGAAACCGAACAGCTCCTTCAGGCGCGGCCGGTCGAAGAGCATGCCGTCGTAGGGGTTGAGGATCGCCACGCGCCCGCCCGGGTCGTCGTCGAGGGTGTCGAGTGCGGCGGCGTCGACGCGCCAGCGCCACGCCGATCCATCGACGGATGCCAGGGCGCCGGCCGTGCCCACGGGCGTCCACGGCGATTTCTGCCGCGCGATGCCGGCGGCCTGCAACCGGTGTTCCTCCAGCACCGCGCCGGCGTCGTCGTAGCCGAGCACCGGCACGTCGGCGTAGACGCGCTCGCCGAGATCCCACACCCGCTGCCGGCCTTCGCGCCCGACGATCGCGGCCTCGCCGACGTACGACAGCAGCTCGAGCATGCGCGGCACCTGGTTCGAGCCGTACCATCCGGCCTCGTTGCGGTGGGCGACCTGGCTCGTGTCGGGGATCTGCGCCGCGAGCATCGGCCCCTCGGCGCGCAACCGGGCGAGCACGTCGCCGCGAAAGCGCGCGTTGGCCTCGAGCCACTGCGTCGCCTGCGCCCGGAAGACCCGCCCGCGCATGCGCGCGAGGTGCGCGGGCAGCAGCGTCACGGGGCGGAAATGCCCGTCGTACTCGAACAGCAGCCGGTCGCGCTCGACCGCCGCGGTGAGCTGCCCCGGCTCGTAGCCCCAGCCGATGCGGCTGAACAGGATCGTCTGCTCCGACGGGGCGATCGTCGCGGTCGGGTCGATCTTGATCGCGCCGAGCTGCTCGGCGGCTTCGACCACGTCGCCCGGCCGCGCCGCGTCGAGCAGTTGCGCGCGCACCGCGAGCCGCCGCGCCTGCTCACGCGTGAGGTGGTGCACCGGTTCCGACACGCGAGCGAGCGTACCGCGCGGCCCCGACACGCGTCGGGGTGTCAGCGCGTGGTCGCTGCGGCGCGGCGGCGCGAGACGAGGAGCGCGAGCGCGCGCCAGCCGACCAGCAGCACGAACAGCACGATCGCTGCGACGATGATGAACGAGACGGCGACGCCCTGCCCCACCGCGGCGCGCAGCACCATTCCGCCCGCGACCGTGATCGCCCAGACGGGAAGCCCCGTGCGCACCACCGCGCGCGGCGCGAGCCACGCCCGCGTGATGAGCCAGCCCGCGACGAGGGCGAGCAGGAAGGGCCACGCCGTGGTCCATAGCCCCACGAGCACGTTCTCGGCGTGACTCAGCCGCCCGGTGGCGGCGAACAGCACGACGAGCACCGCATCGACGGCGAAGGCCGCGAGGGCGGCGCGCGCAGAGGTCATGCCTCCAGCGTACGTCGCCGCCCTCGCGGCCCCGCACCGCTCACTGCACCGACCAGCCGCCGTCGCTCGGCAGCACGACCCCGTTGAGGTTCACGCCGTCGTCCGAGAGGAGGAAGGTGATCGACGCCGCGAGCTGCTCGGCCGTCGCGAGGGTGGGGATGGATGCCTGGAACGGCTGCAGCCGCGCCTGCCCTGCCTCCGACACGTGCGGCGGGAACGGGATGCCGGTGGCGACCCCACCCGGGGCGACGGCGTTCACGCGCACACCGTTCGGGCCGTACATGAACGCGGCCGACTTGGTCATGCCGATGACGGCATGCTTGCTCGTCGTGTAGGCGTTGCCCGACGCCGAGCCGCGGAGCCCCGCCTCCGAGGCGATGTTCACGATCGACCCGGCGCCGGCGGCGATCATCGCGGGCAGCACGGCGCGTGTGAGGCGGAACGCACCGGTGACGTTGACCGCGAGAACGCGATCCCACATGGCATCCGTCGTCTCGTGCAGCGGCGAGAAGTCGTCGTTGATGCCCGCGACGTTGGCGAGGGCGTCGATGCGGTCACCGGCGGCGGCGACGATCGCATCGACCGATTCCTGCGTCGTGATGTCACCCGCGACGGTGACGATCTCGGCCTCGATGTGACCCTCGAGCGACGCGGCGAACTCGGTCAGCTTGTCGGCCGAGATGTCGACGGCGACGACGCGCCCGCCTTCCCGTGCGATCCGCGCGGCGGTCGCGCGGCCGATGCCGCTCGCGGCGCCCGTGACGATGACCGTCTTGCCCGAGAACCGGCCCGGCGTGGTCTTCTCGACCCACCCGGTCGGGGCGGCCTCTTCGGGCATGACTCCGCCGTTGGCGGCGCGCACGAGGTCGTCGACGACCGATTGCGGCATCTGGCCCTGGCTGAGCGCCACGAGCTGCTGCAACGGCAGGCCGCGCAGCGGGGCGAGGGTCTCTTCGCCCGCTCCCGACGCGGCCAGCAGGCCGCGCACGAGCGGGCCGCCGACCTCGCTGTCGAGCCAGGCGCCGATGGTGCTCGATGCGGTCAGTGGTGTCTTCTGCGACATGACATCTCCTTCATGAGTGGCCGCGGTGAGGTGCCGCGACCCGTGGTCATCCAGGTCAATTCCCGAGCGGGAAGTATTATTCCCGTGCGGGAAAGAGTAGCCGATGAGGGCTAGAGTCGACACCATGTCCGACGCCGCGCCGAGCACCCGCCGCGGGCGCGGCGCGCGCGCCGGGCTCGACACCGAGGCCATCGTCGCCGCCGCCCGCGGGCTCGACCCCGACGAACTCACGATGCAAGAGGTCGCGACGGCGCTCGGCGTCGACCGCAAGGCGCTGAACCATCACGTCACCGACCGCGAAAGCCTGCTCGAGCTGCTCGCGATCGACGCTTTCCGCGCCCGCTTCGACGCGGTCGACCTCGACCTCGGTGAGAGCTGGCAAGACGCCTGCCGCGCCTACGCCGAGAACATGTGGCACAGCCTCGTCGACACGGGCCAGTGGCTCGCGTACTTCCGCTTCACGAGCCCCAGCGATCTCGCCCTCGCCGGCCCGGCCGAGGTGATCGCCGAGCGGATGCTGGCCGCGGGGCTCGACCGCGTCACGGTGAGTCGTGCCATGCACCTGCTCGTCACGATCTGCCGCGGCTTCGCCCAAGACGCGGTGATCGGCGCCCGCGAGGGCGGCCACCCGCAGATCGAAGCCCTGCGCGCCACGTTCGCCGCCGAGCGGCAGGGTTACCCGGCGCTGCGCGATCTCGTCGACGCGCGGGTCGACAACAACGGCGCGGCCCAGTTCGCGTTCGACCTCGACGCCTTCATCACCGCGATCGAGCGCCTCGCGCCGTGACGGCCGTCAGCCGCGAGCGAGGATCTCGCCGTGCGGCAGCAGCATCCAGGCGTCGGGGTGCTCGGCCCATTCCCGCCAGGCCGCGCTGATCCGCTCGAGCGTCGCCTGGTCTCCGATGCCGTGGCGCCGCACGTTGTCGGCGAACGACGACTGCAGCGCCCGGTCGGCCCACATGCCGCCCCACCACGCGCGGTCTTCGGGAGTCTCGAACAGCCACACCGACGCCGACGAGCGCACGTCGGCGAACCCCGCCTCGCGCGCCCACGCCTTCAGGCGTCGCCCGGCGGCCGGTTCGCCGCTCGTCGCCCGATGGGCCGCGAGGTACACCTCGAGCCATTCGGCGATGCCCGGCAGCAGAGGCCACCAGATCACGCCCTCGTAGTCGACGTCGCGCGCCGCGACCACGCCGTCCGGCGCCACGACCCGGCGGAACTCGCGCAGCGCGTCGACCGGCCGCGTCAGGTGCTGCAGCACCTGATGCGCGTGCACGACATCCCACGCCCCGTCTGCCGAGTCGAGGGCATAGGCGTCGTCGACGGCGAAGCTCGCATTGTCGAGGCCGGATGCCACGCGTGCCGCCTCAGCCTGCGCGACGACGTCGGCCGAGGCATCCACCCCGCGGACGCGCCCCGGGGCGACCCGCTCGGCGAGATCGAGCGTGATCGTGCCCGGTCCCGAGCCGACGTCGAGCACGCTCACCCCCGGCGCGAGGGCGGGCAGCAGGTAGGCGGCGGAGTTCTCGGCGGTGCGCCAGCGGTGCGATCGCAGCACGCTCTCGTGGTGGCCGTGGGCGTAGGGATCGGGCATGGGTCCATCCTGGCGGACGAGCTCACATGTCGAGCGGCGTCCACTCCGAGACCTCATCGAGGGCGGCGACCTCGTCGGCGGTGAGATCGGTCGTCGCTCCGCCGAGCAGATCGGGCACGTGCGACGCCTTCGAGGCCGATGCGATCGGGGCGGCGACGGTGGGCTTCGCGCGCAACCACGCGAGGGCCGCGGATGCCACCGACACCCCGTGCGCGTCGGCGACGTGTTCCAGCACGTCGAGGATCTGCAGCCCCTGCGGGGTGGCGTACTTCGCAGCGCCCTCGGCGCGCGGCGACGTGTGGCCACCGTCCGTGGCATCCGTCGACCGGTATTTTCCGGTCAAGAACCCCTTCGCGAGGGCGAAGTAGGGCACGAGCGACAGCCCGAGCTCTTCGGCGACGGGCACGATGTCGTTCTCGGTCTCGCGGTGCACGAGGTTGTAGTGCGGCTGGATCGCCACCGGCTCGGCGACGCCCAGCTC
>Ga0116168_1002767_pt1 | contig 10622 bp, 10 predicted proteins | sample AD_UKC129_MetaG_FD_89795 | JGI IMG/M metagenome (GOLD analysis project Ga0116168, IMG submission 89795) | Active sludge microbial communities of municipal wastewater-treating anaerobic digesters from Canada - AD_UKC129_MetaG | ecosystem: Engineered > Bioreactor > Anaerobic > Digestate | place... | reverse complement strand
ATTATAATGGTCGTTGATGATGATATTGATGTGCAGGATTTCTGTAAAATTGTTTTGGAAAGAGAGGATTATCGGGTTATAGCATTTTCTAATTCTGAAAGTGCCCTTGAGTTTTTAGTCTCTAATACACCTTCAGTAATTATTACGGATTTGATGATGGGGGGAATTGATGAGGGGATACGATTTGTTAATAAAGTAAGAGATTTTAATAATGAAAAATCAAAAATTCCTATTATTATGATTACAGGTATAAACTCCAAATTAGGATATGACATTAGTCCCCGTTCTGAAGAAGAAAAAAAACAAATGAAAATTGATGAATTTATATCAAAACCTTTAAATCCAAAACAATTGATTACTGCTCTTAAAAAAGTTATTAGATAGAATATTGTTTCAGTGTAGATACTGTTTAACTAATAAATATAAGGAAATGAATTATGAGTTCTAATGTGGAAACAGTTCCTATTAATGAGGAATTCATCTTTGAAACTTTGAAGAATAGCACTAAAAAAGATGCCGTCTATATCAGAGAAATTCTTGCCAAAGCCCTTGAATTAAAGGGATTAAATGAGACAGAAGTAGCAACACTTGCAACCATAAGTGACCCGGACCTGTTAAAGGAACTTTTTGATACTGCACGAAAGGTTAAAGAAGAAATTTACGGGAAAAGGCTTGTTCTTTTTGCTCCGCTTTATGTCTCAAATCTATGCAAGAATGAATGTTTATATTGTGCTTTTCGTAGAAGTAACACAATGGTTCGTAGAAAAGCATTAACACAAGAAGAAGTTCGTAAAGAAGTTGAAACATTGGTTGACCAAGGACATAAGCGCATCCTTTTAGTTGCGGGTGAGTCATATCCTTCCGAAGGATTTGATTATATTATCCATTGTATTGAAACAATATATAGTATAAAGAGAGGTAGGGGAGAGATAAGACGCGTAAATGTAAATGTTGCACCATTATCCCTTGAAGAGTTTAAAAGACTAAAAGAAGCAAAAATAGGTACATATCAATTGTTTCAGGAAACATACCATAGAGAGACATATCAAAAGGTTCATCTGGGTGGACTTAAAAAAGATTTCGATTGGAGAATTACGGCAATGGACCGTGCTATGAAAGCGGGTATTGATGATGTGGGTGTTGGTGTTCTATTTGGTTTGTTCGATTGGAGATTTGAAATACTTGCTTTGATGCAACATATTAAACATTTAGAAGATACCTTTGGTGTAGGATGTCATACAATAAGTGTTCCTCGTCTTGAACCTGCGGTTGGTTCTGATATTGCATCCCACCCACCTTATCCAGTATCCGACCTTGATTTTCGAAAAATTGTAGCTATATTAAGGCTTACAGTGCCCTATACGGGTATAATCATGTCTACTCGTGAAACACCAAATATACGAAGAGAAACCTTTGCGTTAGGAGTGTCCCAAATCTCAGCGGGGAGTAGGACAAATCCCGGTGGTTATACAGGGGACGAGGAAGAAGACATGAGCCAATTCTCATTAGGCGACCACCGTAGTCTTGATGAAGTTATTTGTGATGTTACACAATTAGGTTATATCCCTTCCTTTTGCACTGCCTGTTATCGTTTGGGTAGAACCGGTGCCGACTTTATGGATCTTGCAAAGCCGGGGCTTATAAAAAACCATTGCGAAGTAAATGCTTTAAGCACCTTTGCCGAATATCTTGAAGATTATGCATCTCCTGAAACGAAACAAGTAGGTTGGGCAAAGATTGAAGAAGTATTAAATACAATGCCTGAAGCCCGAAAGACAAAAACAGAAAAAATGTTGGTACGTGTCAAATCGGGTGAACGGGATGTTTATGTGTAATTCCTATGTCAGAGTACCGAATTGAAACCGATTTATTAGGTGAAAAAAAAATACCTGCGGATGTCTATTGGGGTATCCATACGGCTCGGGCTGTAGAGAATTTTTCAATTTCTCGACAATCTGTACATCCAGAATTGATACAATCTTACGGAATTGTTAAACTTGCGTGTGCAGAGACAAATTATTCATTAGGATATTTAACACAACCTCAAGGTAAAGCATCGGCTATATTTAATGCTTGCGAAGAAGTAGCAAATGGTAGATGGAATGAACATATAATTGTTGATGCTCTTCAAGGGGGTGCAGGGACCAGCACAAATATGAATGTTAACGAAGTTATTGCTAATCGTGCTTTAGAGATATTAGGTTTTCCACGAGCAAAATATGACATTATTTCTCCATTAGATGATGTAAATCTTCACCAATCTACAAATGATACTTATCCTACTGCTTTAAAACTCGCTACTATAAGAATGTTAAGAAAATTAGAAACTGAAATTATTTTTCTTTTGGAGTCGTTTCAAACACATGAAAAGCAATTTTCTGATGTTGTAAAAATAGGAAGAACAGAACTTCAGGATGCAACACCTATTACATTAGGACGGGAGATGGGTGCTTATGCTGATGCTTTGTCACGGGACCGTTGGCGTATTTATAAATGTGAAGAAAGGCTACGCGTAGTAAATTTAGGAGGCACAGCCATCGGGACAGGTTTGGGTTCCCCAAGGGATTATATTTTCCGTGTTGTAGATAAACTGCGGGAATTATCAAATATTGGTTTTTCACGGGCAGAAAATTTGGTAGATGCAACCCAAAATCTGGATGTGTTCGGAGAAGTATCCGGTATAATCCGCTCCTATGCTATAACACTTAATAAAATAGCCAATGATTTAAGATTAATGTCTTCTGGACCTGAAGCAGGTTTTCGAGAAATTCAACTACCACGATTGCAAGCAGGTTCCTCTATTATGCCAGGCAAAGTAAATCCTGTATTACCTGAGGCTGTAGGCCAGGTGGCGATGCTCACATTCGGTTTTGACCAGACTATTACATTTGCTTGTTCCTCTGGAAATCTTGAACTGAACCCATTTGTTCCTTTAATTGCTCATTGTTTGTTGAATATGCTTGAAATGCTGACAAATGTAACCCATCTATTTGCAGAAAAATGTGTTAAAGGAATTATTCCCAACCGTGAGGTTTGTAGTTCCTATGTAAATAGTTCTACTGCAACTTTAACTGCACTCATACAAAAGATAGGATATGAGAAAGCATGTATGATTGCGAAAAAAGCAAGCAGTATTAAAAAAGGTATTCGGGAAATTGTATTGGAAGAAGGAATTTTAACCCCTGAAGAATACGATACTCTTTTAGCCCCAGAATCCTTACAAAAGTTAGGTTTTACTAACCCAAATAATAAGATAATTCAGGAATAAAATATGTTCAGAGGTTCACCAAAATCATTTCGATTACATATAGGTCTTTTTGGTAGAAGAAATGTAGGTAAATCGAGTTTACTTAATGCAATTACACGACAAAATGTTTCTATTGTTTCAGAAACTGCTGGAACCACAACAGACCCTGTGGAAAAACCCATGGAATTACTTCCGTTAGGCCCTATTCTTTTTATTGATACCGCTGGTATTGATGATATTGGTGCTTTGGGTGAATTGCGAATACAAAAAACACGCCAGATTTTTGACCGAACGGATGTAGGGGTTATTGTTACAGAATCGGGGATATGGGGTGAATTTGAAGAAGGATTGTATAACGAGTTTAGGTCAAGGAATATCCCTATCGTAGTCGTGTTTAACAAAGTAGATTTGCAAGAACCTGATGAAACATTGTGCAACAGATTAAAAAATGAGAAAGTTTTATATGTGAAGACTATTGCTTCCGAACAGGAAGGTATTAGTGAACTTAAAAATGCACTTATATCATCAGCCCCGGAAGACTTTATTAATAGTCCTACGATTTTAGGTGATTTGGTAGGTCCTGGCGAATTGGCGGTGCTTGTTGTTCCTATAGATAAAGAAGCCCCTAAAGGACGGCTTATTATGCCTCAGGTTCAATCCATTCGTGATTTGTTAGATAACGATGCTATGTGTGTTGTCGTAAAAGAAAGGGAGCTCCGACGAATATTAGAACAGTTGAAAACTCCACCGAAGATTGTTGTTACCGATTCTCAGGTGTTCTTAAAAGTAGTTGCGGATACTCCCCCTGATGTATGGGTTACAAGTTTTTCTATATTGTTTTCACGATTTCGTGGGGATTTAATTACACAGGTAGAAGGAACACTTGCTATAGAGTCGTTAAAACCCGGAGATAAAATACTTATTGCCGAATCATGTTCTCATCACCCCATTGCCGATGATATAGGCAGAGTAAAAATCCCAAGATGGTTAATGCAATATGTCGGTGGAAAATTAGAATTTGATACCGTTCAGAGGAATGATTTCTACACAGATTTAACAAAGTATAAAATGGTTATACACTGTGGGGCATGTACATTAAACCGACGGGCTATGTTGAACCGTATTATGCACTGCAAGAAACAAGGAATTCCAATAAGTAATTATGGACTAACGATAGCCTATTCTTTGGGTATCCTTGAAAGGGCATTAGAACCATTTCCATCTGCGTTGGAAATATACAAACAAAGAACACAAAAAAATTAATAAACAAGAAATAAAAAATGGATAAAAGAGATATTATTAATTGGCTAAAGGAAGAGAATGAAAATAGATTAAATGAATTATGGGAAATGGCGGATTCTGTCCGTAAAAAATATGTTGGAGAGGAGGTGCATCTTCGGGGTTTAATAGAGATATCGAATTATTGTAGAAAAAATTGTCTATATTGTGGAATACGAATTTCTAATAAGAAACTGTCCCGATATAGAATGGAAGATAACGAAATTTTGAGTTGTGTTGAATTTGCTAAAAGAAATGGATACGGGACTGTAGTGCTTCAATCTGGTGAAGACCCTTATTTTACGGAAGAAAAAATTGGAGAATTAATAAGAAAAATCAAGAAAATTGCAGATGTGGCTATTACACTAAGTCTGGGAGAACAGGAGGAACACTCCTTAAAATTATGGAAAGAAGCAGGAGCAAATCGTTATCTCCTTCGTTTTGAAACTTCAGATGAAAACCTTTTTAAAAAAATTCATTCTTCAGAACAGGCAAAGAGTTTGGAAAATAGAATTAGCCAATTAAAAATACTTAAACGGTTAGGGTATGAAGCAGGAAGTGGAATAATGATAGGGATACCCTATCAAACTTATGAGAGTATTGCTAATGATATTCTACTCTTCAAACAATTAGACCTTGATATGATAGGGATAGGCCCCTATATTCCACATCACGAGACACCTTTAGGGCAGGAATACCTTAATGAATATAAAAATGATGGTGAAAGATTTGTCCCCAACACGGAGTTAATGACCTATAAAGTCCTTGCATTAACCCGAATTATATGTCCAACGGTAAATATTCCTGCAACTACGGCACTGGCAACAGTCAACACACGCGAAGGTCGAATTTTAGGTTTAAAGAGAGGTGCCAATGTTATTATGCCAAATCTTACACCTGTAAAATATAAAAAACTATATGAAATTTATCCAGGTAAATCCTCCGCAGATGAACCTCCAGAGATTATTCACCAAAGTATAATGAAAATTATTGAACAAGCAGGGAGAAAAGTTGGGGCAGGTATGGGAAATCGTAGGAAAATATGATGTTTAGTTAGTAAGAGTTTCGTATGTGTTGATTATGAAAAATAATTAACGAAGTATTAAGTAGTATTATTTAGCCTCATATAAGATTTTAATTCAAAACTTGAAAATAATAGCATGCCATATATTCATTTGCATATTGTTTTTTAAGGATAATTCATAAAAGGTAAATAATAGTCAAGATTTGATATAATATAAGCCCTTCTAATGAAATAAAAATCTCATGAGCAAAATTATATTTTTAAAAAGAAAGGAAATGAAATGCCAAAAAACATCTATGAGAAGATATGGGATGCTCATTTAGTTTATACCCCTGAAGACCAGGACCCCATCATCTATATTGACAGACACTATATACATGAAGTAACTTCACCACAAGCATTTGAGGGATTGAGAATTGCTGGTAGAAAGGTTCGTCGTCCCGATTTAACCTTTGCTACGATGGACCATAATATCCCTACAACCAATCGTGATAAACCGATTGCAGACCCAATGTCTGCATTACAGGTAGAAACATTAAAAAATAATTGCAAGGAATTTGGTATCCAATGTTTCGATATGCATGACCCACGGAATGGTATTGTTCATGTGGTGGGTCCTGAATTAGGATTGACACAACCCGGAATGACAATTGTTTGTGGAGATTCGCATACTTCAACGCACGGGGCTTTCGGTGCACTTGCATTCGGTATTGGAACCAGTGAAGTGGAGCATGTCCTCGCTACGCAAACATTATTGCAAAGAAAATCAAAAACAATGGAAATCCGTATAGAAGGAGAGTTACCTTTAGGAGTTACGGCAAAAGATCTTATTTTACATATTATTGGAAAAATAGGAACAGATGGAGGAACAGGCTATGTTATTGAATATACAGGGGAAGTGGTCAAAAGACTTTCTATGGAAGGTCGTATGACTTTATGTAACATGACAATAGAAGGAGGAGCAAGGGCTGGGCTAATTTCTCCTGATGAAACCACAGTTAAATATCTGCTTGGAAGACCTTATATTCCTAAACATATTCCTGAGGAAGAACTTGTAAATCTATGGTTGTCCTGGGCATCGGACACGGGTTGTTCTTATGATAAAACTATAATAATTAATGCTAAAGATGTAGAACCTCAAGTAACATGGGGAACCTCTCCTGAAATGGTTGCTCCTATCTCGGGTAGAGTTCCTGTGTTAAAAGAAATACAGGATACAAACCGCAGGAATGCAATTGAAAAAGCACTCAAATATATGGGTATTGAGGAAGGAACACCTATTGAAGCCATAGAAGTAGATAAAATATTTATCGGTTCCTGCACAAATGGAAGAATTGAAGATTTAAGAGAAGTGGCTAAAGTCATTAAAGGTTATAAGGTAAACAAAAGAATAAAACAAGCAATCATTGTCCCCGGTTCAATGTTAGTTAAGAAACAAGCAGAACAGGAACATTTACACAATATTTTTATAGAAGCAGGTTTTGAATGGAGAGAGCCGGGTTGTTCTATGTGTCTCGCAATGAACGATGACCGTTTAAATCCAGGGGAACGATGTGCATCTACCTCAAATCGTAATTTTGAAGGTCGTCAGGGTAAAGGGGGAAGAACACATCTTGTTAGTCCAGCAATGGCAGGAGCATGTGCTATTATGGGACATTTTGTTGATATTCGCAAATGGAAATTTAATGATTAGAGGAGATAAAGAAGTGGAAAAATTTACTATATTGAAAGGAATTGTAGCACCTTTAGATGCAAGAAATGTGGATACAGACCAGATAGTTCCAAAACAGTTTTTGAAAAGAATACAAAGAACAGGTTATGAGGATGTTCTTTTTTACGATTGGCGTTATCTCGATGATGGAAAAACACCCAATCCACAATTTGAGATGAACGCACCTCGTTATAAAGGAGCCACTATTTTATTGACACGCGATAATTTTGGTTGTGGTTCATCACGCGAACATGCTCCATGGGCATTAAAAGATTATGGTTTCCGTTGTATTTTGGCAATATCTTTTGCAGATATCTTCTATAACAATTGTTTTAATAATGGAATTTTGCCTATAACGCTCTCACCGGAAATTATTGACCAACTCTTTAATGAAGTCCGTTCACAGGAAAATTATATGTTAGAAATAGATTTGGTTAGTCAAAGAATTACAAAACCAGATGGGAAACAAATCCATTTTGACATCCATTCGTTTCTCAAGGAGCGTTTATTAAATGGATGGGACCAAATAGGTCTTACATTGCGATATGAAGAATTGATTGACAAATATGAAAAGAAACATCCTCTGAAATTGTGAAATAAAATATAATTTTGGAAAGGAGGAATGGTTATGCCTTTATACACTTATCAGGTAATTCATGAAGATGGTACCGAAGGTGAAATTATAGAAGTGTTTCAAAAGGCAGATGAACCTCCATTAAAATTTCATCCCGAAACAGGAGAAAAAGTAGTTCGAGTTTTTAAGCCTGTGCATATTGCAGGTTGGGCTAATGAGCGGATGGCAAAACAAATGTTGAGTGATAAAAATCTTGCAGAAAAAGGCTTTACAAAATATGTCCGTTCAGGTAAAGGTTATTATGAAAAAACGACAGGAAAAGAAGGGCCGCCAACAATTAATGTAAATGACTGATAAAGAGTTTGATTATGCCCTTGTTACTTTTATATGCTTTATTAAAATCTGCATAAATATCAACTTAGGAGGATAAAGGAATGAAAAAGGTAAAGAAATATTTCTCAATAGCGGTAATTATCTTAACACTTTCAACTTTATTAGTGTCTTTGGGGTGTGGTTCTATGCCATGGAAAAAGAAAAAAGAACAACCCCCTCCTGTTGAGTTATTGGATGAAACCAAAGCACAAAACACAGACACATTACCAGCAGAAGGCACAACACTTGTTCCCGGCCCTCAAAGATTTAAAGATGTTCCATTGCCAGATAAAGTAAAAGAAGATTTTGAGCGTTCTTATGTTTACGAATCAAGCACATTACAAGTAGGTAGGATGGTATATTCTATTCGTGCCGATGCCAATGATATATCACAATTTTATGTGAAAGAATGCCCTAAATATGGTTGGAAATTGGAAAATGTAATTCAAGGCGATGGAGTTCAGTTAAATTATTCTAAAGAGGGCAAAAAATTACAGGTAAATGTTAGACCTCAGGGATTAGGAAGACCCAAACAGTTGATATTAACTTTAACACCATCAGAATAAAATTTGTTCAATGAAAATAGCAAGAGATAGAAAATTAAAAGATACATATTTTCTACTTATTCTATTAGTTCTTTCTTTGCATCTATCTCTTTTATTTTTTTCCTGTGGCACCGTAAAGAAGATAGATATTCCTTTTATAAGTAAAAATTCTCCTACGGAACAGGAAAAAATCATTACTGTTTTAGATACAGTGGAAAGACTAATAGAGCGTAAACAGGTTAAGAAAGTAATGGATTATGTTTCGCTTGAATATCGAGATGAACAGAATCGGAAATATAATGATATTAGAGAATATCTTCAGAGTATAGTTAGAGATTACAGAGTTATTCGAATTACAAGAGCAACTCCAGAGATAAAAATTGAAGGGAACAATGCAACAATAATAGATACCTTTGGAACTGTTGCTGAACCGTATGACCCGGTTCAAGGTGTTCCTGTAAATGTGCAGGGTAAAGTTATAATTTCCCTGCAAAAAGAGCCTAATGGCTGGAAAATAAAATCCTGGAGTTCTCTTTTGTAATTTTATTCTGACCACTCTTAATCATTATAATCCTTAACCTGAAAAACAAAAAAAAGAAAGGGAATTTGTATTTATGCCTATTCGTAGACAGAAGAAAAGAAAGACAGAAGTAAAGGACATTTTACCAAACATTGATGAACCTAAAAATCAACTACTTATTTGGTGGACACACATAAAAGAAAATTTGTATTTGTATATATTTTCAATCGTATTTATCCTTTTATGTGTTGTTATAGGGTTAATCTATGGCTCTTATAATAGTTCAAAAAACAAGGACATTATGACGCGTTATGCAAGTGCAGTTCTTAAGGAAGATTTGCAGGAAAAATTAGACGCTTTAAAACCTCTTATGGATACAAACTCATCACTAACCCCGGAAATCCTATATGTATATGCTGAAACTGCTTTTACACTGGGGAAAATTGATGAAGCAGAAACTATATGGAAAAAACTGTGCGAAAAATATCCTCAATCCGAATGGGTTCCTAATGCACGAGAAGGCTTGGGCTATTTAGAGGAATTGAGAAAGAATTATGATAATGTTATAAACATTTATAAAGAAATAAAAGAAAAATGGAGTAATTCATTTATAGCAAAAAGGCAATCTTTTAATATCGGTCGTGTTTTAGAAGCCAAACAAGACTTGCAGAACGCAATAGAAGCGTATAAGAAACAACAAGAAGAATTCCCCGATTCTTCAATTGCAAACAAAGCAAAATCGGCTCTTGATAGGATAAAGGGTGAACATCCAGAATTATTCCCTGAAGAAAAGAAAGAAGAATCTTCTCAAGATGCCACAAAGAATGAAGTAAAAGAAAATACCGCAAGTTTGCAAACAGACACATCAAAAAAAGAGAATACTCCTGCTCCACAACAAGGTCAGTAATAAAATTTATTGTTCAAATATAAATCTATAAAAATGAAAATGTATAAACAGGGGTCTTTACAGTTATGAATCAAGAGAAAAAAACTATTTATGTCGTTGTTAACACACACTGGGATAGAGAATGGGTATATCCATTTGAAGAAACGCGATTGTTATTAGTCGAGTTTATGGACCAATTAATCCAGATTTTAAAAAATGACTCGAATTTTCATTCCTTTACATTGGATTCTCAAACGGTGTGTCTGGAAGATTACCTTGAATTAAGACCTGAGAAAAGAGAGGATATTGTTGACCTTGTTAAATCAGGAAAACTTATAATTGGTCCATGGTATTCCCTTCCGGAAGAATTTATTGTTAATGGGGAATCATTAGTTCGGAATCTTTTAATAGGGCACCGAGTGGCACAATCCTTCGGAAAAGTTTCAAAGATTGGATATACACCTT
>Ga0116168_1002763_pt1 | contig 10635 bp, 10 predicted proteins | sample AD_UKC129_MetaG_FD_89795 | JGI IMG/M metagenome (GOLD analysis project Ga0116168, IMG submission 89795) | Active sludge microbial communities of municipal wastewater-treating anaerobic digesters from Canada - AD_UKC129_MetaG | ecosystem: Engineered > Bioreactor > Anaerobic > Digestate | place... | reverse complement strand
CGGCCTGCCTTAAGTCGGTGGTAAACTCAAGCCTCTTGTAGTAGACGTTTCTTTCGACTATCGGCTGTAAGCCCGGCTCAAAGATGGGGATCACGCCGCACTTCAGGCCTTTGATCTTTTCTTCGTCTTTGTCCACGCATATCACGTTTAATCCGAAATCAGACAAACAGCTTCCCGAAACAAGCCCAACGTAACCCGTCCCAACGACGGCTATCCTGTTCATGAACGTCCACTCCTTGCCCTTTAAACTTTATAATATTTCCTGTACCACTCCACGAACTTTGCCAAGCCCTCCTCTATTGGCGTTTCGGGCTTGAAACCGATGGCTTTTTCAAGGTCCGCCACGTCGGCGTAAGTCATTATAACGTCGCCAGGCTGCATGTCCAAGTATACTTTTTGGGCCTTTTTGCCGAGGCAATTTTCAAGTACTGCAATGAACCTCGAAAGCTCAACGGGGCTGTTGTTTCCCAGGTTATAGATCTTGTAGGGCGCAAAGCTTTCGCTAATCGGGCTTGCCACTTCGTTCCAGTCGGGGTTTGCCTTTGGGGTTAAGCCTACAAGCCTGTAAAGGGCTTTTACCACGTCATCTATGTATGTAAAATCGCGGCTCATTTTGCCGTGGTTGTAAACCTTGATGGGACGTCCTGCTAAGATATCGCGCGTGAAGGAAAAATAAGCCATGTCGGGCCTTCCCCATGGGCCGTAGACGGTAAAAAGCCTCACCCCCGTCGAAGGGATGCCGTAAAGGTGGGCGTAGGTGTGGGCCATCAACTCGTTTGCCTTTTTCGTGGCGGCGTACAAGCTCACGGGGTGGTCCGTGTTATGCTCTGTCGAAAAGGGAACGGTTTTATTTCCGCCGTAAACGGAGCTTGACGATGCAAAAAGAAGATGCCTGACAGGATTGCGCCTGCAGGCTTCAAGGACGTTTACAAACCCCACCAGGTTTGAATCCACGTAGGCGTAAGGGTTTTCAATGGAATAGCGCACTCCTGCCTGAGCTGCAAGGTTAACAACGTATTCGGGATGGGAGGCAGCAAATATTTCGTCCACGGCAGGTTTATTTTTGAGGTCTGCGCGGTAAAAGGCGAAATTGTCGTGTGTTCGCAGTATATTCAGGCGATCTTCTTTCAGCTTGGGGTCGTAGTAGCTGTTTAGGTTGTCTAAGCCTACGACGAAATGCCCCTCGTCAAGCATGAATTTGGCAAGGTGAAAGCCCACAAACCCGGCAGCGCCGGTGATCAAGATTTTTGACGGTTTGGGCAAGGTGTCGGTCATTTGGCGGTCTCCTTTTATTAAATCTTAATTAGGCCTCTGACAGGCGAAAATACGAAAAAAAGAAGTATTAGCCATCTTTGCCTGCACTCTCACATTTTAAATTAAAATTCAAAATTAAAGACCTGTCCCCAATACCTTAAATACATCGTCCTTCGATTTGGCATCAAGTATGGCTTCGGCTGCAGCGTCAAGTTTGGCTTCATCGGTGACGGAGCGGATCATCTTTTCCTCACCATGTGTCAGGTTGAATTTACGGCGCAGTTGTTTTATAAGTAACTCTTGTTTACCTTTGATCGTTCCTTCCAGTTTGCCTTCCAGCTTGCCCTTCTCTTCCCCTTGCTTTATAAGTCTTTCTGCCAATGACGGCATGATATGCTAGCCTCCAAGTTCTTCAACTATCCGTTGCATAGTGCCTTGGTCTACATCAAGGGTGTAAAACAGATATAATAATTCTACTATGGCAACTATCCTCATGGTACTTTATGGTTATCATTTAGATAAGTTGCAGCTACAATATAAATGCATTAATTATACAGGCCACAGTAAATAGTGATCTGCTAAATTGCTTAATTCAAACTTAAAAATGCAACCTCCAGTGCTTATGCTTGGTTATTCTCTGAGATTTAATTCTGTTTTATCAAATTATAAGAATTATTTACAATTCTGTTTACTAGTATATCTACCATTTTGTTAGCTGCATAGCCATCACCAAATGGATTTTCTGAAGGATCAATAGGACTGAGCTCTTTATTTAGCATATTTAACACATTAGCCAATATATCTTCCTTTTTTGTTCCAGCTAGCACATTATAACCCATATCAAAAATCTCTTTATATTCTGTGGTGTCATCAACGGTTATACACGGTTTTTTAGCATAGAATGCTTCTTTTATCACGCCACTAGAATCAGTAATGATAAGTTTTGCATTTAGCAACAACTTCATAAACTCGAAATAACCTACAGGTTTTATTAATTTACAATACTTACTTCTCTTTATTTTATCGTATAACCCCATTTCTTGTAGTTTCTTTTGTGTCCGAGGGTGTATAGGGTAAACAATCCTAATAGGGATGTCCAACATTGCTTCAACAATACCTTTAACTCTTTCGTACGAATCAACTGTTTCTGCTCTATGCATTGTCATCAGGATGTAATCTTCATCAGGCACCTCTATATTTCCCTTCACAATTGCAATTTCTTTATTAATTTGAAACGCATCGTACGTAATATCACCAGTAAAAAATACTTTACTTGGATGTATGCCTTCTCTTTCCAAGTTAAAGCAAGCTCTTTTTATGGGACAAAAACAAAAATCAGCACAGTGATCCGCTATTTTCTTATTCATCTCCTCTGGGCGCCATATATATTCTCGCATGCCAGATTCAACGTGAGCGACAGGGAAATGTAATTTATACCCCGCAAGGGCACCCGCAAGGGTTGTATTTGTATCTCCGTACACCACAATCACATCCGGTTGTTCTTTTAAAATAATTGGATCGAGCTTAATCAACATGCTACCAGTCTGAAAGCCGTGAGTTCCAGAACCTACCTCTAAATTATAATTTACTTCTGGAATTCCGAGTTCATCAAAAAATATTCTCGACATTTCATAATCATAGTGCTGCCCTGAATGAACAATAACATTTTGTATTCCTGGATATCGAGTTGTAGCCTGTAAAAATGGAGCCAGTTTAATAAATTGTGGACGGTTACCAACTATATGGAGTATCTTCATTTTTTAAACACTTCCTTTTACGAGTTAAGGTTAATACAACTTTCAAGTTTATCAGCCAAGACGGGTATATCATGATATTGCATTACGTATTCTTTACCTTTCAAACCGATCTCCATTCTTTTTTCGACTGGCATCTTGTACAATTGTATAATAGCATTTGCAAGCGCTTGATAATCTCCTGGTGCTACATAAATACCGCACCCAATTTCATCAAGCATATCCTTTACAAAGTTACTTGCATAGATAATTGGTTTACCTGCACCCATATAGTCAAATATTTTATTGGGACTACCACCGTACTTAGAACACATAAACTCAAGTTCTATGTGAAGTAAAGCGTCAGCTTGTAATAGTTTTCTGGGTATATCATTTTTAGGCACTGGATCGCAAAATTTGACATTATTTAAGTTCATTTTATCTTTCATCTCTATTAATTTAGCTTTTTCAGATCCATCTCCAACTAAAATAAAATTAATATCATTATATCCATTGTTTTGTAGTATTTTAGCTGCCTTTAATAAAGTTTCAAGTCCACTTGAAGGTCCATGGCTTCCGACATACATAATTTTAAATACATCACTATTTCCTTGCTGATATAGATCATTAACTTTAGTAAATCTGTCAAGATTTACGCCATTTGGTATCCAAACTATCTTTTGCGGATCTATATCCAATTTTATTATATAATCAACTGCTTTTGGAGGCAAAGTAATGATACGATCTGCACGTTTATAAAAATACTTTTCAAGAAGAGCCAATATATATTTTAAAGGGTGGTGGTCACTTAAAATCCCCATATCAACTAAAGTTTGAGGCCATAGGTCGCGCACTTCTACAATGAAGCTCGCACCATAGTGCTTCGCAATCCAGACTGCAGCTAATACCGCCAATGGATGTACCGATGATCCAATAATCACATCTGGCCTCTCTATATCAGGTGAAAGCCTGGTTAATTTTCGTCCGATTCGCCAGGCGCGCAACATATAACTGACCATATTTAGCATTCGCCGCCAGTTATTATATTGATAAGGAAAAGTTTTAATCCAAACAAACTTAACGCCATTAATATCCTCAACCTTCCATCGTTCACCCGAAGTAAGTTTCATCTCACGGCGAGAACCATGATGAAAGCTTGACGCGAAGATTGCCACTTTATAACCTCGCTGAACAAGCTCGCTTGCCAAATCATAATGTCGCGTACCCCCAGACATATCTGGAGCAACAGCATAGTGATTAAAAATCCAGAGAATCATTACTGTCCCCCTATTCCGCCCACGATAGTCTTTAAACTTTCCGATCCGCAGTTAAACAATAGATCTATAATTGACAAATTAGGAATGAAGTCAGTCCATAACTGAGGATACACAGGATGTTTAAAATCATAATATGTCAACGTTATTCCAGCTTTCTGAAACAACTCCACGTCCTGATAATTAGCACCTCCAAAGCCAGAAATATATTCATTCCCCCCTAATTCCTTTACAATACTGATTAATAGCTGCGTACTTTCTCCCTCGACATTAAGGTCTGAAGCACGCACCAAATTTTTCTTTAATCCAAGCATGGACAGTACCCATTGAAGCAACTTAATGTTAAGTTCGCATAAGTTATTCCAATCGCCTACAAAGTAAATAGACTTTAAGCCCTGAAATATTGGCTCAAAATAGCTTGCCCTTCTGTAGTTTGCATCCAAAGTTCCAAGGTGTTTCTTGCGCCAATCAACTGTGCCATTTACCTCCACATCTCTAATTAATTGTCCAAATCTGCCCTTGATTATTACTGGAACAGTAAGCCAATCTGCCCCCCTAGGGGTTTTAATCCTATTTCTATTTATAAAGCTATTTTTAGTATATTGCACATTGTCTAGTAATACAAATACGTCACATTGGGCTATTTTATAGAAATAACCAAGCCAGGGCAAAAAGTTAGGCTGGTGGATACCTATGATCATCTTAAACCTCCCAAAATGTCTATAAACTCATTAACAATATACTGGATATCCTCTTCATTTAAAGAAGGATACAAAGGCAAGGAGATAACATCATGTGCCAACCTCTTGCTAACCGGAAATTTCTCCTCTGGTAAACCCAAGAGTTTATGTAATGGCTGTAACACTCCTTTGCCACAAACGATCCCCTTTTCTTTCATTTTATATCTCACAAGCTCTATATCATAGTTTGGCAATTTTACGATATACCTATAAAAGACAGGGTTTATTGTCTCTGCATCATAGTTAGGTAAAATCAAACTGGATTGCTTTTTCAGTAACGTGGTATATAGATCAGCTAAAATGTGGCGCTTTTTTATAAAATCATTAAGTTTACCCAACTGAACTATACCCATTGCTGCAGCTATATCCGTCATTTTGTAATTATATCTCACCCTGAACTCTAAATGACCTGTGTAATCCCTAAGCTCTCGGGTAAGAGATAGAGTATTCTCATTATCTGTAAAAATCATACCGCCCTCGCCAGTAGTTAACATCTTAGTTGTATAGAAAGAACAAACAGCAATTGCTCCGTAGGTGCCAACTTTTCTATTTTTATATTCGGACCCTATGGAAACAGCACAATCTTCAATTACAGGAATACCCAGCCCAACAATCTGATCAATTTTTGCGGGAAACCCCATGCTATGCGGAACAATAATCGCCTTAGTTTTTGAGGTTATGTTTTTCTTAATTTCACCAGGTGATATATTACCGGTATCATATTCAACATCGACAATTTTGGGACAGGCATGACAATATAAGACAGCATTTAGCAAAGCATCACAAGTGTAACTGGGTAAAATAACTTCGTCGTCCTCTTTCACACCAAGTGCGATTAATGACAAGTGCAAAGCAGCAATTCCAGAGCTTACGGCAACAGCATATTTTGTGCCAATATAACCCGCCATCATGCGCTCGAATACCGCTACCCGCTCACCTTGAGCAATCTGGGCGCTTCGTATTGTCTTAACAACCTCTAACTCCTCTTCCTTTCCTAATGTTGGCTTTGAATGAGGAATTGACTTTAATCTATTTAGCATCCTGTCCTCCATTTCTGAAATACTGCCATAAAAGCAAGAAATAATATAATCTATTCTCTAAAACAATAGTATTCTATAAACATTACAACTTATAGTTCTCATTCACAATTCACTTTTATAGAATCCATCGTATTACTTCAAATACCTCAGCATATTCTACTCCTATCTGGGTTCCCCTTACCCTTGCAAGGCCTCTGATAAAATCCTCAGTTGCGTATATTCTATTTTGCTGAGACTCGTAACATTTTAATGCATTTACCTTTTGGTCTACATGCTCTTTTCCAAGCTTTACAAAAAGATTAGTAGTAAAGCTAAGGTTATTATACGGCATTTCATATCCAATCATTGAAATCTTTTTAAATGCCCTAAAACCCTCTTGGGCAATTGTCTGATGGTCTTGATGGGTATCCATGATCGATGGAAGCAATACAAGCTCAGGGTTAAATTTATCCCGTAATCGAATCATATCCTCAAGAATTTCCTGTCGATACGAAGGAAACTCTCTGACTTGGTAATCTAGGAGCACCAGATTATTTGGCGAAATGCCTAACGCCTCTGTGGCTTTTATAACTTCCTTTTTAAGAATGTCTTTAGGCATTCCCTTAGGAACCGACTTCTCGGCTGATGAAAAAGCAATATATAAAACGTTTCTACCTTCTCTTACCCACTTGCATATAGAAGCACCACAACCAAATTCCCCATCATCAGTATGCGGCGCAAGTACTAGAATAGTATGGAAATCATTGAGGCTCATCTATAACCCAACCTTTCCTTTTTCATTTCATCAATTCACCTATACCCTCCACCACTTCCCTCTGCACCTCTTCCGCAATATTCGGCCAGATAGGAAGGCTTAGGACTTCACCGGCTAACTTTTCAGCGACAGAAAGCAGTGGTGCAGTGTCCTTGTATATGGGAAGCTTATGTACGGGCACGGGATAATAAATCATTGTGCCGATACCTCGGCCTGCCAAGCATTGCTGAAGCCCGTCTCTTTTGCCGTTCAAGACTCGAATAGTGTATTGGTGGTAGACGTGTTTTGCCCGTGCGTCTTCGTAGGGCGTTATTATTTCCGGGATGTCTTTTAAAAGCTCGTTATATTTGTGGGCGGCCTTTCTTCTGGCTTCGTTTGCCTGGTCTATACGGGGAAGCTTTACCCTCAAAATGGCTGCCTGGATTTCGTCCAATCTTGAGTTGTAGCCGACCGTTTCGTTGTAATACTTCTTCTTTGAGCCGTGGACTCGAAGCATTCTGGCTTTTTCTGCCACTTCGTCGTCATCTGTCGCTATAAGGCCTCCGTCGCCAAAGGCACCCAGGGTCTTTGAGGGGAAAAATGAGTAGCATCCTGCATGTCCTATAGTTCCAAGATTTCGGCCCTTGTACTTGCCGCCAAAGGCCTGGGCGGTATCTTCGATGACCTTTAAGCCGTATTTTGCGGCCAGTTCCATGATGGGGTCCATGTCTGCGGCCTGTCCGTATAGGTGCACAGGTAAGATCGCCTTGGTGCGCTTGGTTATTGCCTGCTTTATGAGGTCTGGGTCGATATTAAAAGTGCGTTCGTCGATGTCGACAAATACGGGGGTTGCACCAACAGCCGTGATTGACTCAGCCGTCGCAAAGAACGTAAAAGGCGTCGTTATGACCTCGTCTCCTTCGCCTATGCCTAAAGCCTTTAGGGCAATTGCTAAGGCATCTGTGCCGGAATTTACGCCGACAGCGTGCTTGACGCTAAGGTAGCTTGCGACTTCTTCCTCGAAGGCCTTTACGTTTGGTCCCATGATGAACTGGGCTGACTTTAAGACTTCTTTTATAACCTTCATGTATTCGTCTAAGTGTTCGTTTATCTCAGGTTTCAGGTCCAAGACGGGTATCTTAAGCTCGCTCATATCTTCACCTCATTTGATTCGAACTATGCTTGATTCGCTTTCCCTGCGGTATTCTTTCAAGCATTCTGCGCATGTGGCGTGTTTTCCTTCAAAGCGAAGCGGCAGACCGCATTCACATGCCCAGCCTATTATCCTTGCAGGCACCCCTGCAACCAGCGCGTAAGGCGGCACGTCTTTGGTAACTGCGGCGCCTGCGGCAACAAAGGCCCATTCGCCTATGGTCACTCCGCAGACTATAGTGGCGTTTGCACCTATCGAGGCGTTCTTTTTGACCAACGTCTTTACGTAATCCGCGCTGGTGTTTCTTGGGTAAGCACAGCGGGGAGTTCTTACGTTTGTAAAGACCATGCTCGGGCCGCAGAAGACGTAGTCCTCAAGGATGACGCCTTCGTATACCGAGACGTTATTTTGTATCTTCACGTGATTTCCTATCTTCACGTTTCTTGCCACATACACGTTTTGACCGATGGAACAATTTGAACCTATCTCGCAGCCGCCGCTTATGTGGCAGAAATGCCATATCTTGGTGCCTTCACCGATACGTGCTCCGTCGTCTATGTAGGAAGATTCATGCACAAAGTAGTCGCTCACATCTTCACCCCCAACAGGTTGTTTGCTTCTTCCAAGATCTTAATTACTCCTACGGCGCTTTCGCCATCCGAGTAAGGTTTTTGCCTGCTTTGACAGCATTCTATGAAGTGTTCAAGTTCAAGCTTTAAGGGTTCGCTTGCTCCCTTAAACACGACTTCTTCGCCTTCGTCTATGTTTTCAAGCTTTGAATTTATGCGCTTTTTGTGAAGCGTGACGGTCTGGGAGATTTCGTCGTAGACGAGCATTCCTCGCTCAAATACGGCCGTTAACCTGCGGCGCTTTTCGGGCCAAAGCCAGGATGCGTGAAGGTGAGCCCTTTTTCCGCCCTGAAACGTAAGGTGAAGGTATACGTCGTCTTCGATGTCCTTTTGCAACACTGACTGCCCTACGACCTCGATTTCGTTGGGCTCCGTTCCCACAAGGTCTAAAAACACGGCTACATCGTGCACGCCAAGGCTCCAGAGGGCATTTTCCGCCCGCCTTGCCCGGCCTAAATTTAACCGCTCCTGATGAAGAAAATACAGATGTCCCAAGGTGTTATTTGTTATGCAGTCCTTGATTCGGCGTATGGCAGGCTGGTAAAGAAGCAGGTGTCCCACCATTAATATGCAGCCTAAAGTTTTAGCAAGCCCTACAAGTTCTTCTGCTTCTTTCACGTTTAACGTAAAGGGCTTTTCGACAAATACGTCTTTTCCCATTGCCAGGGCCGCCTTTGCTATTTCGTAATGGGTGGGCGCAGGCGTTGCCACAGCCACGGCAGTATTGTCAAGCTTCCAAAGGTCGTTAAAATTAGAAAGCGCACAAACACCCTTGTAGTCTTTGCATATTTTGCTTAAGCGGCCTTCGTCCTCGTCGACAACGGCAGCAAGTGAGCCAAGCTCGTAAAAGGTCTTCACCAAGTTTTTGCCCCAGTTTCCTGCGCCTACGACGGCAACTTTAACCATGTCCTGCAACTTTGATATCTCCTTTAGCGTAAAAGTTTAAAGCAAATGAAGCTTGGAGCAGTTTTTAACGTCAATGCCGGTAACTTTTGAGATCACGTTTTTGGTGTCAAGTATGAGCGGTGAAGCCTCTAACACCAAACTGTAATCTACACCCTTAGTGTGGGCGGTGGTTACCACCACGGCGTCTGAATCTTTAAGCAGAGCTTCGTCCAAGGTGCAGGACTCATAAATTTTCCCTTTGCGCTTAACCGACCTGCAGTAGGGGTCAAAATAAACTACGTCTGCGCCTTTGGCCTCAAGATGGTCCCACACCTTAAGGGCGGGGGATTCCCTGACGTCGTCTATGTCGCCCTTGTAGGCGATGCCTAAAAGCATAATTTTGCTTTCCCTTAGGGGCTTTCTTTCGTCGTTAAGCAGATCCTGCAGCCTAGCTGTCACGTATTCGGGCATGTAGTCGTTTATCTCGCCTGCCAGCTCTATGAGCCTCGTGTGATAGTCGACAGACCGCGCCTTGTAGGTCAGGTAAAAGGGATCTATGGGGATGCAGTGACCGCCCACGCCCGGGCCGGGATAAAAGGGCATGAAGCCAAAGGGCTTGGTCGAGGCGGCCTCTATGACCTCCCAGATGTTTATGCCGAGCTTTCTGCACACGACGGCCATCTCGTTTGCCAGGGCGCAGTTTACGATGCGAAAGGTGTTTTCAAGGATTTTGGCCATCTCGGCTTCCTTAGGAGAGGACACCGCAAACACGGGAGCTTGAAGTACAGCTTCATATAATGCCTTGGCGTGCCTTAGACACTCAGGGGTACAGCCGCCCACGACCTTTGGCGTGTTTTTGGTCTTGTATATCAGGTTTCCGGGGTCCACGCGCTCGGGCGAATAAGCCAGGTAAAAGTCCCGGCCCACCTTTAAGCCGCTTGCCGAAAGTATGGGAAGAAGCACTTCTTCCGTGGTGCCGGGATAGGTTGTTGATTCGAGGACGACGAGCATGTCTTTGTGCATAAAAGGCTCTATGGTGTTTGCGGTATTGACCACGTAGCTTAAATCGGGCTGCTTGAACTTGTCCAGCGGTGTGGGAACGCATATTGCCAAGACGTCACATTCGCTTATGCGGGAGAAGTCGTCCGTTGCGGAAAGGTGGCCGTTGTTTGTCAAAGTTGCCAGGTCTTCGGG
>Ga0116168_1002762_pt1 | contig 10637 bp, 6 predicted proteins | sample AD_UKC129_MetaG_FD_89795 | JGI IMG/M metagenome (GOLD analysis project Ga0116168, IMG submission 89795) | Active sludge microbial communities of municipal wastewater-treating anaerobic digesters from Canada - AD_UKC129_MetaG | ecosystem: Engineered > Bioreactor > Anaerobic > Digestate | place... | reverse complement strand
CCGTCTTTGACTTCACACTCGAAGGGTGTGGTCTGGGGTGACGAATACTTGGTCGGCAACAGCGGCTTGGGGGCCGAGGCGTAGGGATTCTGCTCGGCCTGTTGCTTGCTGTATTCTTCGTAATTGATGTTCTCACTTACTTGGGGGACATCCACTTTGGTCACGATAATCTTGTATTTGCCAGGGATGGCTCCTTCCGCCATGGCTCCAGCATCGCCAAAGGTCCTCATCACCGCTGCACCGTTGGCATCTGTTTTACCCGTGGCACCGCGCCCGTTGGGATCCAATGGATACATCTGGACGTTGGCGCCGTCGAGCGGCTGGCCCTTGTAGGTCAGCTTAATGGTCACCGGTACGGTCTTGAAGGAGACGCCCTTTTTCTGCCCGCACCCTGCGATGGCAATGGTTACGGCCACCAAGGTCAAAACAGCAGCGATTCTCATGGTTCACCTCCTCGCACTTGTGAGATCAGGTCCCATCCCCAAATAGTCCAGCCGAATTTGATTCAAACAAATTCGTTGACGAGTTACGTCAAAGAAACTATAATCAGCGCATCGGAGTTTGTAAGCCGCTCCGATAGCGTCAGTTTAAGAAATTGCTTTTTGGTGTTCAAGCATGTCTCGTAATTAGTTCGATGATTGGGTGCTTTTGGTGGTTCAATTTTTTTCCACAGAGGAGGTTGATGCGATGAAAAGGTATGGTGTGCCGAAAGGTGGGGAGAGAAGGCAACGGGCCTTCACGCTTGTCGAGCTGTTGGTGGTAATTGCTATTATCGGCATATTGATCGCGCTCCTCCTTCCGGCCATTCAGGCAGCTCGTGAGGCAGCGAGGCGATCACAATGTACCAACAATCTGAAGCAAATTGGACTGGCTCTGCATAATTTCCATGATACATATGGGCGTTTTCCCGCGGCTAATCATGAGAAGAATTTTGCGGTCCCCGCGGGGTCGGGCGATTATCCCAATTCGGCCCATCGTTGGGGGTTCACCGTGCCCTTGTTGCCTTACATCGAGCAAAAGGCCCTCTACGATGACATGATCCAAAACTATATTGGGAAGACGGATCCCAACGGGAATTCTTATTGCCCCTGGTACGGGTGTCCCCCAACGCGCACTTGGATTGCTACATTGATTTGTCCCTCTGACTCGCGGGCCAGGGAAGTTCTCACATGGAATGACGGAAAGACCCCCACTAGCTACAAGTGCAACCGGGGTGATCAGTGGCTCAATTGGGACTGGTGGGAAACCCGTGGTGTCTTTGGTAATGGCTCCAAGGTGGAAGTAACAATCGGTACAATCACCGACGGCACCAGCAATACGATCGCGGTATCCGAGGCCGTCATCGGTATTCAAGGGAGCCGCAAGGTGACCGAAGCCATCGCCGTTAACGTAGGTGCCTATAATAGTGCTCCACCTTCATTGTGCCTCAACCAAGTTGGTGCCAATCGCACCTTCTGGGGTGACGTTCAAGGTTGGGATTGGCAGGTTGGCTGGCGGTGGGCCGACGGCATTAATCCCCATACCTTGTTCTATCCCATGTTGCCTCCGAACGGTCCAAGCTGCGGCAACAGCGGGGAAGACTGGTGCATCGTGACGGCCAGCAGCCGCCACCCGGGCGGGGTCAACGTCCTGTTCGTGGACGGGGCCGTCAAGTTTATCAGTGAAACGATCGACGCGGGTGATCCCACACGTTCGGCCTCGGCCTTGCCGCCGGGTTATCCGCCACCATCGGATCCCAACAGGCCACAGGACTATAGGGGCCCATCACTCTATGGCGTTTGGGGTGCTTTGGGTAGTGCCTGGGGTGGTGAGTCAGTTCCAGCATTGTGATGGGTGACAGCGGAAGGCTTAACGCGACGAGCAACGTAGTGCTTGGCTAACACTCGCGCGAGCCTACACCAGGGCCGGTTGTGTGATTTTGCCCATACAACCAGGCCTTGGCTATTTTTTGTTTAACACCGCGGCAAAAAGCGGCGAAAAACTCCTCTCTAGCGGGGCGTTTGGCCAGCCGTCACACTACTGGTACCACCCCACTTAAAGGAGCGGGATATTCCTATCCGTTACCGAGACAAAGCAGTACAGACTACCTAGTCAAACATAATAGTTTTTGCTATGCTGTGCATTCAATGTGAATCATGGCAATTGCTCCCCATATCGTGGGGTAAATAACGCGACCAATTAAGGGGATTATAATACCGGGCTTTGGCCAGTGGTACGAAGCAGCCGCAGGACGGCAGCGGTTGTCTCGTGAAGGTAGCAAGCGATCAAACCCAGGGACCGGCGTTCGGTTGGAACTATCTTGGGTGGTCACTCCGAATGCCGCTCTCCGGGAAGGAGCTTTAGGTATCTACGGGTGTTAAGTATCGCGGAACAATTGGATCAAATCGATCAACAAGGTGATCGGAACCGAGGCCCCTCCGCCAGCGGCAGCGGAGGGGGGAACCAATCTACGGTTCGCCAACGAGTGCGCATTCGCTTTTCCAAATCGGGCGAGCTCCGATTTATCGGTCATCATGACTTGGTTCGGGCATTAGAACGGCTTTTCAGACGTGCACAACTGCCATTGGCCTTCAGCCAGGGATTTCATCCCAAGCCGAAAATGAGCTTTCCTCTGGCGTTGGCATTGGGCATCGAAGGCCGCGAGGAAGTGCTCGAACTGGAGTTGGTTGAGGCTCTTTCGGGCGAGGAGATTTTGGCCCGACTCGCGCAGCATCCCCTTCCGGGCTTGCAGTTTTTGTCTGCCGAAGTCCTACCGTCGGGCACGGGCAAAGCGCGAGTCGAACGCGTGGTATATGAAATCTCCGTACCCGAAGATCGTCTCCCGATGGTTCAGGCTCGCATCGATGAACTTCGTCGTCGCAGCGAGTTGCTGCTGGAACGACCGGGTCAGCGTTCGCCCCGTAATTACCGTTCGCAACTCGAGGATTTGTCTCTGCACAATAACCGGCTTCGTATGACCATCCGTGTGGACCCGCAAGGTTCGGTTCATCCGCGTGAGGTCCTCGGATTGGTGGGGCTGGATGATTTGGAAGCAGACGGTTATGTCCTCGTGCGGACAAAGGTCGAGTTAGCCTCCGAAGGGCGTCGTCATCGGGGGGACGGCCAATCAAGCTGATGCGCACTCGCCTCCAGTGCCGCAAAGGATGGCGAGTTTATGAAGCAGGAAATGTTAATCAATGCTGCGCAACCGGAAGAATGCCGGATTGCCATTGTGGAAGATGGAGTTCTCGAAGAGCTCTATATCGAGCGGGCAAATCAGGAGACTTACGTTGGCAACATCTATAAGGGGATTGTCGTCAACCTGGAGCCGAGCATTCAGGCGGCCTTTGTTGACTTTGGGGTAGGCCGGAACGGTTTTCTCCATGTGAGCGACGTCGAGCCGCAATATTTCCGCCAGGCGGGCTATGATCCGGAAGAGCTAGGCGATTTGCCACCGCCCGCTTCGGGGGTTCTCAACGGAGTGGAAGGCGGGCCGGCGCGGGCTTCTCGCAGTCGGTCCTCGCGGAATAATATCCGGCCGCACGTGCGTCCACCCATTCAAAACATCTTTCGCCGCGGCGACGAGGTCATTGTCCAAGTCATTAAGGAAGGCATTGGCAGCAAAGGGCCAACCCTTTCCACCTACATTAGTATCCCTGGTCGGTATCTCGTTCTCATGCCGGCTTTAGGAAGAGTCGGGGTCTCGCGCAAGATCGAAGACGAGGCCGTTCGTCGCCGACTCCGCGAGATTATGCATCAGCTTGACCTGCCCAAGGGGCTGGGGTTCATTGTGCGGACGGCCGGGGCCGATCGCACCCGCAAGGAGTTGTCCCGCGACCTGGCCTATCTCCTGCGTCTGTGGAAGGTCATCGTTCGTCGCATCAAGAAGTCGGAAGCCCCCTGTGATATCTACCAAGAAAGCGACATGATCATCCGCACGATCCGCGATATCTTCAGTGCGGAGGTCGGAACGATCATCATTGATGAGCCTTCTACGTACGAGCGGGCCAGAGAGTTCTTGGAAATGGTCATGCCCCGCTATGTCAACCGGGTGCAGTATTACGACGGGAAGGAACCCCTCTTTCACAAGTACGGCCTAGAAAAGGAGATCAACATCATTCATCAACGTCAGGTGCCACTGCCCGGCGGTGGGTCCATTGTGATCGACCAGACGGAGGCCCTCGTGGCCATCGACGTGAACAGCGGAAACTTCCGGGTGGATGATTCGGCAGAGGAGACGGCCTACCAGATCAACCTCATTGCGGCCAAGGAAATCGCTCGGCAGATTCGCCTTCGCGACCTCGGGGGCGTGATTGTCAACGACTTTATCGATATGCGAAAAGAAAAACACCGGCGGGCCGTGGAGCGAGCCCTCCGCGAGGCCGTGCGGCGAGATCGGGCACGGACTAAGATTTTGCGGACCAGCCCCTTCGGCCTAATTGAGATGACGCGGCAGCGCATCCGCCCCAGCCTTAAACGCACGCTTTACCGAGACTGCCCCTTGTGCGGCGGTGCAGGCCTGGTCAAGACCGTGGAAACGATGGCTATCGAGACCATGCGTCAACTGCTTTTGGCTGTCCTGGCCGATCGTGTGGCCGAGATTACCGTTCACGTCCATGAGGAAGTGGCCGAGTTTCTCAACAACGACAAACGTCGCTTCATCACCGATTTGGAGACGAAGCATCACGTCACCATTAGGCTGGTCGGGGAAAAACACGTATCGCCGGAACACCTCGTGATCGAGTGCCGTAGCAGTGATGGACGTATTATCCCTATGCCCACGTGAATCGGCCCCGCCGTCCAACGATCTGGTCGCCGAGGACGGCGACCCTCCCGGTAATTTGGGTCATCGGGGACGATGACCCTCGCTAGGCGATTGGGAGGGACGGCGTCCTCGCCGTCCCGTGTGCACCGGCGCTACGGCCAAACGGGGCAACCACGGGGGGTTGCCCCTACGGTTGCCGAACCCATTGAAACCCGTAGGGGCAGGCCCCGGTGCCTGCCCCTAAACACAACCAATCCCCGAGCCAAATTGGTCGCCGGGGACGGCGACCCCCTCAAGGCCATTGCGGCATCTTAGAGCCTATCCCCTAGTCTCCCGTCATTCGTTTGGCGACAGATGGGCCGGGGGTGAGGGTGGCTCGAATTGCTGCGGGTTGTCTCAATCGATTCCGGCGGTCGCTTGCCCTCACCGCAATCCGCTCTCAAGGGAAGAGGGAACCTTGGGATAGGCTCTAAATGACGGACGCGGGGGACCGCGTCCCTCCCTGCCCTCACCCCAACCCTCTCCCGGAGGGAGAGGGGGAGTTTTTGGGATAGGCACTTATTCCCAAAGCCAATCGATTTGGAGCACAGCCAGCGGCACAAAGATGAAAAACGGCAACCAAGCCGCCAAGGCCGGGGAGACGAGATAAATCGAACCGAGGTATTCACACGTCAGCATAATGGCCGTGAAGAGGCTGACCACGAGTACCCCCAGCCCCAGGGCCACAAACACGTTTCTCTGCTCGCGGCGAACCACAAGCGGCAAACCCAAGAAGAGGAGATTGAGGTCGCGGAGCGGTTGGACGATCCGTCCGTGAATGCGAACCCGTACATCGGCCCCCAGGTCCAAACTCGGATTATGTAGTCCCCGGATCAGTGTCAAGGTCGATGAATATTCCCTCCATACGCGTCCCCCGGTGAGTTGCTCGAAATCAATGTCGCTGACGACAAAACACTGATCCGGCTTTAACCAGGGGTGATCGTGGGGCGTCAAAAGGACGGGACGACCCTTCCACGAAAGGGAAGGCTTTTCGTGGAGGTTTTTCGGCCGAATCATCTTGTCCATCAAGTATCCGCCGGGGCGATCCGCTGTGGGCGGTAAGTAATAGGCATTCTCGGCAATCAATTGTCCCCCGTACTGATCGAGACTGGGAGGAAGGAGGAAGTTTGGTTGGGCAATTCGCTGGTCCTTGCGATAGGCCGCCCCACCCCGCAAAAGGATATCCGTCGAGTTATCGTACCGTGCCTGGATATCCCGCGCCTTTTCTCCCAATAAATCAGTGTTGGACCGCGAAAGGAGGGGGATCATTCGGGGGATGATCACTTCCCGGTTAATAACGCCTAAGATGATGAGCGCCACAGCCCCCACGATGACGGGTACCGCGACCCGGGCACGAGAAATCCCGGCCGCTAGCAGGGCCGTCATCTCGTGCTGCCGCTGAAGCCATGCCACCGTGAACATGGCGGCCGTCAGGACCAGCAAGCCTAAAATCCGGTCTAACACGGCCAGCGTCTGCGGACCATAGTAAAGGAAGAACAATTGCGCGAGTTGCCTGCTATCTTCTGCCGCCCGCATGAATTCGTCGATGTTCGTAAAGAAGTCGAACACAATGTAAACGCACATCAAGCTGAAAAAGCAGACGAAGAAGGATTGGAGGAAGTAGCGAGCAATGTAGCGGTCAATGATCTTGAACATCATACAAACATATCACCATCCGTGACGGTTTGGTTAAGTTTCCCAGATTGCCAAATCGGGGAGAATCCTGTCGTGGCGTTCAGTCACATTGTACTACTGCCCGAAGTGCCCGCGATAGTCGTTCTACCCCGCAGCGGAGGCGGTCGCAATCAGGCATGGCGAAGCTGAGTCGCAAGTAATGGCGACGAACCGGCTCTCCTTCCGCGGGAAAACAATACTCTCCCGGCACGTACAAGACTCCTTCATTGACGGCCGCCTGAAAGAGAGGACCATCCACCCCAGTGTCGATCTCTTCCGGCAAACGGACCCAAACATACAGGCCGCCCTTTGGGGCCTCATAATGGACGTCGAGGATCGGTGGCAAGTAGCTTTCCAAGGCGGAGACGATCGTCGCGACCTTCTCATGATAAATCGCCCGCAATCGTGTCACATGCTTATCGAACCAGCCGTTTTGAAGGACGGTAGCGAGCACTACTTGATTAAAGTTGGCCGAACCAAAATCGAGATGCCCTTTCAAGGCCAGCACGGGTTCGAGTAATGAGCGAGGAAGTAACCCCCAACCTACCCTCAAACCTGGCGAAAAGGATTTGGAAAAACTCCCCGTGACGATGACCGTCTCGCCGCTAACGTCGTGCGTCCAAACGGATCGAATGTCCTCACCTTCATAGCGCAGATCACGGTAGGCCCAATCCTCGATGATGTAAATGCGATGACGCCGTGACCAGCGATGGGCAATTTCGACTAGGGCTGCGCGACGATCCGCGGCAAGGCTCACCCCTGTTGGATTATCGAAATAAGACGCCACATAGATGGCCTTAACCCGATCAAGTTCCCCATGTCGTTCCAATTCATCGAGCCGGTCTTCAAGGGCCTCGGGGATCAGCCCCTGGTAATCGGTAGCCACGCCCACCGTTCGTGCCCCCAGGCTCTGGATCAGCCCCAGAAAGACAAAGTAACTTGGGGCACCACAAAGGACAATATCACCGGGATCGAGTAACGCTTCAGCCAGCAAATAAAGAAGCTGATTGCTTCCCGCGGTGATCACCATCTGATCCACACTGGCGCGGTGCTCCGCTGCCGATAGACCATCTGCTTGACGCAGACGCTCAAGGATTGCCTCGCGAAGCGGGAGATATCCGCTCGTGGTCCCGTATTGCAAGGCAGCCAGTGCATGAGAGCGATTTGCCCAAATTCTCCGAAAAGCCTCTTCAACCCATTCCACGGGCAAGGAGTTGTGTTCGACAAAACCGGCGGCGAGGGAAATCACATCCGGCTGGGCGAGTGTCCGAGCCATGAGGATATTGGCAATTGGGGCACCACCCGCCCATTCGGCACGGCGACTCAATTTTTTCAGTAAACCCGGGATGGAAGCCGATGGCTCTGTGACGTGACGCATGTTTTCAAACCGTGCTTCATCTTGAAACCCGCAACGAAAGAGCACTCTCCTCGGGATGGCCTAGCCCTCGCTCGCCGCTAGCGTTCATAGTAAACCCGAAGACTCTTGAGGATCAACGGCAATTGACCGCGTTCGTGACACACGGGACTGCGGTGTTTCCTATTATCCCATGGCTCAATCCTACCGAAAGGCGTTGCCCGCAGGTCACGGTTATTCAGGAATGGGGTCCGTTCGCCGGATTGTCATGCCTTCCCAAACTGCCTCGTCGGTGGCAGGATCATAAGTCAGCACGCGGTCAGCGCTACCCGGGGCAGGGGGAAGGTCTATTTTCGGCAACCACTTTCGGTGCTCTTCGATGACGGACGCATACTCTGGCCGGCCCGCCAGGTTGGTCCACTCGTGAGGATCGTTGATCATGTCATACAATTCTTCGCTCCCATCGGCGTAGCGGATATACCGCCAACGTTCACTGCGAACGGCATGGTTTCCCTGGTTATGACTGGTAATCGCCGGGCGATCCCGCTTCGTCGAGGCATCCCGCAGTTGCGGCACCAGGCTGATTCCCTCCAAATCGTTCCGGGGAGTCAAACCACACAGCTCGATGAGCGTCGGATAAATATCGAGCAACTCTACCGGTTGCGTACACCGCTGGCCGGGCGTGATCCCAGGTCCCGCGAAAATCAAGGGCACCCGCGTGCCACGCTCCCACAGCGTATTTTTACCCGTGATACCCTTTTCCCCCAGGTGGAACCCATTGTCTCCCCAGACGACAACGATTGTATTCTTCGCCAGGCCGGTCTCCTCGAGAGCCTCGAGAATGCGTCCGATCTGGGCATCGACAAAAGCCGTGCTTGCCAAATAGCTAATGACAAGGTTCCGCCATTGGTTGTTCTCTTTGACCCATTTCAGCCGCGGCTCGGGAAGATACCAATGCAGATACCACGAGAACCGCGGCGTATCATCCCGATCATTGTCACGCACAAGCGGTAAAACACTGTCATCATTGGGAAACATGTCATACCATTTCTGTGTGACATAGCACGGCACATGGGGCAGGAAAAAGCCCACCGCCAAGAAGTAGGGCTGATTTCGCGGCATACTCCGCAATTGTTCAATGGCCCATGTTGCTAAACGGTAGTCGCCCTTGTCCTCATCACGATGGGGAAACACACCCCAATCCATTAAGGGATGGTTACCCATCGGCGTCGGAGGGATGAGCTTCTTCTCCGGCTTGACCCCAATCCCGGGAGAGGGGCCCCAAACGTCGAACTCCGCTGCCCGCTCGGCAGGTCCACCAACACCACCATGATAAACCTTGCCTGCGGTGTAAGTCCGATAACCATGGGCCTTAAAATGCTGTGGCAGCGTGACGCGGTCTTTCAAGGCCTCCACCTTACGAAACCACGGGGCAAGACCATAAATCCCCGTCGTCGTTGGGCGTAATCCCAGCATCAAACTCGTGCGGGAAGGGTTACAAAGGGGCGAATTGACGTGGGCATTTAGAAACACCGTCCCGCGGGCGGCCAAGCTGTCTAAGTAGGGTGTCTTCGCCAGGGGATGCCCACCCAAACATCCTACCCAGTCGTTTTGGTCGTCAATGGCAATGAACAACACATTCGGCCGTGCCGGTTCTGCACAGGCCTTTCCCTGTAAGCCAAGACTCCCGATCAAAAGGAAGCAAATGAGCATCACGCGGGTTGTCATGTTGACCTCCCCAAGATTATCACTATCCCATGGCAGTAGAAGGCGCTATCCTAACTTACGAGCACACACCTGACTCGCCCGAGCGACATGTCCAAACGGTCCCGCGACTTTTCAACCACCTCGCATTGCACGTGCACAAGGGGTCAAACAACGCGAGGGAGCCGAGCGATTACGGCTTAATTCATTCACTATCCCAACACCAAAGCCCCAGCGAACTTGGAGCCTATCCCAAATCTCCCTCTCCCTTTGGGAGAGGGCTGGGGTGAGGGCAAGCGATCTTTGGAGTCGATCCTCACCCCGATCCCACTCCCGCCGAAGGGGAAAGGGGAGGTTGGGGGACAGGCTTTTAGTATCACGTAAAGGAGTGTCAAACTCAAGCTTTTTCCGAGAAATTACGTCCCGGATATTCCCGAACCCCTGTCGCGCTCTAAACTTAAAGAAGAGTGCAGTACCGCAGACAACTGCCCGGCGCGTCGAGGGCGCGGTCAAACGACTGGTTTTTCACCCGTTACAGGAATGGTTTTCGTGATGTCCTATCGAGAAAACTCCGGTTGGACCCTTGCCAGGTTCATTCCGAAGGATTTTCACCGCATTCGAAGTCTTTTTTCCAAAGGTCCGGGTTCCCTCGGGCCAAACGACGTGAACTCCAAGAATCGCAATGACGACAAGAAGGCCAAGGAAAGGCGGGCCCCAGGAGGACCGGCTGTCCTGTGGTACCTCCTTGTGGGACTGGCCATTAGTTTCTTGTTAGCCGGCTTGATCAGGCCTACCGGAATTGAGGAAATCCCCTATTTGGAACTCGTCCGTCTGGTTGAACAAGGCCCACCGGAGAAAAACCCCCAGGCTGCCGTTGAGGTGACACGGAAAATCGGCAACGAAATTTACCGGATTAAGTATTCTAATCCCCACGATCTAGTAGTTCGCCCCCACGAGGTTGTTGGGAAAGTCACTAAGGAAATCCTTTCCCCCGACTCGAAAAAGACCAAAGCCGAGGACGTCACATTCCGCTCCTCCCGGCTCGGTTTTGAAAATGATAACAATGCCCTTTTGAATCTCCTCCTAGACAGAGGGTTTAAAGGCGTCCGCGGTGGCGAGCCT
>Ga0116168_1002754_pt1 | contig 10650 bp, 7 predicted proteins | sample AD_UKC129_MetaG_FD_89795 | JGI IMG/M metagenome (GOLD analysis project Ga0116168, IMG submission 89795) | Active sludge microbial communities of municipal wastewater-treating anaerobic digesters from Canada - AD_UKC129_MetaG | ecosystem: Engineered > Bioreactor > Anaerobic > Digestate | place... | reverse complement strand
GTAAAGTTGTTGTATATGAAAAAATAGGGTTACCTTTAGGAGTTCATACTGTTGTTATAGGAGTACAGGCAGGAAAAAATACTAATATTGATGCTATAGATATAGATGAAGATGGTAGACTACTTCATCCTTTTTTAACTGAAAAATATAATATAGAGGATATGGAAATAGGTGATTGTATACCTTGTAAATATCAAGCATCAAGTGGAGTAGCAGGAACATTCTCTGAGTTGGGTACTTGTAATATGGATAGTATTCCCTTTAGTGGAACGGCTACCCCTAATGGATTATTTTATTTTATTAAGGTTGACAAAGGATTACTTGTTGCCGATAGGGTAGTACAGCATAGTATTAGCTGGAATAATTTAAATACACAAGGTTTTGTAGAAGGTAAGGCTTTTTATGGACTTGATAGACCTTCTGCTGTTGCGATATATGGTTTTGAAAATACAGGAAGTAATATTGTATTAGATAAGAAAGGTAATTATAACGGGGTTATAGGTGGCAGTATTCCGCCAGAATTTATTTCTACACCTTTTGGGGGTGGGATGAAATTTAATGGAAATGGTAATGTTACGTTCAGTAATCAGGTAATACCTATAGGTAAAAAGAGTATAAAGTTTAAATTCAAGAAGGATGCCCCTCCCATATATAAGGAAAAAGTTATAACGGCAGGTGCTGATTCAGGACATCATGGGCTTTTAATTTACTTTGATCCTATAGGCTCTCCTAGTGCACCATTTATTATTGCTTCTGGTAAAGGCACTAGTGGTAGCTGGAGATTTATTTTTAATTTAAGTAATAATATATGTGATGGTAGATGGCATGATATTCTTATAACTTGGGATGGGACAACAAATACTAATGGAGCAAAAGTGTATATAGATGGTTCACTGGTTGCTCAAACAAAGGCATCTATAACAGAAACAACCCCTGCAAGTACTAATTTAACTATTGGAAGTAATCCACCTGAGTATATGACAGACCCTCAGTATTTTACAGGTGAACTTGCTAACATAGCAATATATAACGATGTAATAACTCCTGCCCTTTATGATAATGATTGTGTTATTCGTCTGTTATCTGGGGGTGTAGCACACGCAAATAATGAAGAAAAAACAGAATATTCATTATCAAATAAAGGGTTTGGGGCATACCCTGATAATGAATGGGATAAGTACATTGTAAATTCAGATTTAGTTGGAAAAATAACCCCTGGTGATAATAATATATGGCATTGGAGTACAGTAGGTACGTGGTGTAGAGAAACACCTGTTACAGGTACTACAAGAGCAATAGACTCAGTTACAGGGGCTAATAACTATAGAACGCTTAGAAGTATAGAAGTAAACGGGAATGTATCAAATTTAAAAAATTATAGTTTTGGTGGACCCTCAGGCTCAGGTAGCGGGGCGATTTATGGATTTAGGCCTGTATTACAATTGATAGAAAGTAAACAGAAAACATTATGGTATTAAAGTGAGGTGATATAGATGGCAACAGTAGGACAACAATTAACTTCTCCTGAAGCAGGGTGGAGAAGATATGACGATACAGACCCTTTTATACGCTATGTAGGTAATTGGGGTAAATGGGTGAACCCTACTCCATATAATGGAAGTGTTAATGTAAGTACTAATAATACAAATTATGCGTTTTTTAAATTTAAAGGAACTAAACTGCGTATTATATCCGATTCTTATATAGAGAAAGCACAGCAGATAAGAGTAACTATAGATGACAGTATTGTACAGTATTTTTCAGAAAGAAGCTCAATACTACCTATGCGTCTGTCTTATGAGATCTTAGGGCTACCCGACGAAATTCATACTGTGCATATTCAATCTACTGATATTGGAGTAGATGGTGCGGCTAATTGGAACATAGATGCGATAGATATAGATAGTACAGGTTATTTAATTCATCCTAATCTAGTAAATTCTCTTGATGATATGCAGGTTGGGGACGTGATTGCATGTGGGTATACTGCAAAATCTGGTAGCTTAGGTACGTTCTTTAACTTAGGAGATGATTCAAACTCACTTATTCCTGCTGCTTCTTCTGCGTCCCCAAACGGTAAATTTTACTTTGTTTTTGTGGGGTATGACCATTTAAGTAGAATGAAACTTGTAGCAGATAGAAATATACAGCATACGTTAAGTTGGGATAAGCTTAATGAATCAGGACTGGTCGGAGGAGAAAAAGAAGTCGAATTTATAAATATGCAGGATCATGTACCTGTTCATACGTCTAGTATCAGCAGTAAAGGAGAGGCTATAAGTAGTTCTAGCTACTCTACATTCTACGCATGGAGAGCGTTTGATGGTAATAAAACAAATGATAATAGATGGTTAGCTTTGAACAATGCAAATGGTGTTGAGTGGGTAGGTTATCGTTTTAATAGTGCAACACCTGTAAATACAGTAGAAATAACATCTGCGGATGTAAGTGATAGAAGATACGACCCAAATAACTTTTGTATAGAAGGAAGTTATGACGGTGTTGTATGGGAAGTACTAAAGTCATTCAGTGGTATATCTTGGACTCAGGCCGAAACCAAGCAATTTAATTTAGATAAGACTTACACAATGAGATATTATAGAATAAGATGGACTTCATTAACTGACGTTATTGATGGATATAGATACTACAGTATACAAGAAATTAAGTTTATACACAAGGAAATAGATAAAAAGTTTAATATGAGGCTTCTTTCTGGGGGCGTGTCTGGAACTGACAAGGATAATGAGTGGGATAAAATAATAGTTGAATACAATTTAGATGGTAAAATAACAGCAGGAGATAATAGTGTCTGGAATTGGAGCGGGATAGGATCATGGACTTCTACCACGCCTACAGCAGGAAACACATCTAGAGTGATAAGAGGAAATAGTGAGGTTGGGGCAAGAACAGATAATCAAGTGACTTCGGCTTCTTCGGCGAATATAGGATTTAGACCAGTAGTATTAGTTCCTCCATTCTATTTAACTGTAATATCGTCATCAGACATAATAACTGACACAGACGTTACTATAACAGGGTTTATTAGCTATACAGGAAATACAAGAGTGAGATATAGGTACTCTGTCTTAGGCAGCAGTTATCCTTGGACGCCCTTTGAAAATATAAATAATTTTACTATAGTTATACCTTATAACACATTAAACTATGGTGATAACATAATCAATGTAGAGGTAGAATCAGAAGAAGGTTATAGGTCTTCTGCTTTACTAAAGGTAAATAAGAAACTAACCATACTCCTAAGACCTGATAGAATCTACTATGATGGGGTTGACTTAGAATGGACTAAAATAGATGAATCAGTATGGGATGACGTAAGATTAGAAAAACTCAATCCTTATAGTATAGACCCAATGACGATTTTCTTGTTGAAAGTTTCAGGGGGAACATATAAGGATGTAGTAGGTAATAGCATTCCTACTGACTATCAGGGGGTAACTGTATCTTCTGGTTCGCCTATCAATGAAAATTCTTTATATTTTAACGGCACGTATACTTCGTCATCAAGTGGCAGGCTGCGGTTTAACCCAATTAATGCTAATTTTGGACTAGACGACTTCACTATAGAGTTTTGGTTTAAGTGGGAGAGTAGAACGTGGGATATTCCAAACGTATTAGTTGTAAATAATGTAGGTAATATCATAACAGTAGGAGAAGTTGGTTACGGAAATGGGGACAGGGTTAGATATAATCACCCACCTGTAAACATAATAAGTAATACATCGGTAACAGACGGACAATGGCATCATTGTGCTATATGTAGAAAAGATGGAATATTCTATATGTTCATTGACGGTATATTAGATACTGTAGACAATGCAAATACTTCGGTATCTATTAATTACTCAGGTAATTATATCTTCTTTGGAGGAGGAACAGGGACTACTAATTATTTTAAAGGTTGGATGGACGAGTTTACTTTTGTGAATGGAAAAGCACTATATACAGAAAACTTCATACCAAAAGGGTTATCGAAGTATGTATCTGTGAAGGGTCTTAATAAATATAGAGAAACTGAATTGAACTCAGAATACCCGTACGAAATGTCAATCACAGGTATAAAGAATAACAATATTATCGCTCGAAGTAATCATGTTTCTGTGATTAGGCCGCCAGAACCACATCTACGCTATGTATGGAATGGTGAGGAATACGAACTTAAGGTAGTTGAAGGACTTGCTTTCCAAAGTGCAGGTGGAGGAGAGTATTACACTTTACCGCATGGTATTAAAGTAAAACCTCTGAATGTAGGGAATATAGTGGGCGGAAAATCCTCAAATACATTTGCGTTTGAAATATCTAATACATTTGAAAATGAGGATTATGATGTTGAATTAAAAGTATCACGTAACGGGGTACTTGCAGAGGATAAAGGAGATTTTGCACTATTATATGACGCGGTGACCGAAAAGTACAGGACAGAAGTATATTTCAGTTTAGACGGCGTTAGTTTTACAACTGCGTATCCTTTAACAACCCACCTTGCAGCAGGGGAAAGTAAGACAGTGTTTATGAGAATAAAACCATCTACGTTAACTAATGGGCCTGAGATAATACAGGTGCATTTAACTGGACGTAGGGTGTAAGGGGCGAGGAAAAATGCCTAATAAAGACTTATTTTCAAAAGCAGAGGTTACGAGAAGAGTAGATTTAGATATACAATTTAATGTACCCTACGGAGAAGGTATAGAACCATTAGCCAGTAAATTTACAGTAAGATATAGAGATGACTTAAGAAGTATTGCTGAGATTATGGAGTTGGGGGTCGAGATGGCTTCAAAGGCCATCGTCCCCTATGCTAGATTTTTAGCTGGTATGGCTGAGATACCTATAAATACAACAATGGATATTCTTATGAATGTTATTCAGCCTCCTATGATGGACTTAAACCTGGGAGTAGTTAAAGACGCATTTGTTAGAGAAAGCTACCCTACAATGAACTACGGTGACAGATATATCTTAATCTCAGGGGCGGACTATGACGGAAAATATATAACGTATCTAGGCTTTGACATTAGTAATATAAACAGTCTTGAGGGTATGGTTATTCAAGATATACATTTAATTATTCAAAAAGAGTTCGGCACGGGCGGAACAATAAGCTTTCATGAATGTAGAAATGATTGGTATGAAAACTATGTTATATGGTATCATGATATGAAAATTGACCCAAACCCTATTTTTACAGTTGAGGCGGGACAAGACGACGGTTATATTATTCAAAACTTAACTGAGCTAATAACACAGAAAGTAGCATTAGGTATTACTAAATTTTCACTTGCTGTAAAGACAGATGATTATGTCGTATTTAGTGCGAAGGAATCAGGGGCAGGGCCGAGGATAGTGGTAACATACTTTGACCCTGAGTGGTTCGGGTATTCAGATAGAATACAAATGTATAACCAGGCATTAATTAGACGGTTAGAGGCACATGATTTTGAAAGTGCAGCCTTAATAACAAAGAAGTTGGTACAAGCATGTAAGGCGTATGTAATTAGAAGAGAAAATCTTGTATCTAAAGCCTCAATAATTAATATGCAGATACCTTCTACGGCGATGATTGTACGAAGTTTATATAATACAAACAGAGGTTTCGTACAAGGCAGACTTGAATTAGGAGGTAAGGCATATATTCCTAAATCTTCTATAGACGGCAAGGGTGATATAAAACAGGTTAAAGATTTATCTTCTAAAGCACGTGTAAAATATGAGGCAGAATCAATGTCTATGGAAGGCAGGGCGGGTATAGTAAAAGAATTTATGGAATCTATTGCTATACTGAAACATTTTAGAGATTTAGCCTCAATGGCAAGGATCGGAGATACTAGAACAGAATTACCTTCACAAGCAAGTATTATGAACACTTTATTGTTTAATAAAGCAGATATAAGAAAGACAAGAGACATCGCATCCAAAGCTACAATTATTGCAAATAAGGATTTTGTTGCAAAAGCGGATATAACAAAAGCGTTCTTCCCATGTAAGGGATTTATAAACGAGACAGAAGATTTATTCTCGAAAGCGGACATATTAGGAGGAAAAGATTTATTCTCAACAGCAAATATAGTAAAGGGACATAGTGTAGATATACCTAATAAAACACATGTTCGCGAAAGAGAAGATTTCGAAGGTACAGTTAATATTCATAAGTTACTAGAAACAGAATCTTTTGCAGATATAACAAATTTCATAAATTTAGGCACAGCGGTTATAAAACATTTAACAGAAATGTATGCTAAAGCTACAATAGTACCAAACATGGACTTGGCTGGACGTGCAGAGATAGCTCAGATTGTTCAGCTAACATCTCAGGCAATGATTAGACAGTTTGACCAAATAGATTTAACCTCACAGGCGTTTATAGGTTACTATATAGACGCTATTAGAGGCAGGGCAGAGATTACAAATTGTACCTTTGATTGTGTAGCTTATATTCTACAGCCTCGTAAGTGGAGACCTAATCATGAGGGAGGACTTACATTTGAGGATAGAAGATTACCGAGGCCGTGGCCGATTGATTGAACCTCTCCCACTTCTATAAGTGGGAGTATTCTTGTTATTTTCTTTGATTAAATAAAAACGAGAGCTATACTATTAATAAAGTGTTCTATATCACTTTCGTCAAGTACTTCGGGAAGTTTACGTTCCATTTTTTGCACATTCTATCAATTCTGCGGGATTAGTGTTACAAATTTTCTCTCTTAGCATATACTTAAAGAAAGACTTTAATGTAGAAAGTTTTTGATTGGAAGTCGAAACCTTACAGTTTTCTTTATTCAACTGTGCTAAGTAGTTCAAAATATTTTCATGTGAAATATCACTAACAGGTTTATCAACGTAGTCGAAAAATTGAGTAAGGTTTTTAGTGTAGCTATTAATAGTATTGCTAGATAGTCGTTTTTCGTTCTGCATGTAGTCTACGAACTTTCGAATTTCGGACTTCATAAAATCACCTCACATAATATTCCAATTTCATTTTAAATCGACTCTAATAATTTTGTCAATAGAAAAATTTATTTTGACACAACAAAAGTTTTATTCGTATTAAAAATAATGTAGGGGGAATGTGGTGTGGAAAATTTTGAGTTTGAAGTTTTGTTCGATGGTAGCGAAGAAGAGTTTATACACAATACGGGCGTAAATCGTGGGTATCATGTCGAAATCAACAAAGTCACTAGATGCCTACTTCTATCGTCCGATGCTAAGATATTATATTCGATTTTCCGTTCATATGCTTATAATGGAAGGTCAGAATGTTATCCTGGTATGGGGCGATTAATGGTACAGCTCGGATGGTCGGCTAATAAACTCAAGAAATATGTAGAAGAGTTAGAACAGAAAGAGTTTATTAGAGTCGAAAAGAAACAGGGTAGGTTTATATATAGGTTAGTGGAATATCATAAGATTCCTACTCTGTATCATTCTGAAATCTTAAGCAGTTTAATTCCATCAGCTTATAGGGAGGCCGAGGCGTTTAAAACTAAATTAGAGCAGTATATGGAATCGGACTTATACAAACTTGTAGAGGAAACACGAAATCCGATAGCGTTCGAACAAGAAATAATAAGATGGTTTAAGGAGAACGAGCAGGAAGAACAGGAAGAAGCTTTTGAATCCGAACCAGTAGAAGTACAAAGTACTACCATAAATCAGCGAATAAAACTAGCACAGAAAGTTGTGAATACTCCTTCTGATGTTAAACGAGAGAAAGAGAAATCACTGTTCGACGTAGAAAAGCCACAAAAGAAAAAAGGGTTAAAGTATAATTCTATTCCAATTAACGAGTGGAAGTCTAAAGAATTCTGTGATTATTTTGCAGATAAATATAAGGAAGTTTATGGTTCGGCTTTTGTAGTTACAATGGCACATATGGCATTAATGGCACGTATTAGGGAGGCCAAGAACGATAATGAGAAATTAAAAACACAGATAGATATTTACTTTGAGAACCCTGATATATTTAATGCCCCTAATATATTTAACTTTAACAGCCCACGAAATCAATCAATATTAGACGAGTATTATAGGACAGGAGAGTTCCCTAGTTATTTAAAGAAAAAGACAGAGAAGGAAGATGATACGGATGAGTACGACTTCAAACCACTGTAACTATCCTTATCCCGAATGCAGTAAATGTGTGGCTTTGCCTTTTTGTAATAAAGTAAAGGGTACTGTTTCTGTAGATATGCGTACTTCATGGTGTAATGCTAAATATAGACTAGATAAGGCTTTAGAATTAGCTAAACTACCAAAACAATACCTTCGTGCTAATATTTACAATTATAAAGTAGATAATGATAACCAGGAGACATATAATAAGATACGCCCTTTCATAGCCAATATTGTAGACGAAATTGACAGCGGACTTAATGTATGTTTAGTAAGTAAAAGTAGTGGTACTGGCAAGACCTTTACTGCAGCAATGTTTCTTAATCATTTTATTTACAAGACATGTATTACATCAAGGTTCGACTTTGAAACTCCACTTGCTATGTTTGTAGAGTATGCAGAGTTTATCCATCATGCACGTTACCGAGACCAGTATGAGGATATATTTCAAGAATTCGAACTCATGCAACAAGTACCTTTGCTTTTATTGGATGATGTTGGGGCGGGGACTATGACAGATTTTGCACGTGAGCAGACTTATTTATTATTAAATGAACGCTATAATGCAGGATTATCTAATATAGTTACCTCTAATTTCTTCTTGAGTGATTTGAAAAAGGACGAACTTTTAGGTAAAAGATGTGTATCTAGAATATCTAATAACTTACTCTATCTTGAGTTAAAAGGTAAAGATAGAAGAGTACGCTTGAGGGGGTGATAGGGTGTTAGAGGAATTGCAACTTATAAATAAGTGGCTTGAAACTAAGAATATTGGATTTTTAAGAAGTCTTGGACTCGATAATTCCTATTTCCCTGTATGTAAAGAGATTGTAGATTGGATAGACCAGTTCGCTAATAGGACAGGACAATTGCCTACTGTAAACACGGTTGCCTGCGAGTTCCCTGACGATTTTAAGGTATACAAAGAGTTAGAACCTACAGAGTATCTGGTACAGTGTTTAAAAGAACAGAAAGCATTCACAGAATTTAGGCCTATTTTGGTTAGGGCGGCGGAGTCATTAAATGACGGACAGGCAATCGAGGCAATGTGGAATATGAAGAATAATATTGATAGATTGCTTCGAACCTATACCAATAAAATGACACGCTATGACTGGGTTAAAAATGCTTTGGAACGTTATGAAAAGTACATGGAAAAGCACGGCAAGGAAGGAATAGCAGGGATAAATACAGGCATAAATAAACTGGATGAGTTAACAGGTGGATGGTTAGACGACGATTTAATCCTCTTATTCGGGCGTACAGGTAACGGTAAATCTTTAGTAAGTGAGTGGTTTTCTTATCACGCGTGGCGGTATGTACAAAAAGCAGGACGGAATGATTGTGTGATTATATTTACAACAGAGATGCCAGAGTTACAAGTATCTTATAGGTTAGATACTTTAAGGTCACATTTCTCAAACAGAGAATTGAATGAAGGACGTTTGAAAGACCCTGACCTGTATAGAGAGTACCTGGAAGAGTTGCAGAAGAAAGACAGTAGTTTATTGATACTCAGTCAGGAAGCAAATGGGGGCAAGCCATTTAGACCAACGGATATTAGGGCAATTATAGAATCAGAAAGGCCTGCATTTGTATGTATAGACCAATTATACGACATAGCAGACGACGCGGGGGAGAAAGATATAAGAAAGAGAATTGTAAATGTTTCTAATGCAATAAGAGATATAAACCTATATACAAAGACTCCGACATTATTAATCTCACAAGCAGGTAGAGAGGCGGCAAAGACAGCTAAGAAAGATTCGGACGCTACACCTGAGTTACATGAAAACCAAGAATCAGATAATCCAGCACAAAAAGCAACAAGAGTTATAACCCTTAGACTTATAAAGAATGAGTTGTTTAAACTTTCGTTAAAAAAGAACAGAGGCGGGCCTACTAATGTAGACGTATTTATGAGAGCAGACATTGACTCAGGTATATGGGAAGAAGTATCAATGGAAGAATCAGTGTTCTAGTTAGGGGGTTATTTTATGGGTATCGTCGTAGTAGTCAACATAATATGGTTCGTAATTATGTTCTTAGTATTGTATAATATGTATTGCACGGGTGAACCCTTAACAGCAAGAGACATATGGGCATTAATGTACGGAACTTTAATGATAGAAGCTGCAGTAATAGGGGGTTGATAGCGGTTAAAGATTATGTCTGAATATTATTTCATTAAAGGGAAGGTAGAAATTTATGATTTTGAAAAAAATTTAGAGATTGGTTGTTCGAAGAATTGCAAAAACAGGATTTAGTAGGTGTATTTGATATTAATATTAATATTAATATTAATGAAGCAAATAAATGTGTTTGTCAACTACCCAACGACTAAAGTCGTGGGCTTGATAGCCCCATGTTGACCAGCCTAAGTCCTTCGAGGACTACGTTATAAAAATTATTTGCCTGAAAACCACAAGTGCTTGCACTGTGGATGAAAGGCAAAGAACCGTAGGACGTACGGGGATAGCTTGGTAAAATTAGTCTCAATAGAGACTACTACCCAAGAAT
>Ga0116168_1002753_pt1 | contig 10659 bp, 4 predicted proteins | sample AD_UKC129_MetaG_FD_89795 | JGI IMG/M metagenome (GOLD analysis project Ga0116168, IMG submission 89795) | Active sludge microbial communities of municipal wastewater-treating anaerobic digesters from Canada - AD_UKC129_MetaG | ecosystem: Engineered > Bioreactor > Anaerobic > Digestate | place... | reverse complement strand
TTATTTTCAGTTACCAAATCTCTAAATCGTAAAATTACTGTTTCAAATTCCATTCAAACTCACCTTCATACTATCTTAAGTATTAACACTCATAAATTCCTTTATATAACAAACAATTTCATTATATAACCTCAAAATGCTTCAACGCACCCTTTATCGCTTCCACTTTCTCTGCTGTCGGATGCTTCCTTGGCTGTTTCAATTCTTCTACCGCATTAGGAGCATCATACATTGGCAAGCCTAAATCTCTCTTTACCTCTGCGATATATGCGGTATGTACCTTGAAGCCGTATTTAGCTTCTATGTACTCCTTTATCATTTTGTAGGTCACTCGTTCTTTGGGCTTATAGCTTTCCGCTCTTTTAGCAATATTATCAAGTGGAACTTTTCCCTCACCCTCGCCAAACTCAACTTTTACGTTGATATGTCCGTCTGGCTTTTTGTGGGAAAGCAGTACAACAGTCTCAATGTGTGCGGTGTGGGGGAACATATCTACGGGTTGGATTTTTTGGGCTTTGTAGGGGCTGTTTTGGGTTAGGTAGGCTAAATCTCTTGCCAATGTTTCGGGGTTGCAGGAAACATAGACAACCTTTTTCGGAGACATTTTGATTAGTGAGTCGAGAAATTTTCGGTCACTTCCGGCTCTTGGCGGATCCATGAACACAACATCGGGCTTTTCGTCCTCGTCTGCAGCTTCTCTCATGAACTCGCCCGCATCGGCTTTGTAGAAACGGATATTTTTCAGATTATTTGCTCTTGCGTTTACGATTGCATCCCTCACGGCATCGCCGTTAAGTTCTGCACCGATAACATTGCCTGCGCCGTTTTTGGCGGCAATTATGCCGATTGTGCCGATTCCGCAGTAGGTGTCAAGCACGGTTTCGTTGCCTTTGAGATTTGCAAATTCAATTGCTTTGCCGTACAAAACTTCGGTTTGAACGGGGTTAATTTGGTAAAAGCTTTTCGGCGAAATTCTGAACCTGCAACCGCAGAGAATATCCTCAATATAACCCTTGCCGTACAGCACTTTCTGATTGTCACCGAGTACAAGATTGGTGCGGTAGGGGTTTATATTTTGCACAATGGTTGTGATTTCGGGAAACTGTTTCAGAATCGCTTTTACAAAATTGTTTTTTGACGGAAAAACAGGTGTACCTGTCACAAGCACAAGCATAATCTGATTTGTCGCAAAGCCTCTTTTCACAAGAATGTGACGGAGAAAACCTTTGCCTGTGTCCTCGTTATAGGTTGTCATTCTGAAAGAGGGGAGGAGCTTGCGTACTGCAACGATGATTTTGTCGGCAATAACATCCTCTGTCTGACAGCTGTCAATTCCGACAACATGATGACTGCCCGACTGATACACACCCGAAATGATTTTGCCCTTTTTGTCCGTATAAAAAGCCGCCTGAACCTTGTTGCGGTAGTGGTAGGGAGTTTTCATTCCGATAATTTTTTCAACGGTGCAAAAGCGTTTGAGAAGTTTTTCGACTTTCTTCTGTTTGAATTCAAGCTGTTCGGGATATGACAGATTTTGCAGTTGACAACCGCCGCATTTTTTGTAAACGGGACAGCTTTGTTTATTGGTTTCAGGTCTGTTACTCATAATATTTCCTCACATTTTATTGCATTGTATATATCCTTTATTTTATCATCAATCATATTGATATGCAACAGAAACAAACCCTAAATGACAAAGAAAAACGCAGGAGGGAAATCCGCTCCTGCGCTTTCTGATTATTAACCGGTATATCGAAAAATTGAGGATTATCAGGTTATTTGTAATCAATTAAAGATTTGTGTATCCCATAAGGCTTTCGTCAACCTCTTTGGCAACATCTCTGCCCTCACGAATCGCCCAGACAACAAGTGACTGTCCTCTGTGCATATCGCCTGTAACAAATACATTTTCAACATTTGTCTTGTGTGAGCCTTCTGCCGTTGCAACATTGGTTCTTGCGTTTGTTTCAACACCGAATGCCTTGGTTACATAGTTTTCACTGCCGAGGAATCCTGCCGCAATGAGTACGAGTTCAACATCAACCTTGTATTCTGAGCCTTCAACCTCTTTCATCATAAGTCTGCCTGTTTTAGCATCCTTTTCGGGTTTGAGCTTAACAAGCTCCGCACCTACAAGATTACCGTTCTTGTCAGCAATGAACTGCTTAACGGTTGTCTGATAAACTCGTGGATCGTGACCGTAAACTTCAATAGCCTCTTCCTGACCGTAGTCTGTTTTGCAGACTCTCGGCCATTGCGGCCATGGGTTATCGGCACTTCTTGTGTCGGGAAGTTTAGGCATCATTTCAAGCTGGAGAACGGATTTTGCACCGTGTCTGATGCTTGTGCCGACGCAGTCGTTACCTGTGTCGCCGCCGCCGATTACCATTACATTCTTGCCTTTTGCGCTGATGAATGTACCCTCTCTGAGGTTGCAGTCAAGAAGTGACTTTGTTGTTGATTTGAGGAAGTCAACGGCAAAGTGAATGCCGTTAGCCTCTCTGCCGGGAACTTTGATATCTCTCGGATTTGATGCACCGCAAGCAAGGATTACACGGTCAAAGTCCTTGAGAATTTCGCTTGCCTTGATGTCTTTGCCGACATTTGAGCAGGTTTCAAAGGTTACGCCTTCTTCTTCCATAATGTTAATCTTGCGTTCGATAACATCTTTTTCAAGCTTCATATTCGGAATGCCGTACATAAGCAGACCGCCTACTCTGTCATTGCGTTCAAATACCGTTACAGAGTGACCGCGCTGATTGAGCTGGTCGGCAGCGGCAAGTCCCGATGGACCCGAACCGATGATTGCAATTTTCTTGCCTGTTCTTACCTTTGGAATTCTTGCGTCTGCAAGACCTTCTTCATAGGCGTTTTCAATGATTCCGTATTCGTTGGCTCTTACGCTGACAGCGTCACCGTTTGCACCGCAGGTGCATGCCTTTTCACAGAGAGCAGGACATACACGGGATGTGAATTCGGGGAAGTTGTTTGTAACTTTAAGACGGTTGTAAGCCTGTTCCCAGTTGCCCTTGTAGATGAGGTCATTCCATTCGGGAATGAGGTTGTTAAGCGGACAGCCTGAGAATGCAGAACCAATCTGCATTCCTGCCTGACAGAAAGGCACGCCGCAGTCCATGCATCTTGCACCCTGTTTTTGCTGATCCTCTTTGCTGAGGGGATCGTGAAATTCGTCAAAATTTTTGATTCTTTCTTTTACGGAGTATGCCGGGGCATCCTCACGCTTATATTCCATAAATCCTGTTGGCTTTCCCATAAATATCCCCTCCTTATTTATTATTCACAATTTCGTAGAAAGCTTCAATCTGTGCCTGCTCGTTTGTAAGACCTTTTTCTTCATAAGCGGCAATTGCAGCCATCATTCTCTTGTAGTCGTGCGGAATAATCTTCTTGAATTTCGGAAGATACTCGTCAAAGTTATCAAGGATTTTCTTGCCTCTCTGTGAACCTGTTGCTGCAACATGTTCTTCAATAAGCGTCTTGAGTTCGATTATATCGTACTTTTCGGATACTTCCGAGAAGTGAACCATTTCCTTGTTAAGCTTTGTGTAAAGATCTCTTTCTTCATCAAGAACATAGGCAACACCGCCGGACATACCTGCGGCAAAGTTTTTGCCTGTTTTGCCGATAACAACAACCCGACCGCCTGTCATATATTCACAACCGTGGTCGCCGACACCCTCAACAACTGCTGTTGCGCCTGAGTTTCTTACGCAGAAACGCTCGCCTGCAACACCGTTGATAAATGCCTTGCCGCTTGTTGCACCGTAAAGTGCAACATTACCGATGATGATGTTGTTACCTGCGTCAAATGTTGAGTTCTTCGGAGGATAAACTACCAGCTTACCGCCTGAAAGTCCCTTGCCGAAGTAGTCGTTTGAGTCGCCCACAAGTTCAAGTGTGAGTCCCTTTGGAATGAATGCGCCAAAGCTCTGACCGCCCGAACCGTTGCAGACTACTGTAAATGTATCGTCATCAAGGTTGTTGTAATGCTTTCTTGTAACCTCAGAACCGAAGATTGTACCGAATGAACGGTCAGTGTTCTTAACATTGACTTCAACCTTTTTCTTTGTGCCTTTTGCAAGAACCTTTGCAAATTCTTTGCAGAGGATTCTCTCGTCAAGTGTTGATTCAAGCTTGAAATCATAAAGGCTCTTTTTGTTGTATTCAACCTTTTCCGAAACAAAGTTTGTATCAAGAATGTTAGAAAGGTCAACCTCGGCAGCCTGTCCTGTGATGCCTTCTTTTCTCTTGATGAGGTCAATTCTTCCGACAAGCTCATCAACGGTTTTTACACCGAGCTTTGACATATATTCACGAAGTTCGCTTGCTACAAACTTCATAAAGTTTATTACATATTCGGGCTTGCCGCAGAATCTTTTTCTGAGCTCGGGGTTCTGTGTGGCAACACCGAACGGGCAGGTATCAAGGTTACATACTCTCATCATTGCACAACCGAGAGTTACAAGCGGAGCAGTTGCAAAACCAAATTCCTCTGCACCGAGCATTGCTGCAATTGCAACATCACGGCCGTTCATAAGCTTACCGTCGGTTTCAATAACAACCTTGTTACGAAGGTCGTTCATAATGAGCGTCTGATGAGCCTCGGCAAGACCGAGTTCCCACGGCAGACCTGCATTGTAGATTGAGTTTCTCGGAGCAGCGCCTGTACCGCCGTCATAACCTGAAATAAGGATTACGCCTGCACCTGCTTTTGCAACGCCTGCGGCAACCGTACCTACACCGCATTCCGAAACGAGCTTAACAGAGATTCTTGCGTCTTTGTTAGAATTTTTGAGGTCGTAGATAAGCTGTGCAAGGTCCTCGATTGAGTAAATGTCGTGGTGCGGTGGGGGAGAGATGAGCGATACACCCGGTGTTGAATGACGGGTTTTTGCAATCCAGGGATAAACCTTTTTGCCCGGAAGATGTCCGCCTTCGCCCGGCTTTGCACCCTGAGCCATTTTAATCTGAATTTCGTTTGCAGATGTGAGGTATCTTGATGTAACACCGAAACGACCTGACGCAACCTGCTTGATTGCAGAACATCTGTCAACCTTCTGTCCTTTTGTGAGAAGTCGTTCAAGGCTTTCGCCGCCCTCACCGGAGTTTGACTTGCCGTGAAGCTGATTCATTGCAATCGCAAGTGTTTCGTGAGCCTCCTGTGAGATTGAACCGTAGGACATAGCGCCTGTCTTGAAACGCTTTACGATTGAATCAACGCTTTCAACCTCATCAAGCGGAACAGGAGTTTCTGCAAAGTTGAAGTCGAAAAGACCTCTGATATTTACAGGATCCATTTCTTCGGAAATCATATGAGAATACTTTTTGTAAAGCTCATAGTCGCCTGTTCTTGTTGCCTGCTGGAGCATATATATAGTCTGCGGATTGTAGAGGTGTTCCTCTTTGCCGCTTCTGAACTTGTGTGAACCACGGGATTCAAGCTCATCGCTTACACCGAGGTCAAGCGGATCAAATGCCGCTGTGTGAAGTTTGTCAACATTCTTTTCGATATCCTTGATTGTGATACCGCCGATTCTGCTGACTGTGCCTGTGAAGTATTCGTCAATAACATCCTTGCCGATACCGATAGCCTCAAAAATCTGTGAGCCCTGATATGACTGGATTGTTGAAATACCCATTTTTGACGCAATCTTTACGATGCCGTGGAGAACTGCGCTGTTGTAATCGTCAACTGCTGCGTAGTAGTCCTTGTCAAGAAGGTCATCACCGATAAGCTCGTGAATTGTTTCCTGAGCAAGATACGGGTTGATTGCACTTGCACCGTAACCGAGAAGTGTTGCAAAATGATGAACTTCTCTCGGCTCACCGCTTTCAAGTATCATTGCAAGTGAAGTTCTCTTCTTTGTTGCAACAAGGTGCTGATGAAGAGCGGATACTGCAAGAAGTGACGGAATTGCAAGATGGTTTTCGTCAACTCCTCTGTCGGAGAGGATAAGAATATTTGCACCGTCATTGTAAGCCTTGTCAGCTTCAATGAAAAGTCGCTTAACAGCCTTTGAAAGTCTTGTGTTCTTGTAGTAGAGAATCGGGATAACCGCAACCTTAAAGCCCGGAATGTGCATATTCTTGATTTTGAGAATATCGGTTGATGTAAGAATCGGGTTGTGAATCTTCATAACCTTGCAGTTTTCGGGACGCTCCTCAAGGATGTTGCCGTCCTCACCGATATAAATTGTTGTTGATGTTACAACTTCCTCACGGATTGCGTCAATCGGCGGGTTTGTAACCTGTGCAAAGAGCTGTTTGAAGTAGTTGAAAAGCGGCTGCGGTTCTTTTGAAAGAACTGCAAGCGGACTGTCTGTACCCATTGCGGCAATTGACTCTGTGCCGTTCTTTGCCATAGGAAGGATTGATGTCATAACATCTTCGTAGGTATATCCGAAAGCCTTCTGGAGTTTTTGTCTTTCTTTATATGAATGCTCCTCAACCTTCATATTAGGAATTTTGAGGTCTTTAAGACAAACAAGATTACTGTCGAGCCATTCGCCGTAAGGCTGTTTTGACGCATAATACTCTTTGAGTTCATCGTCATCAATGAGTCTGCCCTGAACCGTATCGACAAGGAGCATTTTGCCCGGGCGAAGTCTTTCCTTTGTAACAATCTTTGCGGGATCAATAGGAAGTGCGCCGACTTCCGATGAAAGAATGAGGTTGCCGTCATCCGTGATGTAATATCTTGACGGACGCAGACCGTTACGGTCAAGAACCGCACCCATAATGTCACCGTCAGAGAAAAGGATTGACGCAGGACCGTCCCACGGCTCCATCATTGTTGCATAATACTGATAGAAGTCCTTTTTCTTCTGGCTCATTGTGCCGTTATTATCCCACGGCTCCGGAATTGTAATCATAACGGCAAGAGGAAGCTCCATACCGCTCATTACGAGAAATTCAAGTGTGTTATCAAGCATTGCAGAGTCTGAACCCTCTGTGTTTACAACAGGGATAACCTTGTCAAGGTCGCCCTTGAGATGCTCCGAACGCATTGTTTCCTCACGGGCAAGCATCTTGTCAGCGTTGCCTCTGATTGTGTTGATTTCACCGTTGTGAACAATCATTCTGTTAGGATGAGCTCTCTGCCAGCTTGGATTTGTGTTGGTTGAAAAACGGGAGTGAACCATAGCGATTGCAGACTCGTAATCCTCGTCCTGAAGATCAAGGAAGAAGTTACGGAGATCGCCGACAAGGAACATACCTTTATATACAATAGTTCTGCTTGAAAGCGAAACTACATATGTGTCTTCATTACTCTGTTCAAAAACTCTTCTTGCAACATAGAGCTTTCTGTCGAACGGAAGACCTCTTTTTACACCGTGAGGTCTTTTGATAAAGCACTGCATAATTGCAGGCATACATTCAACAGCTCTGTGACCGAGTACCTCGGGCTTTGACGGAACATTTCTCCAGCCGAGAATCGTAAGTCCCTCTTTTTCTGCAATGATTTCAAACATCTTCTTTGCCTGATTTCTTGCAAGCTCATTCTGAGGGAAGAAGAACATACCTACAGCGTAATCTCTTTCGGAACCGAGCTTAATGCCGATTTCAGCAGCTGCCTTCTTAAAAAATTTGTGTGAAATCTGGAGAAGAATACCTACGCCGTCACCTGTTTTGCCTTCGGCATCCTTACCTGCTCTGTGTTCGAGAGTTTCAACAATTGTCAGAGCGTTTGCCACGGTGTCGTGTGACTTGATACCCTTAATATTAACAACAGCTCCGATACCGCAGTTATCATGTTCAAACTTCGGAGAATACAGAGTCTTGTTGTTCTCTCTGACTGTCTGTTCCATTAATGATCACCCTTTCCTGTTAATCACAAAAATTATTCAGCGGACTTTTTATATACATATATATGTAAAAGGAAGTTTGCTTTCGTAAACTTATCGGTTCAAAGTGGCAATTAATGTTCTGCCGGTTAATAATCAATCATATATATGTAATTGTAAAATGCCCAATCTCTTCTCAGCGGTAAAACCGCTATGCTCAGCCTGTGCTATATCCTGCAAAGGTGAATGTGCAGGTCGGCTGATGTTCTGAAATGCCCTGTCATCGTTGATCAAGAAAAATCAGCACTTAGATTATATAACTATACATTGTGCTTTGTCAAGGGAAAATAGAGGAAAATTGCAACTTTTAAGGGCAAAACTTTCATTTTACTGTGATTGTTGTAGAAAATATGCAACTCTTATTGGTGTTTCAGCTTAATTTTGCAGGAAATTTAATAAAACTTGCAATTTCAAAACTTTTTTCAAAAAATGTATTGACAAATTCGCAAAAGTGGAATATACTAACAACATCAAAGACAGCAAGGGCGCTGTGAGCTGAGGCTTACAGTGTCCTTTTCTGTTTTTATAAAGCAAAAATCAGACCATTAAAATTTATTTTCAAAATGGATAGGAGAGAATTAAAATGGCAAAAGTTCCCGAAATTTTTGGCAGCATGGTATTTAATGATCAGAAGATGCAGGAAAGACTTCCAAAGTCAACTTACAAGGCTTTGAAAAAGACAATCCAGAACGGTGAACCGCTTGACCTCAGCGTTGCAAATGTTGTTGCGGCTGCTATGAAGGACTGGGCAGTTGAAATGGGCTGTACCCACTACACACACTGGTTCCAGCCGATGACAGGTATCACAGCCGAAAAGCATGACAGCTTTATCGCACCGAACGGTGAAGGTCAGGTTATCATGGAGTTCTCAGGTAAAGAGCTTGTAAAGGGCGAGCCTGATGCTTCTTCTTTCCCAAGCGGCGGTATTCGTGCCACATTCGAGGCAAGAGGCTATACAACATGGGATCCGACATCATATGCATTCGTTAAGGACGGAACACTTTACATTCCTACAGCATTCTGTTCTTATACAGGCGAGGTTCTCGATAAGAAAACTCCTCTTCTTCGTTCAATGGAGAGAATTAATACAGAGGCTGTAAAGATTCTTCATCTTCTCGGCAAAGAAAATGTTACAAGAGTTACAACAACAGTAGGTCCGGAGCAGGAATACTTCCTTATTGATAAGGACGCTTACGATCAGAGAGAGGATCTTATTTATACAGGCAGAACACTTTTCGGTGCAAAAGCTCCTAAAGGACAGGAACTTGACGACCATTACTTCGGTGCAATCAAGACAAGAGTTGCTGCTTATATGAAAGACCTTGACGAGGAACTCTGGAAACTCGGTATCCTTGCAAAGACAAAGCATAACGAAGTTGCTCCTTCACAGCACGAGCTTGCTCCTATCTTCACAACAACAAACATTGCAACCGACCACAACGAGCTTACAATGGAAGTTATGAAGAAGGTTGCCGAAAGACACGGTCTTGTTTGTCTTCTTCACGAAAAGCCGTTCGCTGGTGTTAACGGTTCCGGTAAGCACAACAACTGGTCAATTTCAACCAACATAGGCGAAAACCTTCTTGATCCCGGCAAGACTCCTGAAAACAACCTTCAGTTCCAGCTTTTCCTTGCAGCAGTTGTAAAGGCTGTTCACGAGTATCAGGATCTTCTCAGAATCACGGTTGCATCGGCAGGTAACGACCACCGTCTCGGCGCTAACGAAGCACCGCCTGCAATCATTTCAATGTATCTCGGTGATGACCTCGGCGAACTCGTTGATTCAATCATCAATGACAGAGAATATGTAAGCAAGGGTAAGCAGAAGATGAGAACAGGCGTTGATGTTCTTCCTGACTTTATGAAGGACACATCGGATCGTAACCGTACATCACCTTTTGCATTCACAGGTAACAAGTTTGAATTCAGAGCACTTGGTTCTTCACTTAACATTGCCTGCCCTAACTATATGCTCAACACTATGGTAGCCGAAGAACTTTCAGAGTTCTACGATGAGCTTAAAGATGCGGATGATATGGACGCAGCTATCAAGGCTCTTGTTAAGAAAGTATTCACAGAGCATCAGAACATTATCTTCAACGGCAACAACTACGCTCCCGAGTGGGTTGAAGAGGCTGAAAGAAGAGGACTTCTTAACCTCAAGTCACTTCCTGACGCAATGGAACACTTCCTTGACAAGAAGAATGTTGACCTCTTTGTTAAGAATAAGATTTGTTCGGCAGACGAAATCCGTGCAAGATATGAAATTGAGCTTGAAAGCTATTCTAAGCAGATTAACATTGAGGCTCTCACAATGATTGATATGGCTAAGAAGAACATTCTTCCTGCCGTTACATCATATGTAAGAGATCTTACGGATACAGCACTTGCCAAGAAGGCACTTTCAGACGCTATTCCTACAAGTGTTGAGGAAGACCTTATTACAAGCCTTTCAAACAAACTTGTATGTTTCTCAAAGAAAACTGCAGAGCTTGAAGAGGCTGTTATCAAGGCAAGCGACTACAGCGATGACAACCTCAAGTATGCTAAGTACTACAGAGAAACAGTATTTGCACTTATGCAGGAACTCAGAGCTGTCGGTGACGCAATGGAAACAGAAACAGCTTCGGAATACTGGCCTTATCCTTCATACGGCGAACTTCTTTTCGGTGTGTGATTTTTAGAACCTCTATTTATACAATATAAATAATGTTATTTAGTATAAATAGAGATACTATCACTCACACACCGAAAAGATATACGCCGTATGAAGGATAAGGCTAGTATTCCGGAT
>Ga0116168_1002750_pt1 | contig 10676 bp, 6 predicted proteins | sample AD_UKC129_MetaG_FD_89795 | JGI IMG/M metagenome (GOLD analysis project Ga0116168, IMG submission 89795) | Active sludge microbial communities of municipal wastewater-treating anaerobic digesters from Canada - AD_UKC129_MetaG | ecosystem: Engineered > Bioreactor > Anaerobic > Digestate | place... | reverse complement strand
CAGGTTTTCCGTTTACCGTAATTTGTTTGATTTGAGCAGTACGGGCAGGGAGTTGCCATTCGATAGTATCGACGGTTGTAAGATGATGAATGAGAAAATATTCTTCAACAATCGCAAGAGAAGCTGCTCTTTTGGATGAAGTTCTTTTATAAGAGAAATGAATGTCGGGAGTTTTTATTCGTGCGCTGTCCCATGCTTGTGGAAAACCCGGTCGAATAAGAAGCTTGTTTTGCAAGGCATTGGGATTGATGCCGAACAGTCCTTGTACGAAAACCCGAGAGCCGACACCAATGGGATCCGCAAAATCGCGATAACATTCTCCTCGAGCGGCATCATAAAAGCTGATTTGCCCAAAATTTCCAGGGCTTCCACCCAGGTACATTCCGTCCAAAACGGAGCTTTTCAGCAGTTTAAATCCTTCCTCATTTCTCCCTGCCTGAAAATAAGCAAGAGCCGTGCTCATGACTTCGGCAAAAGCAACATTGTTGATGCTCCATGAATAAGGATGCCAATTGGTAGTTGAAAGTGTATAGTAGCCTTCATCGGTCAACCCTTCTGCGCGTACCGGAATATGGGGGATATAATTGTCGATATATTGTGTTGCCTGATACCATTGAAAAGGATTGCCTATTTCGCTGTCTATGGCATGATAAATAGTCCATAATGCTGCACTTTCGTGCAAACGTCTCAGTCCCATCCGGTCTTTATATTCCGCCCAGTATCCTTTGGCAGGCATCCAAAGAGTTTCATTGAGTGCCCGGTAAATTTTTTCGGCTTCTTTTTGATAAGGTGTTGGATCTTTTCCTATTTTTTCGGCTATTTCGGCAGCCATTTTGTTGGCACGGTAATTATAGGCAGTGGAATGGGTTACCGATCCGGCTGTGTAATAAAGCGCATCGCTTGCCCAAATGCAAGCGTACGCATCGTAAAGTCCATCATCGTCGGGATCCCAATTTCGTTTTTCCCAATCGAGATGGCGCGTGATAACCGGCCACATTTTTTTCACATAATCCCAATCGCCTGTCCAATTGAAATGCCATAATAATTCATCAATGTAACATAGATTCATGTTGTAATGATGCATTTGATCGTTCCGATAAGGATTTCGGCAAATATAGCCGTTGCTGTACATTGGCGTACCCCATTTTTTTTCGGCTCGAGCAAGATTCATCTCTTTGTCTTGTGTTGGGTGTGGTATGGTTTGAGGAACTTGAGTTACCTGACTTGCTGCATACGCATCGAAGTGCAATCTTGCTCGGTCATGCCAGCCCAAAAAATCGCCGGTGTATGCACCCCTCCATCCTGTTAGCGGCATGCGCCAACCGATGGCACCATGCAGCCACACTTGTCCATCCCATATGGCATCTGCGGCTATGGCTAATGTTCCTCCCAACGTATTGAAAAATGGGTCAGGCGTAGAAATGATGATGCGTGAAGCCAATGCTTGACGCATTTCTTCTGTTCGGGTGAAAACATCTACCAAATTTTTCCTTAAAAAAGTATCTGATTTCCCGAGATAAATATAACATGTATTTGTTAAAGGCATTGATCCCAGAAGAACAGGTAATTCATCGGTCTTGAGGACAACATCGGACGGGAAACATCCAAAAAGTTGTTGTTCATCATCTGGTCCGAAATAAAGGGTAAATTTATTTTTGTCGATGACGTATCGATTTCCCCTGCAATATTCAGGTTTTAGGTCGAAACAATCGGGAGGGTCAACACCCATATCTCCTTCACGTGAAAAGCGTGTGTATGAAGCACCTCCATATCGGCATAACAGACGGGTATTGGCTGGAATACCTTCTGCCGAGATTTTCCATATCGCTCCGTCGGTATCGTATAAAGCAAGGGCAACAATATAAATTTTCCCCTCTTTCAGCAACGGATCTTTGATGGTGTATAATCTTGTTCCTGGCCGGTATCTGCTTTCGATATAGTAAGTATTATTTAACGGGATGGTATCTTTTCCGTTAGAAAGGGCAAAGGACAAATTACCGCCCATTCGAGGTAAATAAAGTGCGAATTCGGGAACATCCCCTGTTTCGAGACGGAATCCCGAATGGGAACCATACAGCGCCCTATTGAATTTATTTTTTCCATTCACGATGACGAAATCTTCCCCGTCGGGGGTGTAGCGTAAACTTCTTTTTGACAGGTGTTTCCCTTCATATAAGGAAAGAAGAGGCTGAGCCATACCTACTGCATAGTTTAGGGCTACAAACAGTAAAAAGAGTCGGCTAAATTTAGTCGTTTTTTTTCGGATTTTCAGTTTCATTGATTTTTTAGGCTTATAAATTTTTAGGGTAATTTTTGAAGGTTTTCCCATTTCACGTTCCATCCACCGTCTTTTGGGAATCCGGGATTTGTCGTTGTGCAGCCGTCCCATCCGGCACACATCATGGCTATGGCCGTGAGTAAGCCACCATTACCCGGAAGATAGATTCGCAGTCGGTCGTCCTGATAATTATGCCCGTTTGTCAGATACGTGTTGGTTCGTTTGTCCATCAATAAAGCCCCTATCGCTTTTTCCGGTTCCCCCAGCCGTGCTGCATTCATCGCCGTCATCGGATAATCCCATCCCCATGTTTTATCCCAGTTCCAATTGTCCCAAACCCAATACAGGGTATTCCGCATGTAGGTTTCGTTGATGAGGCGGTTTCCGGGAAGAATCCCCAGTGCACCAAGGACAGCCATATGATCAGACGTAAAACGGATATCTTCATATGTTTTTGGTGCCGATTCGGCAGCCAAATAAAGTCCTTCTTCATTATAAGCCAATGGTGAGAGTTTTTGAATAAGTGTATCCCATTCGGGTACTCTTTTTTCGCCTTTTCGTTCCCGCCATTTTTGAGCTGTTTCCATTGCAAAATGCCAATAGGAGAGTTCAAAAGGAGGATTTACCGTTTCCGATGCTTTTAATGTTTCCTGTGCCGGTATCAATCCTTTCAATACATATCGATCTTTCTCCTTATCGTAAGAAGCAAAGGAGTACATAAATTTGGCCGTTTCTTCTATCAAAGGATAATAAGTGTTCAGGATATTTTTTTTGTCATCGGTTTGTGAATTTGCTCGGTAGAGAAGTTCAGCGAAGTAAATAATGTGCGGTTGTTGCCACACCAGGAAACTGCCTACGCTTGAAGGGGCCTCTCTTCCGGTGGGGTCGGTCATCTTCATCCATCGTACACCATCGAAGCCTTGTCGTTGGGCAATTTCTCTTGCCACAGGTTTGACTTTGTGATACCACGGAAGTGTCTTTTCCAGCATTTGAGGTCTGTTCCATAAGGCAAAATGCGCTTGATGCCACCAAATCATTTCCAAATGAAATTTTCCGTACCATGAATTATAGGTCAGTCCCGTCTCCTGAGGGGGTGTGGAAGCCGAGCACTGAATGGCCGTGAGGTACTGACTGAGCACAACACGCCGCTCCAACTCCTTGGCCCGTGGATCGGTGCATTGCGAAAAATCAACAGCAGCTCCGCTTTTCCAGAAATTATTCCAGTATTCAGCTGCAGTGGCAATGGATTGTTCGGTTGTCGGATTTTTGTCCTCGGGATAGGAAGGTGAGAAGTAACATGTAAAGTTTAGTTGGTTTGTTTCGGGGTGCAATACGAAATAGTTCTTTGTTTTTTCTTTTAATTCTGCCTTATTTTCCCATTGGATTTTTACGAAATAAACGGTGCTATCCAATTCACGTTTGAGAACAGCAGAATTTTCGGTTGTGTGCACCACTGTGGTTGAATGTTTATCGTTGGCATTCCAGTTGCAGGCGTCGTCCGAATGTTCTCCCGTAGGGTAGGGAAAACGAAATTTGACAGCAGGTTTCATGCCTCTTGCCTTCATCTGTATGGCAATCATATCTATATTTGGATGACAAACGGTTTTTACTTCGTAGGCAACATTGTTTATGTTGAAATTGCTTTTGATGATTCCTTCCCACATATCCAGAACTTGTCTTGCGTCTTTCACCTCTTCCGGTTTTGTTTCCGGAAGTTCAAGCCCTACAATTCCCAAATGAAGGCGGTGCGGATTGATGCGAAACCAGTTGGCGGCTTCCTGTTGACGACCCGGTTCGTCGAATTGTACCGAATAAAGTTCTCCCCTTCCTCTGCCGAAATCGTATTCTTTCAATGTTTCTTCAAAGCGAAAGTTTTTATCGTTTGCAAAACTATGCCACCCCCAATGGCTTTGCGTTCCAAGCGAAACCCCTTTTTTGTATTTTTCGGGAAAAGTTTGGAGTCCGGTGATATCGACCGTATAGGCAAATCCACCATTGCCAACAGATAATGAGGATAGTGAATCCACTGAATCAATGATTGGATTGTTGCGCTTGACAAGAGCCTTACGGTCAATCTTACTATTATCGGTGTTACATGAAAACGTTATTAGTGCAATTAAAAAGGTAATTATTATTCCTTGAAGTGGTTTTTTGTTTCTCATTATCCTGTTGTTTGATAGGTTGTTATTTCTTAATAAGACGATTTTTTTAGTTTTTCTAATGTTTCCTATTTTCTATTTTATATTGCTTGATAGATTATATGTTAGAACTTAAATGATAGGTTCCCGATCCAAGTTCGATTTCGATGTGCGAATCGGTTTCCGTTACCTTTCGTATTCCTTTTTGAGTGGGTACCGAAATATTCAGTTCTTTGGGTAATCTTACCAGCGCCGAAGTATTTGCAGGAAGAGTAATGTTCCATGAAAAAGAATCGTTCTCCTTTGTCCATTCGCTTTTAATTTCTCCATAAACCGAATTGTAGGAAGCTTTCACATGCGTTAATCCTTTTGGGAATTTGGGTTCCATCAGTAATTTTTTGTAAGCGATACTTTCGGGTGCATTTTTGATCCCCGCGAGGTCTTCATAGTACCAAATGATCAGATCACCCAACAACATCACGTGATTACCCGAATTCATTGCAGGATCGGCAGTATCGCCGTTCCAGAGCTCCCATATGGTGGTTGCCCCTTTTCTGACCATATAACCCCAGCTGGGATACGTATCGTTGGTAGCGATTTTATAGGCCAGATCCACATTTCCGTATTGGGTAAGGCCACGCATCAGATGCTGTATTCCCAGTACTCCGGTGCTGACATGGCCATCGAAATCCACCTCGGTTTTTCGGACAATATTGTCGAAAACCCGCTGCTCGTATCCTTCGGGAACCAATCCCAGACGAAGGGATAGGATATTGGCCGTTACCGTATTGTTGTCGTATTTTGCCGAGTCGGTATCGAAATAGCGGTTGTTGTAGGCTTCTTTTATTTTTGCTGCAAGGTCTTGATATCCGGCAATATCTTGTTCATTACCTGTAAGACGGGCAAAATCGGTCATCAAGTTCAATAGGCTGTAATAAACCGTTGTACTTAACACAGGACCGGCTGTTTTGCGGGAAGGATCTTTCGAGTGGATCAATTCCGGCGATTCGGGAGGCATGCACCAGTCGCCATAGGTGTCTTTTATGATGATATAATCTTCCATCGATACCTGTTGAATGCGTTCCAGATAACGCTTCATAGACGGGTAATGCTTTTTGATGGGTTCTGAATCTCCATATTGACGATAAAGCATGTTTATGGCGTAAAAATAAGCAGCAGGCCATGTTACATCGTCGTTGTAAATTGTCCAATAGCGTGGGGAAACCACAGAAATACTGCCTTCGGGACTTTGCGAATCTTCGATATCTTGCACCCACTTACCATACAGCAATGCATTATCGAAGATGAAAGCTTCTCCAAAACATCCGGTTGCCCGATCACCAAGCCAACCTTGACGTTCGTCGCGCTGCGGGCAATCGGTGGGCATCCCTCTATAATTGCCGCGAATTCCCCAGTATGCATTTTGATAAATGCGGTTGATCATATCGTTTGACGTTTCAAATTGCCCGGTTGTTGCCATTTTGTCGTACAACACTCTTCCGGTAAAATTGGACAGATTGGGTTGATAATCCAGTCCCGATACTTCTACATAGCGAAATCCGTGATAAACAAACGACGGTTCCCAACTGAATGTGCCATCTTTTGCCGGGATGTAGATATCGGTGACTTTTGCCGAACGAAGATTGTCCATATAAAGCGTGCTGTCGGGATTGAGCAGTTCGGCAAACCGTAAAGTGATGGGTTGATCTTTTTTTCCATTCAGGTTGTTGATTCTTACCCATCCTACCATGTTTTGTCCCATGTCGAGAATAAATTTTTCATTGGGAAGTTTCATGATTTTTATCGGTTGGATTTCTTCCTGTATTCTGTGATTCGGGTTGGGTTGTGCTGTCAGTTTTCCTTTGGGATCTTCCATGATATCGACCGAGTTCCAACTGCTGTCGTCGTAATTCGGAGTATTCCACCCTGTAAGTTCCAAACGGGCATCGTATTCTTCTCCATCGAATTCGTTGTTGGCAATAATCGGTCCTTTGGAGGTGACTTTCCACGATTCGTCACTCACGATCACGTCGGTTGATCCGTCTGCATATTCGATTTCGAGTTGAGCCAACAAGCGAGGCAATCCGAACACCATGGTTTCGCCTCCACGCATGCCGAAAAATCTTCCGTTCCCCAATTTTACTCCTAGCAGGTTATTGCCTTGTTGTATGAGTGGGGTTACTTCGTAAACGTTATAATACACCCGTTCGGGATACCAGGAAACCGTGGGAGCAAAAACGTCTTCCGAAATACGTTTCCCGTTCAAAAAAAGCTTCGTACATACCCAGCCCTGAGATGTAAAGTGTAGCCCGTTTTATTTTCGAATCTTTGGTATTGAACGGTTTGCGTAGATACCGTGCAGCCAGACGCGTATGTCCTTCGGCTGTTTCGTTGGGATTGGAAAGCGAATCTTCGCCAATCCATTGTGCTTGCCATTCCGCATCGTTCAACAATGCCATTGTCCAGAATTGAGGTTTGCTCCATTTGCCGGCACCTTGATTGGTATTCACCTTTACACGCCAGTAATAAATGCCTCGTGAGGCAAGATCCGATCCTTCGTATGGGATAAGAATCGATTGATCGCTATCTACGTTACCTGAATCCCAGAGGAGGTTTTGTTCTTTTTCAAGATCTTCTTCGGTTTCGGCAACCTGAATGCGATACGATTGTTGCACCACATCAGGAATAACAGAAGTAATTTGCCACGAAAAACGGGGGGGTTGCGTGGCAATTCCCTGAGGATTTTCCTGCATTTCAACTTTCAGAGCAACCGCTGTGGGACGTTTACCCTGACATCCAATCAATAATAGGGTTACTAACATTGCAATTAAAAAGGTTGTGCGTTTCATTTTGTGATTTTATTAATAAGTTCAAGAAAAAACTTATAATTTGACTTTTAATGGATATTTAACTTGTTTTTCGCAGGTTGTGTAATGTGTCATGTTTAAATAGTTTTTCACGAAAGAAAAATCTCCAATATATTTATATATATGCAAATATAAACCGCAGAATTAATATTGTACATCAAAAAATGATTTAAATACTGCAATATTTGACATTTAACATTATTATTTTACTTTTTGTTATTGTCGATGTGTATATGGTGATACATTTTACGGGAAAAATGTTTATTTTTGCGTCATGCAAAAGATAGATGAGATTATTGATTTGGGTACGATTGCCTATGCAGATGCATGGAAATTCCAACAAAAACTTTTCGATAAAACGATCGCTCAAAAAAAAATAAAGGAATCAACAACTCAAACACTGATTCTTTGCGAACATCCTCACGTAATAACGCTGGGGAAACACGGAAATTCCAACAATTTGCTTTTACCTACGGAGAATCTTCGTAAAAGAGGCGTTGAATTTTTTTATACCGATCGGGGAGGAGATATTACCTATCATGGACCCGGACAGTTGGTTGTTTATCCTATTTTCGATTTAGATGCTTTTGAAATTGGCCTTAAATCGTATATTTTTAAGTTGGAAGAGGTCGTTATACGGTTATTGAACGATTATGGTATTAAAGCAGAACGCATGCCGGGAGCTACGGGTGTATGGCTGGAAACGGATTCCGATAAAAATGCACGCAAAATTTGCGCAATAGGAGTGCGAAGCAGCCACTTTGTGACCATGCATGGTTTGGCATTGAACGTCAATACCGATTTATCTTATTTTTCACTGATCAATCCGTGTGGCTTCATAGAAAAAGGGGTTACGTCCATTCAAAAAGAATTGAATTCGAACGCTCCAAAAATGGATGAAATCAAAAATCGAATTATCCTTTATTTTTCTGAAATATTCGATATCGACAAGATAGACAAGAAAAACGGCAAATAGAATACGATGCAACGGCAAAAGCCGGCGTGCGACTCGATTACGGTGGAGGTTTCAATGAAGCTCGAGTTGTTGTAGCGATTTATTTAAGGCGAAGTTCTCTTTTTAATTTATTTTCACACGCATAATCATCGTTTTTCTATTCTTCTTTTTATCTTTGCGAATATTAAGAACAAGAATTTGGTTGAACAACTAAAAACAACATAGCAAATGAAAAAATTATTCCCCCAGGGATTGACGTTTATAGCCATTTTGGCTTTAACAACTTCCTGTAAGCCCAAACAAAGTGCCTATCAACAAGTGTACGAGGCTGCAAAAGAAAAAGAGATGGAGGAAGCCGCATCACAGCCCACCACTGTTGTTAAGGATGCTGCATCGCTTCCGCCTGTCGAAGTATCGGTGAGAAAAGAAAAAGTAGAGCCGGTTTATTCTACGGATGCTTCCAATCTTAAAAAATACAGTGTTGTTATAGCCTCATTAAGTGTAAAACTCAATGCAGAGTCGTTAAAATCGAGAATGGAAGCAGAAGGTTATCCGGTTATTCTGGCACAGAACGAACATGGTATGTATCGGGTAATCGTAGCAAGTTATGACGACAAAGAATCGGCAATTGCCAAACGCGACGAAATTTTCCGTAAATATTCGGCTTTGGGCGATACCGAATATTTGAGAAAAACATACGGTATACCTTTCAATGATCTCTGGATTTTGGAACGGCAGTATTAATGAACAGAATCATTTAGTGAAGGAAAGCTATCTCGTTAAACAATCGGGATAGCTTTTTTTGTAAAATACAAAAAGGTAGCATATGGTTGTTAGATTTTTAGGAACAGGTACTTCAACCGGCGTGCCGGAAATAGGATGCCGATGCGAAGTGTGCACTTCGAGCGACAAAAGAGATCATCGTCTCAGGGCATCGGTACAGATCGACGTTGATGGTAAAAACATTATTATCGACTGTACCCCCGATTTTCGTCAGCAAATATTGAATCTTCCGTTTAGAAAAATAGACGGCATGCTTATTACTCACGAACATTACGATCATACGGGTGGAATCGACGATCTCAGACCATTTGGCAGATTCGGAACAGTAAATCTTTACGTTGAGCCCGATGTGGCACGAGCATTGGAAATGCGTATGCCTTATTGTTTCGTTGGCAATAAATATAGGGGAGTGCCGGATATTACGTTGCGCGAAATCGTCAATTTATCCCCCTTTTTTATTGATGAGGTCGAAGTTGTTCCTATTCGGATAATCCATTATAAAATGCCCATTTTGGGCTATCGAATTGGGAATTTTGCATACCTGACCGATGTAAAATATGTTCCGGAAGAAGAAATACTGAAATTGAAAGGTGTAGATACATTGGTCTTAAGTGCGTTAAGAAAAAAGGAGCATCTTTCACATGAGAACTTGGATGAAGCCATAGCATTATCCCGAAAAATTAATCCAAGAATTACTTATTTTACCCATATGAGTCATCAGATTGGATTGCACAGCGTGATAGAAAAACAATTGCCTCCCAATATGCTTTTTGCTTATGATGGTTTGGAAATAACAGTCTGAATAACCACCATTTTTTGATTTTTAACTTATTTGGTGCAGCTTTTTTTCTTATTTATCGTCTTTTAAATGTAAACAAGAAGAGAAATTGCCGGAAGTTTAGAAAAAGAGTAATATATTTGCAAGGCACATGACCTGATATGAAAGAAGGAATATATTAAACTTTTGACAAGAAAAGAGGTCAAATATGTAAGGGGAAAATATTAAAACAGAAAGAACACTATGAAAACAAAAAAATTAATAATTGCGGGTTTGTTGGCGATGATTCCCATTTTAGGATTCTCTCAAGAGTGGGTGGAATGGGATGATATTTACGCCGATCCTTCTCAAACTTCGCAAAAACAACAAATAAAAGAAGCGCCACAATCTCCTAAAAAGAAAATTGTGGTGGTAGAAGGAGATGTGTCAAAACTGGAAGTTAAAAGTAGCAGGGATATCGATGAATACAACCGACGGGGAAAAGAAACGGAAGAAGTCATCATATCTAAAAATGAAATCGAAGAGGAATATATAGATTATGAATTTACCGACAGAATAGTGAAATATCATGACCCGGAAGCCGTAATAAAAATTACCGGGGCCGACAAGATAACTATTTATACGGATGATGAGCTATATTCGGATTATTACCGGAGCCGTTATTGCGATCGGTGTGGATATTGCGGATGTTGCTGTCCGTGGTACGATCCCTGGTACGACCCGTGGTTTTATGGTTGGCATAGCCCATGGTACTACAATCCATGGCACTACGGCGGGTGGCGATGGAATTTTTACTTTGGCTGGCATAGCCCATGGTATTATGGTGGTTGGTATTCTCCATGGTATAGACCTTGGTATTACGGTTGGTACGATCCCT
>Ga0116168_1002749_pt1 | contig 10679 bp, 10 predicted proteins | sample AD_UKC129_MetaG_FD_89795 | JGI IMG/M metagenome (GOLD analysis project Ga0116168, IMG submission 89795) | Active sludge microbial communities of municipal wastewater-treating anaerobic digesters from Canada - AD_UKC129_MetaG | ecosystem: Engineered > Bioreactor > Anaerobic > Digestate | place... | reverse complement strand
CGCCCTGCCCGGCCGGCTGAACGCCGAGCCGTTGACCGGCGCGGTGTCGCTGTTCGCCGGGCTGGCCGGGCGGCTGGCCGGTGCCGCAGCCCTGGGCCTGTTGGCCGCACTGACCGCCTTTTCGCCCCGCGGATCGTCCGCCGACCCCGCTGATCCGGCTCGCGCCGCACTCACCCGCTGGACGCTGCGCGCTGCGCAGGTGTGGCTGGCCGCCGCCCTGCTGATGACCTTCGCGAACCCCACCTTCGTGCTCGGCCTTCCGTTGCAGCTGGCCTTCGTACCGTCGTCGTGGTGGACGTTTCTGACCACCACTCCCAGCGCGCTGGCGTGGCTGGTGTCGGCGCTCGCCGCGCTCGCCACGGTGCTGGTCACGCTGCGGGTGCGCTCCCCCGGCCCGCTGGTCGGACTCTGGCTGCTGGGCGCCGGGGCGACGGTGTTCGTGGCCGTCACCGGCAACGTCACCGTCGGCCTCAACCACGACTGGGCGACGGACGCGATGGCGCTTGCGTGCCTCGCCGGGGTGCTGATCTCGTCCGGTGCGGTGGCCGTGGTGGCGACAGCGGCGGCGGGTGTCGATCCGCGCGCCGGTCTTGCGCGCTACGTCCGCGCGGCCCCGCTGGTGGCGGTGATGGCGCTTGGTTATGCGGTGGTGGCCTGGCAGCAGTTGGCCGGGGTGTCGCCGTTCGAGGTCGCCTTCGGGTTGCCGGTGGTGATCGGTTTCGCGGCCCTGGGGCTGCTGCTGGCCTCGGCGGTGGTGCGCGCACTGGTCGGCTCGGTACGGGTACGGCTGGGGAGCGTGCTGATCGACCTGGTGCTGCTGGTGATCGCCGCGACCAGCCTGAATGCCGCCGAACACCTGCCGCCGCCGCGCTTCACCGTGCCGCAGTCCACGCAGATCAACTACCTGGGTTATGAGGTGCTCGACCCGCCCACCGCGGCCCGCGTGGCCGGTTGGGGCCGGCCGAACCTGCTCTGGGTGGTGCTCGTCGTCAGCGGGCTGAGCCTGTATCTGATCGGCGTGCTGCGGGCCCGGCGGCTGGGCCGCGACTGGCCGCTCACCCGGGGCATCTTCCTGTTGGCCGGGCTCGGCCTGACCGGCTATCTGGCGGTCAGCGGCCTGTGGGAGTACAGCACGGCGGCGTTCAGCTGGCACATGCTCGTGCACATGACGGTCAACATGCTGATCCCGCTGCTTTGCGTGCTGAGCGCACCGCTGGCCCTGGTGCGGGCGGCGTCCAGGCGACGCAGCGACGACGAACTGCCAGGGATCGCCGACCTGCTGGACGACCTCGCCCGGACCCGGCTCGCGCGGGTGCTGACCAGTGCCCCGGTGCTGTGGGCCGGCTACGTGTTCTCGCTGTTCCTGGTGTACTTCAGCCCGCTGTTCCCCTGGCTGATGCGCTATCACTGGGGTCATCAGGCGATGCTGCTGTTCTTCATGGGCGTCGGTTTCGCCTTCTTCAGCCTGCTGCTGGCACCGGGCGAGCAGGCCGGCCGGCTGCCGTACGTGCTGCGCTTCGCGCTGTTGATCAGCGTGATGCCGTTTCACGCCATGTTCGCGGTCGGCATCATGAGCAGCAAGGGCCTGATCGGCGAGCAGTTCTACCGCACGCTGGCCATGCCGTGGGTGCCCGACCTACTGGCCGACCAGAACATCGCCGGGCAGATCACCTGGTTCACCGGCGAGGTGCCGGCGTTCATCGCCGTGCTGATGCTGGCCGCACAGTGGTTCCGCTCCGACAGCCGCGCCGCCGCCGTCGCGGACCGCCGGGCCGATGAGCTGGGTGACTCCGAACTGGGCGCCTACAACGACATGCTGGCCGAACTCGCCGCGCGCGACGCGTCCGGACGTGCGAGGTGGCGCAACGATGACGACTGAGACCGCACCGGCCCCCCAGCCGGACGCCCTGGGCGAACGCGTCGAACTCGACGTCGCCGGCATGACCTGCGCGGCCTGCGCGAGCCGCATCGAGCGCAAGCTGAACAAGCTGGACGGGGCACGCGCCACCGTCAACTACGCCACCGAGCGGGCCGTGGTCCTCGGCTGGCCGCCGCAGCGGGCCGACGAGCTGATCGAGACAGTCCGGGCGGCGGGCTATGACGCGAGCGAGGTGCGTACCGACGATGACGGGCAGGCCGACGCACGCGCCGACCGCGTCCGGATGCTGCGCAACCGCTTGATCGTCGCCGCCGTGCTCACCGTGCCCTTGGGCGATGCCGCTCTGGTGCTCGCGCTGGCACCGCAACTGCGCTTCCCCGGTTGGGAATGGACGCTGATCATCGGCGCACTGCCGGTGGTGTTCTGGTGCGCCTGGCCGTTCCACAAGGCGGCGTGGCGCAACCTTCGGCACGGCACCACCAGCATGGACACCCTGGTCTCGCTGGGGGTGTTGGCATCGTTCACTTGGTCGGTCGTGGCCACCATCGTGCGCGTGCCGGGCGAACCCTCGTACTGGCTCGGCTACGGGCTGGCCCCCGACGGTGCCGACAGCCTCTACCTCGAGGCCGCCGCCGCCGTCACCACGTTCCTACTCGCCGGACGCTACGTCGAGGCCCGGTCGAAACGCTCGGCCCGTGGCGTGCTGACCGCCATCGGACGGCTGGCGCCCAGCACCGTCCGGGTGCTGCGCGACGGGGTCGAGCACGAGGTGCCGATCGGTTCGCTGGCGGTCGGCGAGCGGTTCGTGGTCCGTCCGGGCGAGCGGGTCGCCACCGACGGTGTGGTGGTCGCGGGTGCGTCGGCCATCGACACCGCCGCGATGACCGGTGAGGCCGAACCGGTCGAGGTGGGCATCGGAGGCCGGGTGCTGGCCGGCACCACGAACACCACCGGCGCCCTGGTGGTCGAGGCGCAGCGCATCGGGGCGCACACCCAGCTCGCGCAACTGGCAGTACTGGCCGAACAGGCTCAGGCCCGCAAGGCGTCCGTGCAGTCGCTGGTCGATCGCGTCGTGGCGGTGTTCGTGCCGGTCGTGCTGGTGATCTCGGCGCTGACCCTGACCGGCTGGCTGATCGCCGGCGGCGGGCTGCGGCACGCGTTCGGGGCCGCCATGTCGGTGCTGATCATCGCCTGCCCCTGTGCCCTCGGCCTGGCCACCCCGACCGCCCTGCTGGTGGGCGTCGGGCGGGGCGGTCAGCTCGGCATTCTGATCAAGGGCCCGGACGCGCTGGAGGCCTCGGGGCGCATCGACACGGTGGTGCTCGACAAGACCGGCACCCTGACCACCGGACGCATGACGCTGGTCGAGGCCGTCCGCTTTGACGGAACCAGTGCCGACGACCTGCTGCGACTGGCCGCGGCGGTCGAGACCGACTCGGAGCATCCGATCGCGGCGGCGGTGGTCGCAGGTGCGGCTGCGCGGGGGCTGGCGACGGCGCGACCCGAGAACGTCCGGGCCCTGCCGGGTGGCGGGGTGCAGGGCGAGGTGAGCGAGGCCGGCGACACGCGGCGGGTGCTGATTGGCACGCCCGAGTTGCTGGCCGAGCGGGTCGGCGAGGTGACGCCCGAGGCGATCGCTGCCGTCGAGACTGCCGCGGCGCAGGGCCGCAGCGCGGTGCTGGTGGCGGTGGACGACGTCGTGGTGGGCTATCTGGTGCTGGCCGACACTATCAAGCCGTCCGCTGCGGCGGCCGTCCGGCGACTGGGTGGCCTCGGCCTGCGCACGGTGCTGCTCAGCGGCGACCGGCGGGCGGTGGCCGAGCAGGTCGGCGCCGCGGTCGGCGTGGACGAGGTGATCGCCGAAGTGTTGCCGAGCGCCAAGGCCGAGGCGATCGAGCGGCTGCAGGCGCAGGGACGACGGGTGGCGATGGTGGGTGACGGCATCAACGACGCGGGCGCCCTCGCCACGGCCAACCTGGGCATGGCGGTGGTGAACGGCACCGACGTGGCACTGAAGTCGGCCGACATCATCCTGGTGCGGCGCAGCCTGGACGCCGTGCCGGACGCGATCCAGCTGTCGCGGCGCACCCTGGGCACCATTCGCGGCAACCTGATCTGGGCCTTCGGCTACAACGTGGCCGCCATTCCCCTGGCTGCCGCCGGGCTGCTCAACCCGTTGATCGCCGGGTTGGCGATGTCGCTGTCGAGCGTGTTCGTGGTGGGCAACTCGATGCGGCTGCGGCGGTTCACCCCCCGGTAGTCAGTCGCCGGCGGCCGGTGGGCGGTTCGTCCGGGCCTATGCTGGCGCGATGAACCGGCTGTCCCATGAGCAGTGCCGTGACGCGGTCTCGGCGCTACTCGATGGTGAAGAGCCGCCGGTGGGTGACGAGGCCGTGATGGCCCACCTCGCCGCGTGCGCGCAGTGCTCCGCCTGGCTGGAGGCCGCGACCCGGGTGAACGCAGGCGTGCGCAACCTGCCGGTGGTTTCGTCGACGCTTGGAGAACGGGTGGTCGATCGGGTCGACGTGCACCTGTGTGCGTGCGCCACCGGCGGCACGTGCCGATGCGGCAACTGCCAGTGCGGACCGTCCTGCACCTGCCACAGCGGCTCGGCATCTCAGCGCACCGCGCGCTGACCCGAACGCAAAATCATCACCCGCTGACATACCAAATCCACCGCTCGATTCGAGAATGTTGCGATTGAATCGTTCAAGTCGACATCGAGTGTGGATTCGGTACTGCTTGCGATCCGGTGGGTGCCCTACTGAGCGAGTTCGGGAACTATCTGGACGCTGCGTCCGACTAATCGGTGGAAGGCCCCCTGCGACGAAAGTGACGTCATGTTCAGTCTTGCCGACACCCCGGTGAAGTTCATCGGACTGCTGATCCTGTTCGCCTGGTGCACGCTGTGGTGCGGCTATGAGCTGACCCGGCCTCAGAACGGACGGCAGCGGGTGTCGAACGTGCTGCACCTAGCGATGGCGGTGGTGATGCTGCTCATGGTGGCCGCGCCGACCTGGACCCTGCTGACAGCCGTCGTGCCGGACGTCTGGCTGACGGCCGGTTTCGCTGCGTCCACGGTGTGGTTCGTCGTTGTCGCGGGCAGGGGTTTCGCCACCGGTGATCGCTCCGGCGGCCGGCACGGACTGGGCCATGCGGCGATGTTCGGCGCCATGACCTGGCACCTGGCCGCGATGGCGGCCATGTCGGTGGCGATGACCACCGGCATGAGCGGGCACGGCGGCATGGCCGACCATGGCGGTATGAGCGACCACGGCGGCATGGGCGGTGCGATGGATATGGGCGCCTGGATGGCCGAGCAGAGTCGGCCGGGCGGGCTGCTGTGGAGCTTCGCGCTGATCGGCGTACCGTTCATGGTCTACCTGCTCGCCTCGTCGCTGTACTCGGCATGGCTGGCGACGCGTCCGAGCGTGACGCCAGGCGCTGCGGAGACCCGCTCCGCTTCGTCCGAACCCCGCGTCTCGACCGACCCGAGGGTCTCGGCGAGCGCGGTCACCCTGGCGACCCGGTCGGTCGTGGCCGCCAACCCCGCCTGTCACGAGGTGCGTCCGCAGGGCAGCCTCACCTACCGCCTGGCCCACTCCGCCGATTTCGCGATGAATGCGGGCATGTTCTGGATGAGCACCGGCCTGCTGGTGCCACTGCTGCCGTTCTTCGCCGCGCTTTCCTTCTGAGCGCACCAACGCGTCAACGCAGCGCGGACGCCCGGCGTTGCTCGGCATCGAGCGCCGCGACCAGCTCAGCCCGCGCCCGCGCCACCCGCGAGCGGATCGTACCCACCGCGCACCCGCAGATCTCGGCGCATTCGGCATAGCTGAAACCCATCAACTGGGTGAGCACCAGGGCGTCGCGACGATCCGCGTCCAGCCCGTCGAGCAGGTGCGCCGCGTAAACGGCGGACGACGGATCGTCACCGACGTCACGGCGATCCGCCTCGTGCTGCCAATCCGCATCGACCAGCCGCGGCCGGGCCTGATCGTGCCGGACCCGGTCGACGGCGACCCGACGGGCGATGGACAGCAGCCAGGTGCGGGCACTGGCGCGGGCCTCGAAGCCGGGCAACGAACCCAGCATGCGCAGGAACGTTTCCTGGGTGAGGTCGTCGGCCTGTTCGGGGCCCACTGAGCGGGCCAGGAACAGCCAGACGTCGCCCTGGGTGCGCCGGATCAGGTCGGAGAGGGCAGCCCGGTCACCCTGGCCGGCGGCCAGGGCCAGGGCGGTCGTCTCGTCGCGCTCAGCCATCGCATTCACCCTAACCGGTGCGGCCCGCCACGAGGCGTCGTGCCTAGGCTCGACGCATGAACGGCTCCGCGTGGATCGGCACGTCGGGCTGGAGTTACGACCACTGGGACGGCGTGCTGTACCCGCCGGGCACCCCGGCGCGCGACCGGCTTGCGCATTATGTGGCCGAGTTTCGCACCGTCGAGTTGAACGCCTCCTTCTACCGCTGGCCGAAGACCGCGACCTTCGCCTCGTGGCGGCGGCGGCTGCCGGACGGCTTTCGGCTGACCGTGAAAGCACCGCGCGGGCTCACCCACAGCAAGCGCCTGCTGCACCCCGACCAGTGGTGCCGCTGGATCGAACGCGACTGGCATGCCCTGTTCGACCGCCGGGGTGTGCTGCTGGTGCAGTTGCCGCCCGGCATGGGCCGGGACGATGCGCGACTGGACTACTTCTTGTCGCGGCTGCCCTGGTGGGTGCCGGTGGCGGTGGAGTTTCGGCACGACTCGTGGGTGTGCGACGAGGTGTTCGCCCTGCTGGAACGGCACGGTGCGGCCTACGTGGTGATGTCGGGTGCCGGGCTGCCGTGCGTCCTGCGGGCCACCGCGCCGTTCGCCTACGTGCGGCTGCACGGACCCGACTCCGACTGGTTGTACGGCGGTTCGTACTCCGAGGCCGACCTGCACTGGTGGGCTGAGCGCGTCCGCGAGTGGCAGGCGCAGGGCCGAGACGTCTACGCCTACTTCAACAACGACGGCGGCGGCAACGCGGTACGCAACGCCCGCACCCTGCGCGCGATTCTCGGGCAATAGCCGAGGTCGACGAGTCAGACCAGCTCAGGCCCCGACGAACCCCAGTTGGCGCCAGGCCTCGTACAGGGCGATCGCCGCGGCGTTGCTCAGGTTGAGCGAGCGCATGCCGGGCCGCATCGGAATGCGCACCCGTTCGGTCACCCGCTGGTCGGCCAGCACCTCGGCCGGCAACCCGGTGGGCTCGGGGCCGAACAGCAACACGTCGCCGGGCCGGTAGGCGATGTCGGTGTGCGCGACCGTTGCGTGTGAGGTGAACGCGAACACCCGAGCCGGCAGCAGTGCCCGGTAGGCGTGCTCGAGTGAGTCGTGCACGAAGGTCGACGCCTGGTCGCGGTAGTCGAGGCCGGCCCGACGCAGTTTCGCTTCGTCCATGTCGAAACCGATCGGACGCGCCACGTGCAGTTCCGCGCCGGTCACCGCCGCGAGCCGCATGGCCGCTCCGGTATTGCCGGGAATCTGCGGGGAACAGAACAGCAGCCGCAAAGCGGGCCTGGTGGCACTCATGTCCGACACTGTGGCACGCCGGGGACGTTGCCCCGGTCACTCTTCGGAGGGCGGCCAGTCGAGCAAACGTCGGCTGGTGTACTCACGCTCGGTGCCGTCGACCGGGTCGCGGAAGCCGAGCCGACGCGCGACCAGCTGCAGCGGGGTGGTGAAGTCGTCGGGGGCGACGTCCAGCACACGAGGGTAGAGCGGGTCGCCGACGATCGGCAGGCCGCGAGCGGCGAGCTGGAGGCGCAGTTGGTGGGTGCGGCCGGTGCGGGGAGTGAGCCGGTAGCGGGCGTGGCCTCCTCGCCGCTCGACGAGTTCGATCAGGGTGTCGGCGTTGGGCTCGCCCTCGACCACCCGGGCCTGCAGGCTGCCGCGTCGTTTCTCGATGCGATCGAGCGACCGTCGCGGAAAGTCCAGCGCAGGATCGAACGTTGCCAGCGCCTCATAGGTCTTGGTCACCTGCCGGTTCTGAAACAGGGTCGAATACGCGGCGCGGTGCCTGCGCTGGACGGTCAGCAGCAGCACTCCGGCAGTCAGCCGGTCGAGCCGGTGCGCGGGCGCGAGGTCGGGCAGGTCCAGTTGCTCCCGCAGCCGCACCAGCACGGTCTCGCGCACGTGCACCCCGCGCGGCGTGGTGGCCAGAAAGTGTGGCTTGTCGACGACGACGATGCGGTCGTCGGAGTGGAGCACGCGCACCTCGCCCGGCACGGGTGGTTCCGGCAGCACGGCCCGGTGAAACCAGATCAGGGTGCTGTGCCGATAGGCCTCACCGGCAGCGAAGGGACGTCCGTGCTGGTCGACGAAGGCGCCGGAGTCCAGTAACTCCGCCACCGGGACGTCCGCCGGCAGCCGGTCGAGCAGAAAGCCGCGCATGGTCGTCCAGGGCGGCTGGACGCCGGGGCTACGGTCGGGGGTCCGCACCCAGGCCGCGTCCAGCCCATGGCGTTGCGGCAGCGGTGAGCGTGGCGCCACTACGGCTGCAATTCGCGGGTCGCTCGCCCCTCGCCGTAGCCGACTGCCCAGGCGACGAGTTCGCGGGCGTTGTAGGCCGAGGTGGCAGCGCGGCGCGCCGGCTCGTCGACGCCGGTCCTGCCGGCCCGGTACCCGGCGCGCTGCGCCGCCCGCTCCTCGCCCTGCAGCCTGATCTCACCCGCTTGGACGTTGGCGGACCATGCAGCGAAGTCAGCGTTGTAGCACCGCATGGCGTCAAGTAGCGCGGCGTCCTGGCCGGGCCCCCATGGCTGCGCGTTCATCGCCTCAGTCTGCCCTGCCCGAGTTGAAGGTGGCTCCCCCGCCTGGACTCGAATCAGAATCGGGGTGTGACTTCCCCGTCTGGAACTGTGCTTGCCATAGGTCTCTGACTAGGCAAATCAATGTCCAGATGGGGAGAGTCGACGATTGCACAAGTAGGCAGAAAGGGGCTCAATTCGGCTACGATGGTGCACGTATGGTGCACGACCGGGTCGTTGGAAGGATGCCCACATGTCGCAGCGGCGCGGTTTCGGCAAGCTTCGCAGTCTGCCGTCAGGCAGGTATCAGGCTAGCTACGTCGGCCCCGACCTTCGGCGCCACAACGCGCCCACGACCTTCCAGACCAAGCTCGACGCCGAGGGCTGGCTGCGCGATGAGTACCGCATGATCGAGCGGGACGAGTGGACCGCGCCGACGGTCCGATCGCAGGTCAAGTACCGGCCCGGCTCCACACTGGGCGATTTCGCACCCGAGTGGCTGGAGGCCCACAAACGCAGTGACGGGCAACCGCTGAAGGCACGAACTCGCGAGCACTACGGGAACCTTCTGGACAGACGTGTCCTGCCGCATCTGGGTCAACTGCCGATGCGATCGATCACGGAAGAGCGAGTAAGCCTCTGGCTCGATCGCGAACTTCCACAGAACACGCCGGTGGCCAACGCCCACGCCTATGCCCTGCTGGGCGAGATCCTCCGAGCCGCGGCGCGCAAGGATCCAATGATCAAGCCTCCAATAGTCGCTGGCGCGTCCAAGGCGAGGACGAAGCACAAGGCCGACCCGGCGACACTCGACGAACTGAGCTTGATCATCAACAGCATGCCCGAGCGCCATCGGCTCGCGATCCTACTGATGGCCTGGTGCGCGCTGCGGTTCGGCGAGGTGAGCGAGCTTCGTCGACGGGATCTCGTCCTGAGCGGCGGCAATCCCCGGATCAAGGTTCGCCGAGCGGTCGTGCTGGTCGGCGGACAGCGCGTGGTCACCACGCCAAAGAGCGAGGCGGGAGACCGGGACGTGACGATTCCGCCGCACCTGCTGGAGTCCATTCGGCAGCATCTGGACCAGTTCACCGAACCCGGACCGGACGCCTTGCTGTTTACCGGCGAACGTGGTGGGCATCTCGCACTCACGAGCTTCAACGGCAAGCCCGCCCGGCGCCGGCGCATCATGGGTCGCATGGTCAACGAGTCGGCGTCCGGGTTCTGTAAGGCCCGTGAGGTAGCCGGGCGACCCGATCTCCACATCCACGACCTCAGGCACACCGGGGCGGTATTGGCGGCCCAGGTCGGCGCGACACTGCCCGAACTCATGGAGCGACTGGGTCACTCGACCCCGGCAGCGGCGATGCGCTACCAGCACGTCGCTCGCGGAAGGGCGCGGGCCGTCGCCGACGCGCTTTCCGCCATGGCCACCGGGCAATAGCTGGGCGACCGGCCCGGTCATCTGGGGATCTCGCGAAACAGGCGCGACAGGTCTTCTGCGCGCACGCGGATAATCCGGCGACCGCATCGGAAGGCGGGAAGATCCCCCGAGGCCACCCGTCGCCGGATCGTATCGGTGCTGACGCCATAGATGACCGCGGCTTGCTGGAGCGAGAGCCATGCGGGTTCGGGTCGTCCCCAGTTACCGTGGTGGGCGGGCTGTGCCATGGCGGTGTCCTCTCGATTCGCATGGGTTCAGATGCTGATGCCGCGGCCGCGGTCGTGGTCGTGGGGTCGTGAGTGTTCGGGGTAGGGCCTGGGGGCTGTGGGGGTGATCGTTTCCCAGGTTTCGGCCGCGGCCTGGCGGTGCTTCTTGATCAGTGCGGTGATGCGGTAGCTGAGGGCGTCGGCAGGGTGGTCGTCGGGCAGGGTGCCTCGTGCGGCGGCGCGCTGGAGGAGGCTTTCGGCATCGCGGCGCTCGGTGAGCCGGGCGAGGCGGGCGGCGAGGACGGGGAGGCGCGGGTCGCCGGCGGTGGCTGGTGTGGCCTGGGCGATGCGGGGTGCCCATTCACGGATGCCTGCTTG
>Ga0116168_1002741_pt1 | contig 10698 bp, 8 predicted proteins | sample AD_UKC129_MetaG_FD_89795 | JGI IMG/M metagenome (GOLD analysis project Ga0116168, IMG submission 89795) | Active sludge microbial communities of municipal wastewater-treating anaerobic digesters from Canada - AD_UKC129_MetaG | ecosystem: Engineered > Bioreactor > Anaerobic > Digestate | place... | reverse complement strand
ATGGAAATACCTTTAAGTATGAATTAGTAGAGAAGGCGGTCGCCTCATAGAGCGGAATGCGAATGATGTATGTTTTACAAAATCATCCACAGTCTACTATAATCACATTAAAATTCAAATGCTCTGCATTAGGAAGTTCGATGGTACAAAACGGCACTGGTTAGAAGGTTTATTCTTAGAAATAGCACATCCCTTTTTCTTTCCTAATGCATAATTTGGGTTAATAATAAAAAAGGCTGCCTTATTGGCAGCCTTTTTTTATTTATTTTTGAAATAGTTTACATCGATTTCCCTTGCTGCTTTTGCATCATCTAATCTTTTTAGTGGTGTATTTTGAGGGGCATTTCTCAATAAATCTGGATTTGTGTAAATTTCTTCTTTTATTTTAATCATAGCTTCAGCAAATTCATCTAATCTTTGTTTAGGTTCACTTTCAGTTGGTTCAATCATTAAAGCATCAGGAACAATTAGAGGGAAATATATAGTAGGAGCGTGGAAACCGTAATCAAGTAATCTTTTTGCTATGTCCAATACTTTAACGTTTTGTTCTTTAAATTTTGTACCACTTAAAACAAATTCGTGCATAGGTGTTTCTTTATAAGGCAAATCAAAATGATCTTTCAGTTTAGATAGAAGGTAGTTCGCATTAATGATAGCATTTTTGCTAATTTCCTTCATACCTTCCTTACCTTGCATAAGGATGTATGTATAAGCACGAACTAAAATTGCGAAGTTTCCGAAGAATGAATGGACTTTACCAATTGATTTACTATTTACCCATTCAAGATAGTAAAAACCTTCATCGTTTATTTTAACTTGTGGTAATGGCAAATGTGGTAAAAGTTTTTCTGATACAGCAACAGGTCCACTTCCTGGGCCGCCACCACCGTGAGGAGTAGAGAATGTTTTGTGTAAATTTATATGTACGGCATCAAATCCAATATCTCCTGGTCTTACAATGCCAAGAAGTGCGTTTAAATTTGCGCCATCCATATATAAAAGAGCATCTTTTTCATGCAATTTATCGGCTATATATTTGATATTTTTTTCGAAAATTCCAACTGTATTAGGATTGGTAATCATCATTCCTGCTACATTATCAGTTAATTTTTCTTCAAAATCTTTAATATCAACCATACCTTTTTCGTCGGATTTAACATTAACAGGGATAAGACCTGAAATAGCAACTGAAGCAGGATTGGTTCCATGAGCTGAATCTGGAATTAGTATTATATTCTTATGGGAATTACCTTTTGTATCATGATATTTTTTAAACATCATTATAGCAGTATATTCACCATGAGCACCAGCAGAAGGTTGCAATGTAATACCTTTCAATCCAGTTATTTCTTTTAACATTTCACCTATGTTATACATTAAGGCTAAAGCACCTTGAGTTGTTCTTGTAGGTTGAAATGGATGGATATTTGTGAATCCGGGTAAAGATGCAGTGGTTTCATTAATTTTAGGATTATATTTCATTGTGCAAGAGCCTAATGGGTAGAAGCCTTTATCAATATGATAATTTTTAGTAGAGAGCTTAATATAATGTCTAACAACTTCATTTTCAGCTACTTCAGGAAGGTGCAATTCAGATTTTCTCATAAATTTTTCTGGTATAGGATAAAAATCAGTAATAGGGACATCTAAATTAGGTAGTTTTACACCTTTTTGCCCACTTTTACTTTTTTCAAATATTAATTTCATATATAAACCTTTAAATTTTTGATATAAAATTAAATAAAAATTAGTATAATTTCAAATTTAATGTGAAAAAATATTCTCAAAATATTTTTGAAATAATATTATTTGTGATTCATCTTTTAAAGTTTGTTTTAATAAATTATTAGGTAATAATAAAGATTGAAGCGTATGTTCAATAAATAGAATTTCTAATTCATCTTTTTTATTATTAAAAAATTGTGAAATATGATTTTTAAGTTCAACAATAAATTTTTCAATAATTTCATTTTCCCGTTCGTTTGTTTTATTCAAATTATAGTTTATTAAAGTTGTGATAAAAATATTGAATTCTTCATTTGGAGTGAAAGCTTGGTTTAGAAAAAAATTTAATAGTGTTTGTAAATTAGTAATGTTAATAATTTCATTGATGAATTTATCTTTTTGTCGTATGACAATTTCAAAATATAAATCTTCTTTAGTTTTGAAGTAATAGAAAATTCCACCTTTAGCAACTCGTAAATCTTTAGCTATTTCTTCTATTGTTGTAGCGTCGTAACCTAATTTACTAAATCTTCTTTCAGCAGCTTTGATGATTAGATTACGTTTATTATTATTTTTCATATTTTTTTGTTTTTATTAACAAAATTAATAAAAAGTCGTTATCCAAAAAAGAGTTTTTAAATGATATATTGTGATGATTTAAAGTTTATTTTATAATTGGAAAGTTATCGACTTATTTATAGGGTAATAAGTTAAAAGTTGAATAAATATTATTATTTAGGCTTTAGCCCGCCCGTGCGCCAAGCGCACGGGCTTAAGCTTACACCGTCCGAGCCAATGAAAATTTTAAAAAAAAGACTGTCTTTTCTTGACAGCCTTTTATAAATTATTGCATAAGATCATCTCTTTGTTCTTCATCGGTTTTTGTTCTGGTTTGTTTGAAATCATTAAATTTGTATGTTATGCCTATGAAAAACGCGTTTGAATTTCTTTCTCTTTTTGAGAATGATGTATAGTATTGGGTATTTGTGGTGTTTTCAAATTTCATTAGCTTGAATGGATCAAAAGTTCTGAATGTTAAAAATAGTTTGTCTTCAATTATACTTTTTCTGAGTGATAAATCGTTGTGGATGAATGCTTTAGTTTGGCCTTGAGCTGTAACACTTGGAGAATTGTAAGTAATGTTAAACATCAAATCGAAACCTTTTTGAAATGTTATTGTTGTGTTTAATTTTGTGTTCCAATTATAACTTGATGTGTTCAGATTTTGGTAGTTCCCTAAATTATCTGTGTATCCGCCTTTTATATTAAATTTATAGTAGCTGAAACTTATATTAGCTCTTATAAAATTTGCAAAGTTGTTTTGTGATACAATTTCAAAACCGTATGATTCTTGTTTGCTTAAATTTACTGGTTTTGAAATAATTGTGCCATCTGCATAATAATATTTTAAATTTTCTACGTTGTCATTTGTATTACGGTAAAACAATGATGTATTTATAGATGTTGGGCCTAAAATAATTGAATGTATAAATTCGTATGAATTATAATATTCTGGTGAGATATTTGGATTTCCGGTATTTATATATGGGTAATCTGTTGAATCAATAAATGGATTTAATTGATTTGCATTTGGTCTATTTAATCTTCGGCTGTAACTAAATTGTAGAAGATTGGTAGTTGTAATATCATAGCTTATGTGAAGTGTTGGAAAGATGCTTTTATAAATTTTATCGACTTTTAAGTTTTGAGATTTTTGATTTAAATTGATTTTCGCATATTCGTATCTAAGACCGAATTGGAACTTTAAATTATCGTATCTTGAGCCAAAGGTTGTGTAAAAGGAATAAAAATTTTCATCGAAATCGTAGTTATTAAATCTTAAATTATTCTTTGAGGTAAATGAATTTTCATCACTGCGCCAATTATTGGATAGTTTTACACCTGTTTCTAATTGTGTGAATTCATCAAATGGTAGTGTATAGTCTGATTGGAGTGTTAAATTGTTTCTTTTAGAATTTTGTTGTGTAAATCCATTAAAATTTTTAGGTTTATAGTTACCTTGTAAATTTATATTTGAGTTATCGTCTTCTAAAAATTTAGAATATGATAAATTTGTAATTAAATTTTGCCCTTTATCGTTTATATTGATTTTATGATTTATATTAAAATTAAATCCGTGATTATCTTCTGTATTCTTGCTTATTCGGTAATAATCTTCAATTGTTGCAAGATTTTCTGATAAACTTAAATAATTAATGTTACCATTCATTTTTCTGTTGTTTAAATTGTAAGAAAATGTAAATAATAATGAATGGTCGTTTGAAAAATTATATTCTGTTCCAATCCTGAAATTGTGCATATTCATTTCTCTTTTGGAACTACCGTATTGGTTATAATATGATGTATCCGGGTAAAAATTAGTTCTTTCAGATGTATTTTTGAATTCCATATTCATAATGCGAAAGTTATAAGAACCGAAAAAATTCCAATTATTATATCGATAATTTAAATTTAATGAACCATTGTATCTATCGTTATTTCCTGCATTTAAATTGATAAGAGCACTGTAATTTTGTGTATTATCTTTTTTTGTAATGATATTAATTATTCCCGTTGTTCCATCCGGATCATATTTTGCAGATGGATTAGTTACTATTTCAATTCTTTCAATGGATGATGCGGGTAATTGTGCCATAGCGTCAGCATTCGACATTCCCATTAACGAAACAGGTCTGTTATCAATCAAAATAGTTACATTCTGGTTTCCACGTAGGCTAATATTGCCATCGATATCAACGCTTACAGAAGGTACATTTTGCAAGACATCTGCTGCGGAGCCGCCAGAGTTTTGTGTTGCTTCATCTAAATTAAAAACTCTTTTATCTAGTTTGAATTCCATCATTTCTTTTTTTCCAGTTACAACAACTTCTTGCAATTGTTTATCGGCTGTTAATAATTTGATTATTCGTAAATCTATGGTAGTTTTTTGGGGTGTTATAAGCAAATCAGTAATACGTTTTTTTTGATATCCAATAAACTTAATTTCAAGAATATATCGACCAGGAGAAAGTTCAGATATGGCAAAATTTCCATCCTTATCAGTAATAGATCCGCCAGTTATCTTTTGAGTTCTTGTATTTATTAAAGCAATATTAGCGTATTCTATAGGCAAATTCGATAAAGAATCATAAATTATACCTTTAATTAAGCCCGATTTAAAATTTGTATTAGTTGTTTTTTGTGCAAAACTTAGCGCTATAGCAAGTAAAAGTGGAAAAATAATTTTAGTTCTCATACAATTTCCAAATATTTTTATAAATTAGACAATTAAAATAATAAAATAGTTTAACAAAAATTAATGAAACTTTTTCGTTTATTTATTATCAAACAAAAATGAATAAAATGAGGTAGTAATGAAAGAGTTATATTCAAAAGAAGATGTAAAAATTATGAAAAATATTGATGAATCCTACTTAAAAGGAGAAAGTCGTATTTACGAAATTAAAAAATTTGCAGAATTACAAGGGTATAAAAAAATAGGTATAGCAAATTGTATTTCAATGAATAAAGAAGCAGAAAAGTTAAAGGAAATTTTCAGCGATAAATTTGAAGTTTATACTATAAATTGTAAAGAAAATAGTATTCCAGAAGCAGAATTTTTTGATGATCCGAATGCAAAAGGAATAATTTGTAATCCAAAAGGGCAAGCAAAGTATTTACAAGAAAAAGGCACAGAGTTAAATATAGTTTTAGGTTTGTGTCACGGCCACGATATGTTATTCAATATGTACAGTAAAGTGCCTACAACCACATTAGTTGTTAAAGATAAAAAGCATAAGCATAATCCAATTCTCGAATTAAGAGATTAAAAAAATTCAAGAAAGATATTAGAACAAAAATTCTTCATTAGCTCAGACAGTATAAGCTTAGCCCACGTGCGGCTGCGCCGCACGTGGGCAGCGGGCCGGAACGGCCCGCTAAAAATCTTTTCTTTATCACCTTACAAAGTGTAGCTTAACGGTTTCACACTTCCACAAATCCCTAAAAGTAGCGTCATAAAGCAGTGCTGATAGTCTGTTTCACTGAAAATAATCCTCTTGGCAAAACTTATATTGACTTTCACATATTTTTATATTTGTTGCAGATTCCTTTATAATAAAATTGTATTCAGAATTATATCGTAGAAGCAATTATATTGTATTTACAAATATATTATTGAGAATCGCAAATATATCGTATATACAACTATATTGCAAATACAATATATTTTTAAGAAAAGTCAATATATCGAAAATACTATTATATCGTATTTACGAAAATATTATTGCTTTAAGTTTGCTCTTACTTTGGAAAATTTTCAGTCAATAGTTATTTTGGTAAAAGAGTAAATATTGTAAGTTGTTAGTAATATGTAAGATATGGTTTAAAAAAGTTAAATATTTTTGGGCGTTAGCCCGCCCGTGCGCCGTACGGCGCACGGGCTTTATGCTTACACCGTCTGAGCTATAATATGTATTTATTCTTCTCGATAATTATAGTATGAATTTGCTTGTGCTGTTGGTGTAACAACAACTTCGTTAATACAAACGTGATCAGGTGTGGTAGCTATCCAAAAAACTATATCAGCAATATCTTCTGCTACAAGAGGTTTTATTCCTTTGTAAACATCTTTTGCTTTATTTATGTCACCATTAAAACGTACAATGCTGAATTCTGTTTCAACCATTCCGGGATCAACAGTTGAAACTTTTACATTTGTTCCCAATAAATCTGCTCGTAAAGCTTGAGTAATTGCTAATTCCGCGTGTTTTGTAGCACAATAAACTGCTCCTTTTGTATAAGGATTACGCCCAGCAATTGAGCCCATATTAATTATATGACCACTTTTTCTTTCCACCATTCCGGGAAGAATTGCTCTTGTTACGTATAAAAGGCCTTTTATATTTGTATCAATCATTATATCCCAATTATTCGGATCATCCAAATAAAGTTTTTCTAATCCTTTAGCTAATCCTGCATTATTGAAAAGAATATCAATATTCTTAAATTCTGCTGGTAAGTTATTTATAACATTAACAACATCATTATTATTAGTTACATCTAATTGTGCTATATAAACTCTGACGTTATATTTTTTTTCAATATCTGCTTTAATTTCTTCCAAAATGTTTAACCTTCTTGCTGTGAGAACTAAATTACATCCTGCTTCTGCAAATTTATACGCAGTTGCTTTACCAATTCCAGCTGAAGCACCTGTGATAAACACAATTTTGTTTTTTAAGTTTTTCATAATATTATTACCTTAACATTTGTTTGTTGATAGTATAATTATCGTATAAATTTTTATAATGTTTTTTGGAATATTCTTGTGCTTCTTTAAGGCTGTTAAAAATTATATCTATTTGAACACGATAGAATAGTTTTTTATATTTTGTTAATAAAGCCTTTCTAATAACAACAGGATATCCTTTTTGTTTAATAGACTTAGCAACTTTTATTGCTTTATCTGGATTATCCCAAGCACTAACTTGAACAATATATTTAATTTTATTTGATAAAATATTCCATTTAACAAAAACAAAATCATCAAAATCCAATATTGGTATTGAATCGCTGGAAACTTGTTGTTTGTTGGTTGATGTATCAATTACTGTTATTGGTTGTTTAATAAAAATGGAATCTACTTGCTTTATAATAATTGTATCTTTTAAAGTTTTTTTCTGTTTAGGAGGTATAGCTTTTAATACATACTTTTTATTTATCGTTAAACTATCCTTAATGTTAGTAAAGTCCAAATTATCAGTTTGTGAAATATATCTGTCACAATTTATATTCAGAATATATTTATCCCCTGAATTTAACTTTAAGATAAATTTACCAGAAATATCGTCTGAATATACACCGCCTTTATCTTGATTTAAACTATCATTATTGCTATAAGTAATTTTAGCATATAAAGGTCGATTAATTGAATCTACAACACTTCCAACAAATTTAATAATTGGGATAAATTGAGCCTTATATGATTTAAATAAATTTTTGTTATCAAAATCTACATTCGAAGCAAATATGAAACTGTTTTTGTCGAGTAATTTAATTAGCAATTCATCGTTTGCTGTATTAATATATTTTTCTAAATTTTCTGGTTTGCTCCATTCAGTCCAAGTTTTTTTTGATAATCTTTTTGAAAAATATATATCAAATCCACCAAAACCATCTGGCCTATCGCTAGCAAAGTAAAGTGTTTGTTTGTCTGGAGAAAGAAAAGGAGTTCTTTCAGCATATTTAGTATTTATTCTTTGACCTAAATTAATTGGTTCGCTCCAAGTTCCATCCTTTTTCTTATATGAAAGGAAAATATCTGTATTTCCCCAAGAATAGTTATCATAATTATAGTGGAGAGGTTTAGTTTTACCTATGACATTATTACCATCACTACAAAATAAAACAACTGTACTATCGTTAGTAAAACAACTATCAACAAAATTATGATCAAAAAATAATCTTGCGCCTTCTTCAGGTATCTCTTTTCTTGGCAAAATCTCAAGGGTCTTAGGAGAAATATCATCTTGAGTTATAATAAACCTATAATTATTTTTTTGTAATAATTCTGTGATATCAATAAAATTAGGATTTCTTGTTTCAAATAAAACTTTAAACCTATTATAAGTTGTTATCATACTTGTAAAATCATTTTTCTTTTGATAGTAACTAACAAGTAATTTAAAAGCTGTTAAAGCATTATCCTTAGGTGCGTTTTTAATAATATATTCTTGATAATAATTTACATCAATTTCTGAAGGTATATCGTAAAATTTGTTAGTTGAACTACAACTTATTGATAATAATGATAATAACAGTAAAAATATTGATAAATTCGTTTTCATATAAAAGATAAAAATTTTGTTAAAAAATGTTATTTTTAAAATAATAAAATAATTTATTTTTCTATTAAAAGAAAGGGCAAAAATTGGATAAAAATAAAATTGTTTTAGGAATGAGTGGCGGCGTTGATTCTTCAGTTACAGCAAGATTATTATTAGATATGGGTTTTGAAGTATATGGAATAACATTAAAAACATGGGGACATCTTGAATTAGTTAATTATGATACATTTGAATTGGGTTGTTGCTCTTTAAAAGACGCCAGATGTGTTGCCAATAATATAGGAATTTCGCATATTACTAAAGATATAAGTGACGAATTCGAAAATATGATAATTGGTAATTTTATTGGCGAGTATCTTAATGGTAGAACACCTAATCCTTGTACAGTTTGTAACAGAGAAATAAAATGGAAATATTTAATTGACTATGCTAATGAAATTGGGGCATATTATGTTGCAACAGGCCATTACGCTGTAATTGAAAATGTAGATAATAACTACTTATTGAAAAGATCTTTAGATAAAATCAAAGATCAAACTTATTTTCTATGGAAATTAACTCAAGACGATTTAAAGAGAACGATTTTCCCATTATCGCCATATACAAAGCCGCAAGTAAGAGAAATAGCGAAAAATTATGGTATCCATAATGCTTCTAAACCTGATAGTCAAGAGATATGTTTTGTAAATGACAATCGTTATACAAATTTTATTGAGCAAAAAATTAGTGAAAGAAATATAAAAATTGAGGTTGGTGATTTTGTTTACAAAGGAAAAATTGTTGGAAAACATAAAGGAGTACATAATTATACTATTGGACAACGTCGAGGAATAGGTATTGCATTAGGTAAACCAGTTTTTGTAGTTAAAATTGATACCGAGCTCAATACCGTTCATTTAGGTGATTTTGAAGATTTATTATCTGACATTGTTATTGCAAACCAACCAAATTATCAAAAAGGCGAACTTTTAAAAGTTGGTCAAAAAGTTGTTGCAAAAATTCGTTATGGAGATGTTGGAACTAAAGCGGTTGTTGAAGAAGTAAATGATTTAAATATAAAATTAAAATTTGAAGAAAAGAAAAGTGCTATAACGCCAGGGCAATCACTTGTTATTTATGACGAAAATTATCAATATTTATTAGCAGGTGGTGTTATTAGTTCGGCAGTTTAAACAAATATACTTTGCTATCTAAGGTAGAGATAAAGATTTTTTTTGAACTATAAAGTATATCGGATATCCATGAATTAGTTATTTTAATATCATAGATGATTTTATCATTATTAATATCATAAACAATAACTCTATTATCCCAACCAGCACTAATGAGAAAATTATCTTCTTTTACTAATTTTATTATTTTGTTGGTATGTAATTGAATAGATTTTGTGAATGAATGTCTATTGATATCATAAAAATTAATTTTACCTATTTCGTCGCCAAAAATTATTGTTGTGTCATTTAAATTGCAAGTGGAAGTAAGAGAAAAATCATAATAGCTAATTTTTTCTAACTCTGCTGATTTATTATAAAACTGTAGTTCACATCCATATAAGTTATTAATAACATTTACAAATTTAGGGTCATTACCAATTACAGTAATAAAGTCTGAAGGTAAATTCTGATTTTCAACTATATTTAGTAATTTTAATGTTGTATCAGCAAAACTAAGTTTAAAGATTTTAATTGTCTTATCTTCAGATGATAAAAAAATAAGATTAAATTCTGGAACAAATTTTAAATTTGTTATACACTTGGTGTTATTATAAAGTTTTATTATCTTCTGATTTTTAAAATCGAATAATTTGATAGAACCATCCCAGCTGCCCGTAATTAAAAAAGGCTTTTGGGGTATTAAAATATTTGTTAGTATTGCACCTAAATGAATATTTGTAATCTTATATAGTGATTTGTTGATTATATTATGAACATATAAAGAACCATCGCCACCTAATGTAAAAAGTAAAGAATCATTATATATATTAGTACAATAAATTCCTAATTGTTGTGTTTTTGTAAATATATTAGTTGTATCTAATATATAATTAATTTGAGAAAATAATTCATTTAATAATATTAACAAAAAAATAAAAATAAATTTTTTCATAAACAAAAATTATAAATGT
>Ga0116168_1002734_pt1 | contig 10719 bp, 8 predicted proteins | sample AD_UKC129_MetaG_FD_89795 | JGI IMG/M metagenome (GOLD analysis project Ga0116168, IMG submission 89795) | Active sludge microbial communities of municipal wastewater-treating anaerobic digesters from Canada - AD_UKC129_MetaG | ecosystem: Engineered > Bioreactor > Anaerobic > Digestate | place... | reverse complement strand
CTCTAGCCCGGATCCACCGATGGCCGGCGTCGCGAGCGGTATCAGACGGGTGGCCTGGCAAGCCGGTCCGAGCGAAGGTGCCGGGCATCTGGTGAGCGTGGCCGGCGACGCCCAGGGCGCCCGGACGGGGTCGCGCAGCCGGGACATCGGTGGATTCGGGCTTCGTGACACGCAGGTGCCTGCGCGCGGCAGCTACCTGTCGTGGAGCAGTCGGGACGAGAGGGTCGGTGCGCCGGGGCAGTTCCGTGTCGCGAGGGTAGTCAGGACGAGCCGGGCAGGCCTGCGTGCACTCAAACTCCGCCTGCCGGTGTCTGCCGGTGCCACGGTTCTCAACTGCGGTACCGGGGGTGCCTGAAATCCCTGCACCAGTGAGTAGGCCCTCCGCTCAGCGCGCCGTGAGCAGGCTCACTGGTGCAGGCTTTTCAGGCGTCCCGCTTGATAAGGGACTGCCAGGGGCAGCGTCCGGCCTGCCGGACAAGAGGCAACGCCCGGCCGGCCGGGCAAGAGGCAATGCCCGGCCGCCGAACAAGAGGCAACGCCCGGCCGCGGGACACAAGGCAGCGCCCGGCCGCCGGACACGAGGCAGCGCCCAGCCTGCCGGACGAGAGGCAGCGTCCGGCCTGCCGGACGAGAGGCAACGTCGGCCTGCCGGACACGAGGCAGCGCCCAGCCTGCCGGACACGAGGCAGCGCCCGGCCGCCGGCCAAAAGGCAGCGCCCGACCCCACCGGATACGAAGCAGCGCCAGGCTTCCGGGCAAGAGGCAGCGCCCGACCCGCCGGCCACAAACCAGCGCCCGGCCCCTCCGAACCCGCCTACTCGGCGATCAGCCAGCTGGTCTTGCGGTCGCTGATCCAGGTGCCGATGCTGCCGAGCGCATCGTCCGGCACCCAGCCGGCCTGCAGGTCGGTGTGCGACAGCGCCCGAGCCAGGGTGAGCGCGGCGATCCGCTCCGACTGTTCCACATTCGCCGGCACGGGCACGCACTGTTGCTTGCCCTGCACGGTGTTGGCGGCCAGGGTCGACAACACCTCGGCGCCGAAGCGGGGCGCCACCAGCACCAACGGACGCGCGGCAGCCTGCGCCCGCTGCAACACCGGCAGCAGCTCGCGCACCGTGCTCACCTCGTCGGACAACACGACCACCATGGGGTTCGCGGCCACCGCCCAGCCGGTGGGGGAGTCCGTGATGAAGTCTTTGGCCGCGATGCCCACCGTCACACTGGGTGCCGCCGCCTGCGCGGCCAAGAGATCGGTGCGGGTGAGTGCGTTCAGGTCGGTGCTCGCCAACTGGTCCGGACGCGTCCGCGCCTGCAGTTCGCTCAGATACGCGGGCGCCTCGGCCATGGGCTGAAAGCGTGGAATGTCGCGCTTCGGCGGCGCCAGCATGGCCGCGTCGCGCTCGCGAGTCTTGCGGCGGTCGTCCACGTAGCCGTAGACGACGACGGCGACTCCTGCGGCCACGATCAATCCGATGCCCCACCAGTCCATACCGCCAGTGTGCCCGGTCGCCGCCGGTAGCCTGGATTCGTGCGACTACTGCTGTGCCCCGAGTGCTCCGCCCCGCTGTGGCTTGAAAGCCTGACCTGCCTTCAATGCGGCTGCGAAGTGATGATCGACCCGGTCGCCTCGTCGGCACTGCCGGTGTCGGGCACCAGCACGCACCACCCCTGCAGCAACCGCAACTGGCAGTGCAACTGGGCCGTGCCGATCGAGGCCGAGGCCGCCTCGTGCTACTCGTGCCGGCTGACCCGGCGCAGCCCGGATGCGGACGATCTGCAGGCGCTGTCCAAGCTGGCCGTCACGGGTCAGTCCAAGCGGCGTCTGTTGATCGGCCTGGCGAAACTCGGCCTGCCGGTGGTGCCCTACTGGATGCGTGAGGGCGGGCTGGCGTTCGACCTGCTGTCGTCCAAGTCGGGTGACGGGCCGGTGATCATCGGCCACGCCAACGGGGTGATCACGATCAACCTCGCCGAGTCACTGGACGACTACCGCGAAAGCATGCGGGTACGGCTCGACGAGCCCTACCGCACGATGCTGAGTCACTTTCGCCATGAGGTCGGCCACTACTACCAGTGGCAACTGGTCGAGGCCCCAGGCGGGCCGCTGCTGGACGAATGCCGCGAGCTCTTCGGCGACGAGCGCGCCTCATACCGCGATGCGATCAACCGGCACTACCGCGAGGGCGCCCCGGACGACTGGCGTGAGCGCCACATTTCGTCGTACGCCACCATGCATCCCTGGGAGGACTTCGCCGAGACCTTCGCCCATTACCAGCACATTCTGGCCACCCTGGCCATCGTGGCGCGTGGCGGCCTGGTGCTCAGCCCGCAGCAATCGTCCGTGGTCGCTCATGAGGTTGTCCCGCGCGACGACTACGCGGGCGTGGCGTTCAGTGTCGCGCTGGCCGACTGGAAGTGGGTGGCGCATCTGCTGAACCGGGCCAATCACGCGATGGGCAAGGGCGACCTGTACCCGTTCACCATTCCCGCGCCCGTGGCCGAGAAGCTGGATTTTGTACACCGGGTCGTGCAGTCCTCCAGGGTGGCAGAGCCGCTGGTGGGCGCTCGAGGCTAGGGCGCCCTGGACCTTCTCACGCCACGAAGGACGGCCGGTGTCGACCGCGACCACGTCCGCAACACCGGACGCGCGGGCGCGGGTGGGGTGCTCGGCGCCCAACCGGGTTGGGTCGGGCGAAGGACGAGCTGTTCAGTGCGCGATAGCTGGCGGCGAAGGGATCGAATGCGGGTCGGTTGGTCGAGCGTGTGGAAACGCTGCTCGGGAGGGTGACGACACGCTCGACCAGAGATAGATCGGGCGACTGACGGGCTGACCACTCTGGCCCGGTCCACAGGTTACTGTTCATGGGTACGCCAGCGCGCCCGCGATGGTGCTGACGACGTGATCCCACGGGATGCGCTCCTGCTCCAGCCGCAGGTCGCCATGCCGCAGTGCTCGCAGCGCGGCGGCTTCCTCCGGCGTGAGATAGCCGATCTCGCCTCGGAATGGCGCCGGTTCGACCCCCGCCAGCGCGGCGAACCGGGTCAGCGTTTGCCTGTTCATCAACAGGCTTTCGGTGCTGGGCAGCACCTGACGGACGAGGCTGAGAATGCGCATGCCGTGACTGTCCAGATCGCCCCAGTACAGAATCTGGGCCTGGGCGATCCAGCCGACCACCGCCAATTCGGGGGCCGCCAGCCCCTGCGCGTGCACGGCCACCACGCCCGGCAGTGCGCTCAACGGCGCCATCGAATCGCGATTCTCGACCAGCAGCACGCGCGCCGGGGCCCACGACAGTGCCGCCAGTTCTGCCGCGGGAGCGGTGAAGTCGGTGAGTTCGCCGCCGTCGAAGACCCGCACGCGGAACCTGCGCGGCTCGACCCGCAGCCCCAGGGCCCGTTCGCCGCCGAGTGCGACGACCAGGCGGCGCACCAGATCGGTGTGCCGCTCGAGCCACTTGGTGTCCACTCCTTCGACCGGCACCTGCCGGGCCAGCAGGCCCGAGTCGGGATTGGCCAGAAACCAGTTGACGGTTGCGATCAGGCGGGGCAGATCTGCGTCGGCAAGCCGCACCAGCTTCGCGGCCATGCCCGGCAAAGCGCCCGCGACCCGCTGCCGGTCGGGCCAGGCGGCGTGCAGCAGATCCGCCCTGTCGACCAGGGTCTGCCACACGCGGTGCTGGCCGGCCAACGACGCAACGGCATTCGGGCTGCGCACCACTACTCGGACCGGTAACCGCTGGCTACCGAAACCGGCCCACTGCCGTATTGCCCACTGCACCTCGACCTCGGGTGGGGCCGATCGCTCGAAGACCGTCCACGACTGCACCCAGGCCGTGGTTGCGGCGGGATCCGCGGCCGCCACCGCCTCGTTGGGCGGATCGGTCGGATAGCCCAGGGTCAAAACGAGCGGAGTCTCGTCCGCGACGCCCGACCAGGAGCGATAGTGGGCGGCGTACTTCTTGTGCGCCCACGCCCTGAGTTGGTCGGGGCTTCTCATAACAGCGCTGCCTGGGCCTCACCGGCGGGTTCGGCGAGCGGCTCGTTCACGCGTTCGCCGGCGTGGAAGTCGAGAAACTCCAGCCGTGAGCCGCGCGCAGAATCGTTGAGCACGACCGCCGCGCCCCCCACGTAGTCCTCCAGGGTTTGCAGCATCTTGAGCGGCGTGGCCAGCAACAGCTGAAAGCCGAAGGTGTGAAACACCTCGAGACCCGCTTTGGTGAACGCGGGGTCGGTCTTGTCGAAGGCCTCATCGAGCACCACCAGCCCATAGGACGGCGTGACGGCCCCGTCGCGTGCGAGTTGGTAGCGCAGTGCCGCCGCCAGACAGAAGATGACGAGCTTCTGCCGCTCGCCGCCGGACAGGCCCCCGGCGCCGGCGAAATAGTCGACCGCTTGGCCCGCCTCATCGCGCACTTCTGCCAAGAACTTCACGTGCTGGCGAGTGTCGAGGCAGTGTTGACGCCAGCGAACATCGGACGGATCGGACGACGCGAGCCGGTTCAGCAGCGCTTGCATGCGGTCGAACCGCTGTTCGGCCCGCACCCTGGCGGTGTCGCCCGCCTCGGCGCCCAGGGTTTCACCGAGCGTGCCGCCGGCGATCAGCGAGAGGTTCTGCAGAAAGTCGGTCACCTCGGGGTTGCGCCGATCATCGACCCGCACGTGCAGGTGACGGCCGGGCGCGTATTCGGTAAGCCGCAGGGACGCGTTGATCGGGTCGATGCGTTCGCGCACCTCGCGGCGGGCGTTGCGCAGCCGCGTGGACAAGATGCCGATGTTGTTCTGCGATTGGGTCTGCAACAGGGTGAAGAAGCGATCCTCGAACTCCGGCAGCCGGTCAGCCTGCAGCAACTCCAAGCGGCCCAGGTAGTCGGCGAGAAAGTCGACGGCGATCGCCCAATCCTGCGCCGGAATCGGCCAGTCGGTCTTGAACGTCTGCATGATGCGCTCGGCGCGCGCGACCGCCCGGCTGCGCAAGCGCAGTGCGTCCTCGCGTTCTTTCGCCAGTTGTTGCTGGGCCAGCACCTGCGACTTCTCCAGCGAGGCGTCAAGCGTGTTCAGCCGAGCCACCAGTGCCTCGCGAACCGGTGCCGGGGGGGTCGCCGATTCAGCAAGTTCGCGCTGCCACTCGGCCAGATCGCGCTGCAGACTCTGGACGGCGGCCCGTGCTTGGCTGAGCTGTCCGACGATCTCATCGCGCCTTGTCTGCGCCGTGCCCAGTGCCCGATCGGCCTGCTGCAGGCTCACCCGAGCTGCGGCCAGTTCGGTGCCGCCGGCCAGCAACTGCTTCAACTCGTGGCTGAGCCGCTGCACGGCGCTTCGTGGGGTGTCGAGGTCGAGCTCGGTCCACGTGAGTTCGAGCAGGCGGGTCAGGTCGCCGGCTCGCTGCAGGCGGTCGTCTCGGTCACGGTCGGCGTCGTCACGCAGTTGGGCGGTTCGTGACCGCGTCTCTTCGGCTGTGCCGATGGCCGACTCGAGCAGCCGCCGCTTGGCGTCGGTGGACGTGCCCAGCACCCAGGTGGAGCGGTCATCGATGCGCGAGCGGTCGTCTTTCTCGTGCCGGCTGATCGAGTGCTTGACCTGTCCGGCCAGGGTGACGCCTCGGCTGATGCCGCGAAGCTCTGCCACGGTTTCGACGCACCGATAATCGAATCGGCGGGCCAGTTCGGCACGTACCCAACCGGACGCTTCGGCATCGGCGACGGTCAGCTTCGACACCAGCGAGCGTGAATCTCCCACCTGCATGGACGCCACCGGTTCGGCCGGCAGCTTCTCATACACCAGGCGCGTGCCCAGATGCCTGCCCTCGACGAAGGCCGACACATAGGGGTAGAGGTCATCGGGCACCAGCAAGGTGCGGGCGAACGGACGCAGTACCCGCTCGATGGCGCCCTGCCAGCGCGCCTGGTCGGGCAGCACGTCGATCAGCTCGCCGACGAAGGGCAGCCGTTGGCGGGGCACCTCGGCGGATTCGAGCAACAGTTGGCGCACCAGCAACAGCCGCTCGTCGAGGTTCGACTTCTGCCGTGACAGCGCGTCGAGCTGGCCGCGCAATGCGTTCACCTGCGTGCCGGCCTCGGCCGCCCGCGCTGCCAACTGGTAGCGCTGGTCACGACCCTGATCGGACTCGTCCAGGTCGGCCCTGGTCGCCTCGGCTCGCTCGCGGAACTGGACGTAGCCGTCGGCGGAATCGGGTAGCGGTACACCGAGTTGCCGGCACCGCCCCGTCCACCGTTCGCGCCGGTGAGCCACGGACGCCTCGGCGGCCCGGTACTGCTCGATGGTGCGTTCGAGGTCGCGCACCTCGCGTCCGCCGAGTCCATCCACGGCGCTGCGGGCACGTTCCCTGGCGTCTGCACAGTCTCGGACGGCGGCGTCGGCTCGATTCTGCTCGTGGGTCAACGCATCGACCCGCCGTTCGCCAGCTGCCAGGTCGGCGGTCGCCGACTCGGCGCGCAGCTGCACCACGACTGTGCGCAGATGCGTCTCTTGCGCCAGCAGTGCGTCGCTGCGCTGCCGCAGTTCGTTCAGCTCGGCGTCGATACCGCGCAGCGGCGCCAGGACCTCGACCTGCCGCCGCGCATCGACCACGCTGGCGTGGGCCTGCGACAGCTCCTGAAACTGGGTGACTGCCTCGTTGGCCAGGGTGAACGTGTCGGGCTCGTCGAGCATGAAGTCGCGCAGTAGCACGTCGAGGCTGGTCAGGTTCTTCGCCGACTGGGTCTTGTGCAGCAGCCGTTGGGCCTGATCAGAGCCGATTCCGAGCCGGCGCTGCAGTTTGCTGGCGAAACCGGCGTAGGTCTGGAAGGTGAACCAACCCGGATGCGCCGCCCGCAGTTGGCGAATGTTCAAGCCGTTCTCGACGAAGGGTGCCAGGGCGAGCAGGTCGATATCGCCGTCGGCGATGACGAACAGCGAACTCAATGCGTCGGCGGCGTTGCTGCCGCGGGGGAGATGCAGCAGCCGGATCACGCTGGTGCCGGCACCGGTGCCGTCGTCGAAGGTGAGGGCGATGCCGCTCCAGGTGGCCCCGGTGCGCAGGTACGCGGTGGACACCTCGCCCGTGGCGTCGTCCGCCTCACGCTTGAAGGCGCCCCGCACATACGAAATCAGGCTGCGGTTGCGGTCGGACACGCCACCCTCTTGTGCGGCCGCGTTGAACATCAGCCACTTGGGCTGCACGAGCACCGCTGCCAGCGCGTCGAGCAGGGAGGACTTGCCCGAGCCAGAGGGGCCGGTGATCAGCAGGCCGTCGCGAGGCACGGGCAGGGTGAAAGAGCCGTTGAAGGTGCCCCAGTTGACCAACTGGATGCGCCCGAGCCGCTGCTGTGCGGTCATGACTCGCTGTGGCTCTCGTCGGCCGGCTCGCCGGCAAGACGCCGCAGTTCGGCAGCGACCGCGTGCACGTTGTCGGCGTCGAACACCAAGCCGAGCACGGGTGACACCTCGTAGCGGTCGCCTTCACTGGTGCTGCGCAGAATGGACGCGTCTTTGAGCTTGCTCACCGAGGCGTTGACCCGCTTGCCGAACAGGGCCAGGTTGGTGTCATCGGCGGCCCGGAACGCCGCACAGTGATCGTCGATCTCGTCACGGCCCACGAACACTCGGGCACCGGAGCCCTGCAACAGCCGTTCGCGCAGAAACAACACAAGCACCGTGTCGACGAAGGTGAGCGGCATGCTGCGAATGGTGCGCGGCAGGTCGACGTCGGCGTCGGTCATCGGCCGGACGAACGCGACGCCCGCCTCCTGGTCGGAAACGAGTTGCAGAAACAAGTCGCCCAGGCGCTCGCGTATCAGGTCTTCATTGGTCACCAGCACCGGCCATAGGTTCGGGTGCAGTTCGCGGGCCACATAGGGGCCCTGCAACAGGCTGACCAGAACCCGCCGGGTCAGTTCCGGCAACCGGCCCCGGTCGGCGGCGGTCAGAATGTGCCGGTCGTCGGTAGCCGTGTCGGCGAGCGCAACCGGCGGCAGAACGTCAGGATGCACCCGGCGGGGCGTGGGGGTCACGACGTCTCCTTCCAGTCGCTGGGAACCTTGGTGAAAAGGTAGCGGCCGACGCTGACAGAACGTGCGCGCTGCCGGGCGCTGAGCCAATGGACACTCTCGTGACCGGTTGCGGGCGAGCCGACCGAGTGGGCCAGGACCAGCAGACCCACGATCGACGCCAACCCCTGGGTCGCCGGATGCCGGTCGAGCACCTCGCCGACGGTGGCGATCGGCTGGTGACCCAGGGTGTCGACGATCGCGGCCCGCAACTCGGCGAAATCTATCTCGCTCTCACGCACCTGCAGGCGCAGGGCTTGCAGATCGAGCACGCCGCTGGGATGGCTCTGCACCGGTTCGGCGGTGCGGGTGTCGGCCGGGTTGCGCAGCTTCCACGAGCCGACGGACGACATGGGAAACGAACTGGTGTCGAGCGACGTCTGCAAAGGCGTGAGCGGTTTGACGTGCTGAGCGGCCCGCAGCGCAATGGCCTTCGCATCGTCAAGGGCACCCTTGAGGCGGCGATGCTCACGGTATTCATGGGTCTCGACGAAGCGACGCAGGCTGCGTGAGAAGCCGGTCATCACCGCCCGAACCTGGGTGCTTTCGCTCTGCAGGGTGGTCAACAGGTGCCGCAGCAGAAACGTCTCCTGGCTCGACAGGGCGTCCGCGAAACCCCGCTCGAGCACGGCGTCGACGGCCTGGTCGAGGGCACCCGCCACGTCCGGGTTCAGCACCAGGGCGAAGAAGGCGCCGAAGGTGCGTCCGGCATCGGACTGTTCGATCAGGTCAACACCGCTGAACACCTCGTCCAGCACCTCACCGCGTGAGCCGGCTTGGCGAATGATCTGCTCGCGCAACTCGCGGTTGAGGGTCTCGAAATCGGCACCCACCTGCGCGAAGTCACCGGGAATCTCGCCGGCCAGCCGCAACACTTCGGCGATGCGTTCCAATGCCAGGTCGTCCGACAGCGGCTCGAAACGACCCGCCTCGACGGCTTCGATCTCGGCGTTCAGCCTGGCGCGCTCACGGTGAAGCACCTCGAGCCGCGACTCCTGTGCCGGATCGGTGTCACGGCTGAGCCGCTCCAGCATGTCGAGCACGTTGGTGAGTCGCGACGATGTGACGGACGAGCGGGGGCTGTGCAGGCCGGTCACGAAACGAACCGACTGCTGCGCGGAGGGTGACAACTCGACCGTCTCGTCGCGTCCGTCGCCCGGCCGGCGGACGATCAGGCCCTGCCGCACCCACTCGCCGAGGTACTCGGCGGCAGTGCGCGGCAGATCGAACCCGGCCCCGCGCAGATCGGCGAGGTCGTCGGTCAGCTGCTGCAGGAACTCATGGGCGGCCTTGACGCGCTGGGTGCCGCCGAGCTGAGCATGCAGAATCGCGACCACCGCCGGCAGGTTGTCGGCGCGCAGCAGCAGCGACGCCGGCTCGTCATGCAGGCGCCGCAAGGCAACCGCGAGCGTCACTGCGGGTGCGTCTGCCATGGCGGTAATCCTTACGTCGCTGGTCAGCGTAACCAGCGGCGGTGACAGAAGCAGAGCCCGGCTGGGGGATGGACCACGATGGTGACGGAAGCGCCATCGCAGCGAGCAATCGCTGCTGAGAGTCAGGAGTGGCGGCCTCTGGTCGTCGCGCCATCGTCGGCCAATCCGTCCTCAAGCCGCCTGCCCCAGGGGGTAAACCTGGCTGCCCGGGCCGCCCGGGCGGTGGGTCGGCTCCCTGAGGGGGTGTGGTCCAAGGGACGTGGCCGCTGACCCGGGCCGCCCAGGCGGTGGGTCGGCTACCTCAGGGGGTGTGGTCCAAGGGACGTGGCCGCTGACCCGGGCCGCCCAGGCTGTGGGTCGGCTACTTCAGGGCGGCGAGCAACTCGCGGTTGAACGCGGGAATGTCGTCGGGGTTGCGGCTGCTGATCAGGTTGCCGTCGACGACCACCTCTTCGTCCACCCATTCCCCGCCGGCGTTGCGAATGTCGGTCTGCACGCTGGGCCACGAGGCGAGCCGCTTGCCGCGGACCACGTCCGCCTCGACCAGCACCCAGGGCGCGTGGCAGATCGCCGCGACGGGCTTACCCGAGGCCATGAAGTCGCGGACGAAGCCCACGGCCGTCTCGTCGGTGCGCAGGGCGTCCGGATTGGCCACGCCGCCGGGCAGGACGAGCGCGGCGTAGTCGTCCAGGGACGCGTCCGACAGCACGACGTCGACCTTCTGGGTATCGGCCTTGTCCAGGTGCTCGAACAACTGCACGGTGCCGCTTTCGGGTGAGATCAGCACGGGGGTGTGCCCGGCCTTTTCGACGGCCCTCCACGGCTCGACGAGTTCGGCCTGCTCGATTCCCTCGGCGGACACCAGGAAGGCAACTTTCTGTTGTTCACTCATCACTCCACCCTGCGCTGGTGGTCCGGATCACACAACACCCCGCCGGATGGGACGGGTCGGAGTGACTCGTCGGTCGAGCTACTCCACACCCCTGAGCCGGGTGTCGGCACCGTCGTTCGACAACCTCACCCATCGGGCCATTTCGTCGGTCGACCCTGTTGAGACCACCGACATGCGTGCGCGGGGATGGGGCGCCCGTTCGCGGAACGTGCGAGCCTGGTCTGGTGACGATCGAACCGCCGGCGGCTGGTGAGCGGCGACGTCCCACCGGGCCGCGGAACCCCGGGGACGCCTGGGTCGTCGCGCCCACGGGTGAGCGCTACTGGGGACGCTTCGGCGCGGCCGGCCT
>Ga0116168_1002732_pt1 | contig 10721 bp, 9 predicted proteins | sample AD_UKC129_MetaG_FD_89795 | JGI IMG/M metagenome (GOLD analysis project Ga0116168, IMG submission 89795) | Active sludge microbial communities of municipal wastewater-treating anaerobic digesters from Canada - AD_UKC129_MetaG | ecosystem: Engineered > Bioreactor > Anaerobic > Digestate | place... | reverse complement strand
TGCCCATTCTACATAAATACCTCTCTCATCTGCATTAACTTTAAACAAACGAGGATAATTATCTAGTGGAATATAGGACCTAAAAGTATTAAAGAGACATAAATCAAAATAATTGCTTAAATCTGGGAATATGCTATTCTGGTAATAAATCTCTTTAAATCCTTGAAGTTTCTCCAAAAGTTCTGAAACTTTATAACTAGCTTGAGGATTTATGTTTAATATCCTTGGTGGATAATCAAGATTGTCTTCTCTAGATTGTCTATTTTTTATTGCCTGTGCTAAATTACCATACTTTTCTATTAATTCTATAATGGAATTAACTAAATCATTTACATAAATTAAACCCAATTGATTATCAATTTCAATCTTTGGTTCAAGATTATTAACAAGTTGATAGGAAAAGGTAGAAATCACAGAATTGTAGAAAGGAACTCCAAATGGTCCAAAAACATTAGGTATTATCAATCCTGTAAACATTGCATTGGTTTTATCAGCCCATTTATTGAATAGTTCTCTACCTTCTCGTTTTGATTTACCATAAGGATTATCAAGAAATTCTTGAAGAGAGGAACTCATAATTACATAAGGCCTAGATGAAGTCCTTTCAAAAGCAGATATTAACTTTTGAACCAATTCTATATTAGTCCGATAAAGTACTTCTGGGTTAGAGTGTCTATTCATTGCAGCGAGATGAACAATTACATCGCATTCCTTTATAAAAGATTCAAGTTTACTGGTTTCATTAAAGTAATTGTCTTCAAAGGGTATAAGAATAAATTTATCCTTAGATAAACTAAGTGTATTAAAGAGGTGGGTACCTATAAATCCAGATTTGCCTGTAATTCCGATTTTAATCATTAAAACCTACTTTAGTAATCCAATATTAATCATAAAAAGGATGTTTATCACCTAATCCTAACTCAGCTCTAACATAATCTACTGTTAGCAATTTTTCTTTTATTTCAGGTATTGTTAGTCTTTGAGTGTTTTCAGAAGTATAATCTTGCACCATACTTACCTTTTGTTGTCCTTCTTCAAAATACTTATCATAGTTTAAATCTCTTGTATCTGCGGGTATTCTATAGTATCCAGGTAGTTCTATAGCTCTTGCCATCTCCTCTCTATTAACCAGCGTTTCATGTTTCTTCTCTCCATGCCTGGTACCTATTATTTTTATTGTTGTTTTTGCTTCAAAAAGTTCTATCAATGCTTGAGCAAGGTCTTTAATAGTACAAGCAGGAGATTTTTGTACAAAAATATCTCCTTGTTGTCCATTTTGATAAGCATAAATAACTAATTCAACCGCTTCTTCTAAGGACATTAGATAACGAGTCATTTCAGGATCAGTAATAGTAATTGATTTCCCTGATTTAATCTGCTCTATAAATAGAGGGATAACCGAACCCCGTGAAGCCATCACATTTCCATAACGTGTTCCACAAAGAACAGTTCCATTTTCAGGTTGCTGTCTGGAATAAGCTATCATAACTTTTTCCATCAGTGCCTTAGACATCCCCATAGCATTTATAGGATACACTGCTTTATCCGTAGAAAGTACAATCAGCTTTTTCGCATTATTAGCAATAGCAGACTTAATTACATTCTCTGCACCCAGGATGTTTGTCCTTACTGCCTGTACGGGGAAAAATTCACAGGAAGGAACCTGTTTTAAAGCTGCAGCATGGAAAACATAATCAACACCTAATATCGCATTATCAACGCTATCATAATCTCTTACATCGCCAATATAAAATTTTATCTTGGGATTGTTATAGTATTTCCGCATATCATCCTGCTTTTTTTCATCCCGACTGAATATTCTAATTTCTTTTATATCTGTATTCAGGAAACGATGAAGAACTGCATTGCCAAAGGAACCTGTTCCACCAGTAATAATTATAGATGATTTTTGAAACAAATACCGCCTCCTTATAAAATTATTATCCACTCTATTGTAAACTATTAGCTTTCAATGAATAAGTTATGCCAAGAATTATCATAACAAACATAAATTGAGTCGGTGAACAAATAAAACCCTGCTTAATTTCGTTAATCATCAGTAAACCGATACACAAACTAAATAAAAAAGATAACTGCCTCGCATAAAGTTTTGATTCATTAAGGGGATAAATTTTATGTGGAACTAATAATGCAACATATATAATAAAGAAAAGAAAAGCTGCTGAGCCTATCCATCCGAACAACATAGGTAACGCATAATACAGAGAATGAGGGTCACTTCTAAAAAAGTCCTTTGTCCCAAACCAGGCAAATCTATTATTAGATAAATTATCCCATCCATAACCAATAAACCAATTCTCTCTCCTTATCATATACTTACCAACATCAAAAGCAGTAGTTCTATTTATGCCTTCTCCAGTACTTATAGATTCTATTGATATATCCATATAATTTACTTCCCCTAATCTTTCAAAGATATATGAGATATGAATATATGGCTCTAATAAATATATTAATATAAATATACTTAAGATATTAAATATGAACCTAAAAGGTCCAGCAATTCCTTTTCTAAAACTTAATATAAATAGTATAAATATATATATAATGGATAATAAAAAAGTTGATCTGTTTGCTGACAATAGCATAATTACTGCTGAAATTCCACATTGTAAAGCAACTTGAACTCTACTTAAATTGAAATTATCAAAATTCTTATATTTTATTAAAAGATAAAACCCAATTAAGAATAAAATAAAAGAATATTCACCAACTAATGGGCTTGATCCATTTATAGCATATAATCCTGTTATATATCCATAAGTTCGTTCGGAAAATCCGATTAGGGGATTAGATAAGGTTAACCAACCAAATCTATTGTTCAATTGAGAGAGAAGAACCCATATTTCCATTATTAATGAAAATTTTATAAACCTACCAATTTCGTAGGAATGCAATTGTGTTTTACCAATATATATGAACATTAATAAATACGATAATAAAGTAATAGCTCCAATTACTTTTTCTTCAAGTAAGGATTGACTTTTTATTGTCCACCCTAATATATTGAAGAATAAAAGAACAATAAAAGAAAAAATAATTAACAAAGAAATATTGCCATTATGATATTCCTTTCTCCCTGATAATAAATATACAAATGGAAATGCTATACAATATAAGCCTCCTCTTCCACTTGCAAAACCAAAATGATTCAAAATATAAAATACAAGCACAACACTAAAGGGTAATTTTAAATTTCTGCAGATAAATATTAATGCCATTATAACAAACCCAATACCTATAGTATTAATAATTAGATTAGGGAAATATGTATTAAGGGATAAATGTGATATAAATAATACTATCGGGATCGACCATAATATAAGCTTGTTATCTTGTTTTATTAATTGGGAATATTCCATAATTATTTAATCCTTGCCTGTTTCAAAAATTCATCCCAATTGCCCATATCTTTCCAGCTCTCTTTACTTACTGGAAAAACACCTACCTTTCTTTTCTGTTTCATAAGCATTTTAATTAAATCTGTTATATGATATACTCTGTTATCAGGAATATCTTCAAAGACACTTGGTTCCAAGATATATAAGCCGCTATTTATTTTATAGTAATATTCCGGTTTTTCATTAATATCTATCAATTGACCTTCATTATTCGTTTCCAAAACTCCGTAAGGGATGCTGAATTGCATTATTGCTGCCACGATAGTCAATTCATTATTACTTTCTTTATGAAAATCCAATATATTAGCATAATCATCATCTATAAGAATGTCACAATTACTTACAAAAAAAGTAGATTCAATATACTGACTTGCAAGTTTTATACTTCCAGCAGTCCCTAAGAATTCCTTTTCTTCAATGAAATGTATATTGTAATTACGATTATTAAGTGAATTTAAATAATATTTTATCATATCCGATTTGTAGTTTACAGAAATATAAAAGTTCTCACACTGGTATTCCAAAAAACTATCTATTATTTGTTCCAGAATTGTTTTTTCACCAATCGGGATTAATGCCTTGGGAAAAACATTCGTCAAGGGACGTAATCGTGAACCGATCCCTCCAGCCATTAATAAAACAGGTAGATTAATTTTTCTTTTTTCTTTTTTATGCCCTCCATCAAACAAATCTTCCCAAAACAAAACACGGATTATTTCATTGTTATCTGATATAATAGGCATATATTCTGTCATACCTTTAAGCATTTGTTGCTTAATTTCCTCAATTGAGTCATTCTCTCTGGCAATTGTTATAATAGAACGCATAATTGATGAAATAGATTCTGATAGATCTATTCCTTTAATTATCGCTCTTTGGATATCTCCAATACTTAAAAGACCCTTATATTTATCATTTTCAATCACTATTAAAAGTTTTCGCTTTATTTGATCCATCTGTTTTAAAGCATCGCTAATTGTCTTTTGAGATGAGATAAGTAATTCTCTAATTTTATTATTTTCTATCATTATTATCTACACATTTTATATATTATTAATTATTTGTATGTTCCATCAAAAATTAATTCATCAGGAATAGGAATTCCCTCTTTATAATTAGCTATAATTGCTCTATATTGCCGAATCCTCGTTTCAATATTGGATTCTTCACTAAATACCCTTTTTGCAAAATCTTGACCTCTTTTTGCTAGTTCCTGGGCATAAACTGGGTCATTGAGCAACTTTTTCATATATAAAACTAACGAATCTATATCTCCAGTAAGAGCCATTAATACATTTTCTCCATCTTTATTTAAAAAAGGCATTCCACCAGTAGCATAAGTTATTACAGGTAATCCCAGAAGCATAGCTTCTACCGCTGATGTCGCTAATCCTTCTATCAAGGTAGGTAAAACATATATTTTGGCCGTAAGAGCCTTTCGGAAAAGATCCTCTCTTTTTTGTATATGTCCACCAAAAGTTATATTATTAACAACACTCTTATTGTTGCATAATTGCATTAAATAAGCTAGATAGCTTTTGGAACAAGGACCCAATACTAAAAGTGAAACTTCAGGATATTCATTTTTCAATCGACTAATTGCCTCAATTAAATGCTCAATACCCTTTAATGGGGTAATTCTGGCAAAAAAAACAAAATCATATATTTTTTCTACACACTCTTTTTCAGCATTTATATTTATTGTCCGAATTTCAGGGCTGAATAAAAATATTGCCTTAGGATTATCTCTTTTTACTAAATTAAAATGGTTTGGATCGCCTACAAAAAAGTATTTAACTTTCTTATGGATTTTCCTTTCTAATTTTACTCTAGATACATCAGCTTCACCATATTGTAAATATTGAGGATCACTTATAACACCTTGAATTAGCACGCAAATAGGTATATTAAAATACATTAACCCTAAGATAGTAGATGAATAATATGGATTTTCAGCACCATATAAATGGATAATATCAGGTTTTATTCTTTTCACTAACGCTTTTACATATATTTTCTGAGGATAATAATAAACTAGTCTATATATTCCTCTTATCTCCTCTAATATTCTATTTATAAACCCTTTTGATATGTAGTAGCATAAATAATTAAGTACATTGTCAATAAATTTACCTAGGAAAGGATCGGACTTGAAAAAATAATAATGAACACCGTTAATTACAAATTCCTGACGCTTTTTTTGCATCCCTTTATGGGGGGATACTATATGTAATTCAATATCATTCCTTTTCTCATATCCATTTATTTGATTTGTTATCCATACAGCATAATCGGCTATTTTATGATTTTTCTTTAATAATAAGTGACTTCTAATCTTGTCATCAGAAAAATGGCAAATTATAAATACTTTAATTGTTTTCATAAAGTTCTCTTTAAAAATGATTCAAGTAGTTAATAAACAAAAAGATAGTTTTATTTTATGTCTTACATTTACAATTATAATATAATTGTAATCAATTTTGATTTAGATGAGTATTAATTTATAAATTAGTTATACCTTTAGTACTACCAAAACTTTTAGGAAAGTTAGATTCTTTAATTATAAATCTATTATTGAAGAGAAAATCTTTTATTTTAATTTTAGTGCCCAAACATAGTCATCTAATGTTCTTAATAATATACAAATAGTTATTGTTCAATAAGCAAGTGTCCTTATTATTTATATGAAGTAATATGCTTTAACACCCTCTTCTTTTCTTATTTGTACCATTCTAGGGCATTACGAACAGAGAATTCTACATCGTGACGCCAAACAATTTCTTTCAATGACTTTCCTGAATTATCCAAAGAATAATCACCAAATACAAAACCCATATCTAAAGCTAATTGCAATAATCTTTTGTAATTAACAAAAGTAAAATCGTCAAAATGGTATTTTTCTCTATTAGTCATTATTTATTTTACCATTATATAAAATGATTTAAATTTTCATATTTATATAATATTTTATAAGTAACTGGCTTTTAGTTGCTTACAAAGAGATCTACAGGAAAAGTTCATCTACTTTATTTCCTTTTTTTGTTAAAGTTTTAAGATGAAGATATGGTTATTCTTTTATTGTTGAATGCATAGTTTACATAAAAACATATTATTCAAGCACTCATTGTTTTATTTTACCAACATTTCCCATGATTAACCTGGATATTTGTTGGTTAATCTCATCTACTTCGTTTATCATTTCTGATATTGTATTGCACGAAATTATTATATATCCATATCTATCTAAACTGTTTGTAATATGAGGGACTACATCGCCACATTTTAGATTAAAAGAGAACTCTTTAACATTATCAGATATTTCTTTTACAAAATTTTCAGTAGGGCATTTTTGGACGATGGTATGATCTGGTATATCAAGATATTTAATCATCGCAGCATTATCTTCAAATTCATAATTAGGTTCTTCGCCTATAGATATTTTTATGATTGCCTCTTCAATATTAAATCCAGTTGATAAAGGCACAAGATGGGAAGTTATATAATCACCTCCCAAACGAGGACCCATTTCTATAAGATGAAAACCAGAATCATTTACTTTAAGTTCAGGATGTATACCACAATTATCAAGACCTGTTGCTGACACAACTCGATTTAATAAGTAGTAAATATCCTCGATACTATCTCTATATTTTGAGGGTTGAATATGTCCCATTTCAACATTGTAAGGTGGTTTGCTTACAATTTTATCAGTGACTTGGACTATTTGAAGTTTTCCCTGATAAATATACCCTTCTACACTAATCTCATCTCCTTCAATATATTCTTCAATAAGATACTTACCATCACTACAAAATTTAATCGTGTCTGGCAAGAAATTTAGCAATTCTTCGTAAGAATAACACTTAAATACACCTCTACTCCCGGAATTTCTATTGGGCTTAATTATTATGGGATAGTTTAAATCCAGTTCTATAGGTCTTTCAGAAATATAGTAAGAATAACCCTTAGCACAAGGTATATTATTATTTTGGAGAACATTTTTAAATGTCGCTTTATCAAGAATAGTAGAAACACTTTCTAATGAAGGAAATCGGAGATTTAATTTAGATGCAATCTTTGCCATCATTATAACGGGATGATCAGTAGCAGTTGTTACTACTCCTTTTACTTTGTAATGTTTTGCAATGTCTAGTGTGGATTGAAAATTTTCTGCATCAACAACAAAGAATAGATCAGAGATATCTTTTCCGGGAGCATTTACATCAGGGTCTATTACAATAGTGCTAAAACCCATATTTTTTACTGTTTTTATCAATGAGAGCTGAAGTTCTCCACCTCCAAAGATTAAAATAGAATCCAAATTTTATACCTCTTTATAAATATTATCTGCAATCCATTTAATTTGATCTATACTAAGTTTTGAGTACATTGGCAAAGAAATTAGAGACTGATAAGCAAGTTCAGTATTATTAAGTTTTTTATTATTTCCTGAAAAGCAGGAAAACAAGTGAACTGGAGGATAATGAATACTGGTTTGTATACCAGCATTATGTAATTTTTCTCTTACTTTATCTCTTTTTTCTTTATTTGCATTTTTTAATACAATAGGAAAGATATAATTGGATACAAAACCAGTATAATTGGTAAAGGGAATTATTATGTCAGAATTATCTTTAAGTTCTTCTATATACCAGGAACGCACTTGAGCTCTTTTTTCCAGGTCATTTTTAAGCTTACATATTTGCACTAAACCAATCGCGGCTCTAATATCATCCAGACGATAGTTATAGCCCAACCGAATTACATCATATTCAGTTGCATGTCCGGATGCTCTTTGATAGGACATTGTTGTCATCCCATGAGATTTTAAAAGACGCGCTTCCTGGTCATATTTCAAATTATTGGTAACCAGCATCCCTCCCTCAGCGGTACTTATATTTTTATTGGAAAAAAAACTGAAACAACCAATATCACCAATAGTTCCAAGTTTTTTATCTTTATATTCAGAAAGTGGACCATGACAAGCATCTTCTACAACCTTTAAATTGTTTTCTTTAGCAATTGCCATAATTTCATCCATTTTGCAGGGAAAACCACCATAATGCATAACTATTATAGCTTTGGTTTTATTTGTAATTTTTCTTTTAATATCTTCTGGATCTATTGTTAATTCCTCTAAGGAAATAATATCTGCGAAAATAGGTGTTGCTCCAACATATCTAACAGCATTTGCAGTGGCAACAAATGTAAGAGAAGGTACAATCACCTCATCACCTTTACTAATTCCAAGAATAATCATAGCTAGATGTAAGGCAGCAGTACAATTAGTAACACTACAGGCATATTTTACATTTAACATTAAAGCAAATTTTTCTTCCAATTCTAAACATTTTGGACCAGTGGATATCCAACCAGATTTGATTACATCGTAAGCTGCTTGAGCTTCTTGCTCATCATAATTTAAATCAAAGAGAGGAATTTTATAGTTCATTTTTATTTATTGTTGAGAAGGTTGAGAAGGTTTAGAAAGTTTAGAGGGTTGATGTAGCATCAATGTTGCTTTTCATAATTGGTTCATTTGATAAGAGACTTTATCAATTGATTCCCTTATATTATAATAAGAACTTTCATTTATGTATTCTAAATCCAAGCAGAATATAAGTTGACATATAACTTCCATCAAACTTGCATAAGCTGTCTGATAGAAATGACTTTGATTTCTTATTGCCAGGTCTTGATGTACTTTCGGCAACATTCGAACTAACTGACACAATAGCTCTTTGCATTTGTTAACCTAAACCAAACTTCTAGTTGCAAAGCAATTGTTTTTTAAGACAATACCATCATTTAACTATTTGGATTAAATTATATGTATATATAAACTTTGTTTAGCATTAGTCACATTCCTAATCTATATCTTTCTAGAAAAATATATTTGACATTTAATGTTCATTGTAACGTCTTATACAATTTATGAATTCACTATATATTATTGTCATATTATCAAAATTATATCTTTGATCGATAGGAAGGCATATTATTTTATTCCCAATATATGAAATATTAGAATAATTTTTTAAATTTAATGAACTTTCTACATTCCAGATAATTGAACAATATATGCCCTTTTTTACAAGATTATCTCTAACAAAATCTCTTTCGTTCTTGTTATCTAGTAATACAGGTAGCATATATGGTATTGAAAAGTCATCTAATTGAGAAGCTAGGTTAAGATTATAAGAATTTACATAATTATATAATAAATTTCTCAAATACTCATAATTCTTTCTGCGAGAATGAGCAACATAATTAATATCTGTACTGCATAATATTTTATAAGATACCTTACTAATACATTTATTTTTATCACATTCATCTAATAATGTTTTAGAGAGAGATGATAATTGTAAATATAAAGATTCAATATCATTAGTATGATATTCGGGATATGTTAAATATATTCCTTTAATTAACTTAGATGCTTCATTAATTATTGACTGATTTGTATCATAAGCTATGTAACTCGCATTTGATATTAAATTATAACCTCCATATATGCCTCCGTCAGGTACTGGTAATAATTTCCTTAAACTTGCAAAATAATAATCACCATATAGTATACTAAAATTCCCTTTTAGAATTTGTATACAATTGTGGGACAAATCTTGTATCACAACTAAAGAAGGAATTTCCTCTTTGATATGCATAATTGAATTTTTATGATTTACCAAACCAAAATAATCTATAGTTAAAATATATCTAATATTATTCTTCTTAACCTTCTCTATTACATCATAATAATCTATAGATAAATCAGTTAACACACTATATATAAAAACCTCATTTACAATTTTTCTAATAAACTCAAAAAAATCTGGACAAATAAAAGATGGTACTAGAATAGAATCTACACCTATTTTAGTACATAAATTTTTAAATGCACAACGACCTGAAGTAGAGAAATAATATATCTTATCAGCAATAATATTATTACCACCGATATAGTTTGATGGATATAGTTCTAATTCGCCACCTATATTATGTATATTATCCATTGATAAATTTCTTTTTATGTCTTATAGATTCTATTTTCATATAGAACAACATATTAATTAAAAGGGAAAGCACATGATTTTTAATATTTAATATATATATTCAATATTTAAACCAACAGATGTTAATACTATTCGCATTTGGTATCCTATACTACAATTCTCTTCCAATTTCAAACACTTAGCACCCGTTGATATCCATCCGGATTTGATTACATCGTAAGTTACTTGAGCTTCTTGCTCATCATAATTTAAATCAAAGAGAGGAATTTTATAGTTCATTTTT
>Ga0116168_1002725_pt1 | contig 10757 bp, 10 predicted proteins | sample AD_UKC129_MetaG_FD_89795 | JGI IMG/M metagenome (GOLD analysis project Ga0116168, IMG submission 89795) | Active sludge microbial communities of municipal wastewater-treating anaerobic digesters from Canada - AD_UKC129_MetaG | ecosystem: Engineered > Bioreactor > Anaerobic > Digestate | place... | reverse complement strand
TTCAATATCGCGAAAAGTTTTTCATTCGCGCTATTTTTTTGTACCGCCAGAAACAAAAAAAATTGCTTATTCCAGTGTTAAGTCAATTTCACGCATGCCTGCATAGGTATTGATAAACAAACGAAAAGGAACAGGATCCGAACTTCCCGGATAACGCAAACCTTTTATTGAAAATGAAGCATAAAACGTCTGTGGGTAGCCCGGAGGATCATTATTTCGGGAATGACTGAAATACAATTCTTTCGGAGTCGAAGATGGGTCCATTATAAAGAGTCCGATAAGATGCTGCACGCTGTGATATTCCGTCTCGAAAATCATATTGAGGTAATCGCCACCCACCCATATGCTCTGTATTTTTACCGGATCTTTTGAAGGTTGTTGAAAAAAATCCGGCAGTTGAATGGCGCCCGTAAAAATATTCGCCACATCGTTTACTTTTACGGTATCGCCCCGTAGCGGGGTATAATTGAGAATTACACGCTGCCCACTTTCACCTGAATAATTTAATCCTTTGGGGATGAGGATTCGTTGGTTGTCGAGCTGAAAAAAAATGCGCCGATTGGAGACAAACACCGTAGCAAAATCAACCAAGAAATTATCGATACGTTCGTCTTCTTTCTCGCAACCAACGGCAAGAAAAAAACCGATTATCAACGTCGCAATAAATAGTTTTCTTTTCATTTCTTTTCCTAAAAAGAATTACGAAGTTGGCTGAACCATTAGAAAGTTTTTTACGGGATTGCCATACATCTCGACAATTTTCTCGCGCAAAAAATTCCAATCTTTATGCTTAAGTTGAATTTTATCGAGCTGTTTGGCCACGTATGCTTCAAAAGCCTCTTTGTCTTCCAACGTATATTCCGATTGAAACCTAGTGGAGTTGGTCATCGTATCGTAAGCCACGTAGTTGAAAGGGAAAAGGATATAATTTTTATAAATTTCCGCATCGATAATCCCTGCCACGGATTCCAGCAGGGACGATTTAGGCAATGAAGGATCCAGCTGATCGAGCTTCCGATTGATCCCTTCACCAAATTTAAAGTACACCCTACCCTTATATCCGTTAATTCCGGTCAACATATGCTCCAAATCATCGGCAGGAGTTTTTTTATGACGCGGATTGTCGCGTTTCAATTGAAATTCTTTTGCTTTGAGAAAATCGCAAGGATCAAATTCATACGAAATAGCAAGCGGAACAATGCGCAATGCTTTCAACATATCGATAGGACGAGAACTGTCTTTCAATGTCAACATCTTCAGTAGACTGACTTGCGTGCGATCGTTGAAATCTTTGGCCCGCCCTTCGCGCTGAGCAATCCAAATCGATTGATTCCGTTCGCCAATCGTGTAATGAATGTATTCCGACAAATGCCTTGATGTTTCAAGCATTTCACGCATAGGAACATTTCGTTTCACGATAAAACTTTTATTAAGCCGTACCAAATGAGTGATCCAGGGATATATAAGCAAATTGTCGCCAATGGCAATTTCGGTAGTATCCATTCCTTGCGAATAAAGAAGTATGTTCAAAAAAGCGGCATCCAACACAATATCGCGATGATTCGAAATAATCACATGGCTTAAACCGTCGTTTATATTTTCCCAGTTGAGACCTTTCATTTCTGCGGTGGTTTTTTGAATAAGCCGTTTCATAACAGGATAAACCACTTTGCTCTGAACATCGTTGACGGTCTTGCAACTCCTCATCAAAGAACACAATTGCTCCCAATTCATCGGCTTGATGACCGATTCAGCAGCTTTTCTGAATTTATCGTCGACAAGGAGTTTTTCGATAGTCTCGGGCACTTCGCTATCGTAAACCGAACGAATGTCGTCAAAAGAAGTAGATAAAACGGATTTCATAGTTTTATTTCAAAAGGATTTAACTTTACTATATTCATATTCGATGATCTCGCTCAGCACATCGGTCATAGAAAGATTTGCAGCCGCTACCTGTTGGGGTATGAAACTGGTAGGCGTCATGCCGGGCGTAGTATTTATCTCCAACAAAACAGGGGTGTTGACCGAAATAATATAATCGGCACGAATAATGCCTTTTGCTCCCACTAAATCGTAAATCAAAGATGTTGTTTCCTTGATTTTTCTTGTCATTTGTTTCGAAATGCGCGCAGGGGTAATTTCTTCTACTTGCCCTTTATACTTGGCTGCATAATCAAAAAACTCGTTATGGCTAACCACCTCGGTAAGAGGCAAAACTTGCAACCCTTGCCCGTTTTTATAGCAACCACACGTTACCTCGGTTCCCGCAATAAAACTTTCAACGATAACTTCCGACGATTCATTGAACGCATCGGCAACGGCTTTGTCCAGTTGCGAAAAATCCTTTACTTTCGTCGTCCCAAAACTCGACCCCCCTGCATTCGGTTTCACAAAAACAGGCAATCCCAAATGGGCAACGATTTCATCTGTATTGTAAACACTATTTTTCTTCAAAAGAACCGATTCGGGCACCTTAATGCCAAAACTTTTCAAATAACGGTTGCAAACAAATTTATTAAAGGTCAACGCCGAGGACAATACTCCACTGTTTGAGTACGGAATGCCCAACATGTCGAAATAGCCCTGCAAAGTGCCATCTTCGCCCGGTGTGCCGTGAATGGTGATATAGGCAAAATCGAACTTTATTGCTTCACTATCGGTCATGAAGCTGAAATCGTTTTTATCGATAGGATAGGTGTTGTTCTTATATGAAGCCGACCACGATTCATGATCGATTTTCACCGTATACACATTGTATTTTTCCTTATCGATAAAAGAATAAATGCCAACAGCACTTTTTTCGGAAACTTCTTTTTCTGAAGAATAACCGCCCCATACGATGGCTATATTTTTTTTCATACCGGTTTATTATATCAATTGCCGTGCAAGAGTATAAATACGCCATTTCCGGATCACCTCCTGCATGTCGGCAGGCAATTCGCTTTCAAAGAATATCTCCTCACCTGTAGTGGGATGAACAAAACCCAGTGTCTGTGCATGCAAACACTGACGACGGCATGCCGCAAAACAATTATAAATGAATTGTTTATATTTAACGGAACGCAAACCGTAGAGAATCTCGTCTCCCCCATAACGTCCATCATTGAAAAGCGGGTGACCCATATGTTTCATATGAACACGAATCTGATGCGTACGCCCGGTTTCCAATTGACACTGAACAAGGGTTACATATTCAAATCGCTCCAACACTTTATAATGAGTAACGGCCGCTTTACCCATTTCTCCGTCCGGAAAAACACGCATGAGCATGCGGTTCTTTGGGTCACGACCGATATTTCCCTCAATACGGCCCTCATCATCTTTCGGATCGCCCCATACTAAAGCCACGTATTGACGCGTAGTTGTTTTATTATAGAATTGCAACGACAAATTGGTTTTCGCTTCCGGAGTTTTGGCAATAAGCAGCAAACCCGATGTATCTTTATCGATACGATGTACCATCCCTACACGAGGATCATCCAAATGCATGCCTTGTTCGTAATTCAAATAATAAGCTACGGCATTCAGAAGTGTGCCGGTGTAATTTCCGTATCCCGGATGTACAACCATCCCGGCCGGTTTATTTACTACCATCAGATCATTGTCTTCATAAACGATATTAAGGGGAATATCTTCCGGAATAATTTCTATTTCGTGACGAGGTTTGTCCATCACGATAGAAATTACATCCATCGGTTTTACCTTGTAACTCGACTTTACCGGCACATTATTCACAAGGATACACCCGGCTTCGGCAGCTTGCTGGATGCGATTGCGGGAAACTCCTTCGATGCGATCCGATAAAAATTTATCGATTCGCAGCAGACTTTGACCTTTATCGGCTATGAATCGATAATGTTCGTATTGTTTACTCTCTTCCGATGCGACGATTTCATCATCGCCTTCTTCCCATAAATCGTTTATTTCATCGAAATCTTTTTTCAACACTATCTTCCTGAAAATTTATTTAAAAAAATGATTCGTCTATCTTATTGTTATGTGGTTTTAAATCAGCACGACTTTCTCTCCCCGTACCATCCGAATCTCGACCGAAAACCGAATCGGCCGACAGGCTATTTTCATCGTCTATCCCGACAGAATCGGTTGGCTGCCCATTCCCTACAATCAATTTCAGGGGAGCTCCTACCGGAATTTTTTCATTAGGCCCTAACCTTCTTCCTCGATACTCAACACCCATAACCAATCCGGCATATTCCGAAGGCACTTCTTCAATTGCCAATTGGGTAAAACCCATCGAAACCAAAAGTGCTTGCGCCTGACGCAAAGAATAATCCACCAATTCGGGCAACGATACCTCAGCGGGCGACTTTGCATAAATTGAAACGTAAATAGCCCGCCCTTTCTTTACATTGCTATTGGCTTCGGGCACCTGTTCGATAATGGCACCGGGAACAGCATCTTTTTGATAAACGGAATCGATTATTTCGATGTGCAGCCCTTTCGATCTCAATATAGCATTGGCTTCTTCCACTTGCAAGCCGGCAAGTATAGGTACTTTTACATTTTGATCGTGTCGGGTATAAACATTCAAAAAAAGAAGAGTCAATACGAGAAGAACAATCGCTGTGAGAATAATCATGAGAAGATTCTTCATAATGCTATTCCCAAAAATACTTTTTGTAGATCGTTTTGCATTCATAGGTATTGTGACAACATATTCTTAGTCTTAAACATCTTAAACAGAATGATTTTATGCCGCAAAGGTACTAAAAAAAAGCTGCAATCGAATATAAAAGATATTTTCGTTTGTTAACCCTTTAAAAAACAAAAAAGCAGGAATACGGACCTCCATATTCTTGCTTTCCCCAAAGAAAAAATATAATTAAAATTCATCCGATACGGTCAGTTTGGCTCTACCTTTTGCACGCCGTGCGGAAAGTACTTTCCTGCCGTTTTTTGTAGCCATTCTTGCACGAAAACCGTGTTTGTTTTTTCTCTTCCTTACAGAAGGTTGATATGTCCTTTTCATTTTGTATGGTTTTTATTTTATTCCTATTAATGAGCCGCAAAATTAAAAATAATTTTCGAATTAATCAATTTTGAAGACTCCAACCTACAATAAATTGCTTGCCAATTCCGATAATTCGCTACGTTCGCCCTTTACCAAATTGACATGGGCAAAAATATGCTGCCCTTTCATTTTATCGATCATGTAGGCCAGTCCATTAGATTGGGAATCGAGATAAGGCGAATCGATTTGTTGAAGATCGCCTGTAAATACCATTTTTGTACCCTCTCCTGCACGAGTGATGATGGTTTTTACCTCATGAGGAGTCAGATTCTGCGCCTCATCGATAATACAAAAAGTTTCGGAAAGGCTTCGCCCGCGAATGAAAGCCAATGCTTCAATTGCCAATTGACCCGATCGTTGCATTTCCTCGATAAGCCGCCATTCGGGACTGTTTGTTGGGAGGTGCGATCGGATGACATTAAGATTGTCGAATAGCGGCTGCATATAGGGGGCCACTTTTTGTTTCTCGTCGCCGGGTAAATATCCGAGATCTTTGTTTGACAACGAAATAATGGGACGGGCAAGAAGAATCTGGTTGTAGAGTTTATGTTGTTTCAATGCCGAAGCCAGGGCAAGCAACGTTTTCCCGGTCCCTGCTTTTCCCGTAAGGGCAACCAGCTTTATTTGCGGATCATTCAACACTTCAAAAGCAAAAGTTTGCTCGGCATTGCGCGGCTGAATACCGAAATTGGTTTCTTTTTCGATTTTTTTGATTTTTTGCGTGAAAGGATTGTATCGCACCAACACACTGTTGCGATTGCTTTTGAGAATAAAACATTGATTTGGATCAATTGCAGTAGGAAAATCGAATTCGTCAAAATCGACTCCGGCAGGGTTTGCATAAATTCGATCGATCAGTTCGGGGTCGATTCCATCGAAAACCAATCCCTCTTGCTCAAAAATATCGATATTGGTAACTTTATCTGTAATATAGTCTTCGGCAAGCAATCCCAACGAACGCGCTTTCATACGCAAATTGATATCCTTCGATACCAAGATGGTTTTCATGTGAGGATATTTTTCCGTAAGAGTCAACAGCGTGGAAAGAATGCGATTATCCGGGCTTCTTTCGGGAAAAGCTTCCAATATCTTAGGGTGATCCGGAACATTTACAATATACAGCTTCCCCCGCCCAACCCCCAATTCAGCTCCATTGGTAAACAAATCATCATCGGTAATCAAGTCGAGTTCTCGAATAAAAGCACGAGCATTGAAATTGATCTGATCATTTCCTTTCTTGAATTTATCCAATTCTTCCAACACTATGAAAGGAATATAAATGTCGTTTTCTTCAAAATTATCCATGCATTTATAGTCGTGAAGAATAACGTTGGTGTCAAAAATGAAATTTTTTTTCGTACTTGGACCTGTTTGTTTTGATTTTGCAGTCTCCGATTTTGTCTTTTTCGAAATAATCGTATCTATTCTTTCCATATTTGTCTGTGGTTAAAGTGTCTATTTTTTAAACTTAAACAAAAAAACGCCAATACTCTTGGATTGTCTCTCTAAATCCTATTTTAGACGCTAAGATACAAACAAAAAATATAATATTTTTGCAAGAGATGGGTATTTTTTGTTTTATCCATAATTCATTACCTTTGCACGTTAAAACAAAGGCGAAAGTAACGATGCAAAAACCTTCCATTCCCAAAGGAACGCGCGATTTCTCTCCCGAAGAGATGGCAAAGCGCAACTATATCTTCGACACCATTAAAACAGTCTTCCAATTGTTCGGCTTCCGTCAAATCGAAACGCCGGCTATGGAAAATCTATCCACACTCATGGGAAAATATGGTGAGGAGGGCGATAAACTGTTGTTTAAGATACTCAATTCCGGCGATTTTCTTTCTGCCCTAACCCCGAAAGACCTTCAAGAAGGAAATTCAACAAAAACGGCAATCAAAATTGCCGAAAAAGGATTAAGATATGATCTTACCGTTCCCTTCGCTCGCTATGTAGTCATGCATCGACAGGAAATTACTTTTCCCTTCAAACGTTTCCAGATACAACCCGTGTGGCGTGCCGACAGACCACAAAAAGGGCGTTACCGCGAATTTTTTCAATGCGATGCCGATATTATCGGTTCCGATTCGTTGCTAAACGAAGTGGAGCTGCTTCAGATGGTCAATGAAGTATTTAAACGGTTGAATATCCGTATCGTCACAAAATTAAACAACCGGAAAATCCTCTCCGGTATTGCCGAAATTATTGGTGAAGCCGATAAAATAACGGATATTACGGCGACTATTGATAAACTGGAAAAAATAGGGCTGGAAAACGTAAATGAAGAATTGCGTTCAAAAAATATCCATCAGGAAGCCATAGACAAACTGCAACCCATTATTTTGCTGCGTGGCAGCAATGAGGAAAAATTAGAAACACTGAAAAAAACACTGGCTGCTTCGAAAATCGGATTAAAAGGGATCGAAGAGATTGAATTTATTTTAAACAAAACGGCATTGTTGTCTCTTGAAAATCAAATTGAGCTCGACCTCACCCTTGCCCGTGGTCTGGATTATTATACGGGTACCATTATTGAGGTGAAAGCCGTGGATGTAGAAATAGGGAGCATAAGCGGCGGTGGCAGATACGACAATCTAACCGGTATTTTCGGACTTCCAGATGTATCGGGTGTAGGGATCTCATTTGGGGCCGACCGCATCTACGATGTATTGAATCAACTCGACCTTTATCCCGAAAATCTAACCCAAGGAACCGATATTCTGTTTGTCAATTTCGGAGAACAAGAAGAAAACATCATCCTCCCTCTTTTGACACTATTGCGAAGCAGAGGAATTTCTGCAGAAATTTATCCCGAACCGGCAAAATTGAAAAAACAACTCTCCTACGCCAACGTCAACAACATTCCTTTTGTTGCCCTTATAGGTGAAAACGAAATTTCTGAAGGAAAAATCACACTAAAAAACATGAAATCGGGAGAACAAAAAAAACTAAGCCGGGAAGAATTCATGAATGAATTATCGACAAAAAACCGGCAACAATAAGCCCTTGCTTTGCTATGATTTCCATCGAAAATCTTTCCGTTGAATTTGGCGGATTCACTTTGCTAAACGATATATCGTTTGTGCTGAACAAAAACGATCGTACGGCATTGGTCGGTAAAAACGGAGCAGGAAAATCCACCTTACTCAAAATTATAGCAGGAATTCAACGTCCTTCGCAAGGAAGGGTTTCCTATCCGAAAGAGATCTCCATCGGATATCTGCCGCAACAAATGAAGTTGAACGACACGCTCACGGTAAAAGAAGAAGCCGCATTGGCATTTAACCATTTGCAAGAGATGCAAAACGAACTCGAAAACCTGCACATTCAACTTTCTCGTCGAACCGATTACGAATCGGAAGCATATCAACATATCATTCAACGTGCAGCCGATCTGCAGGAATTGTTGATGATATCGGGTATCAACAATTTTGAAGCCGAAATAGAAAAAACGCTAACCGGGTTAGGGTTTTCGCGAGAAGATTTCGACCGCCCCACAAAAGAATTCAGCGGAGGATGGCGTATGCGTATCGAACTGGCCAAAATCCTTCTCCAATCGCCGGATGTGCTGTTATTGGACGAACCCACCAATCACCTCGATATCGAATCCATCCAATGGTTTGAAAACTTCCTATCGACACGCGCCAAAGCAGTAATATTGGTATCACACGACCGCGCCTTTCTCGATGCGGTTACCAATCGCACAATCGAGATTGTACGTGGAAAAATCCACGATTACAAAGCAAGCTACTCCGAATACGTGGAACTCCACCAAAAACGACGTGAACAACAACTCCGTGCCTACGAAAATCAACAAAAACAAATTCAGAAAACCGAAGAATTTATCGAACGTTTCCGCTACAAACCCACCAAATCCAACCAAGTACAATCGCGTATCAAACAACTGGAAAAAATTGAAGTAATTGAAGTTGACGAGGTGGATAATTCCCACCTGAATTTGAAATTTCCCCCGGCGCCTCGATCAGGATCATACCCCGTGTCATTGGAGAATGTAACAAAAAGTTATGGCGATCATGTAGTGTTCTCAAATGTAAACATGACCATTCATCGAGGCGATAAAGTGGCTTTTGTGGGTAAAAACGGAGAAGGAAAATCGACCCTCGTCAAATGCATCATGAACGAAATCGACTTTCAAGGCAAGCTCGAATTGGGGCACAATGTAAAGATTGGCTATTTTGCCCAGAACCAGGCACAATTGCTCGATGAGAACCTGACGGTTTTCGAAACCGTCGATCAGGTTGCCACAGGAGATGTCCGAACCAAAATACGCGATATTTTGGGCGCATTCATGTTTGGTGGAGAAGCATCGGAAAAGAAAGTGAAAACACTTTCCGGGGGTGAACGCAGCCGACTGGCAATGATTCGCCTGTTGCTCGAACCCGTAAATCTGCTTATCCTCGATGAGCCAACAAACCATCTTGATATGGCGTCGAAAGATGTACTCAAAAAGGCGATTAGCGAATTTGACGGCACTGCCATTATCGTTTCTCACGACCGGTATTTTCTCAATGAACTTGTTACGAAAATTTACGAATTCGACAGAGGAAAAGTTATTGAGCATCTGGGAGGCATCTACGATTTTATGGCGAAAAAGAAATTGGAAAATCAGCAACAACCGGAGACGTCTATTCAAAATTCATACGTTAGGATAGAAGAAAAAACAAACAACCAAAAACGAAAAAACAAACTTTCGTATCACAAGCAAAAAGAACGAAACAGGCAAATCCGAAAACTCGAAAAAGAAATTCAAGAAACAGAGGAAGAAATTACGAAAATGGAAGAGGATCTTTCTTCAATCGAATCCGAACTGACTACTCCGGAAGGAGCATCCAATGTTTCTTTACTCCAATCGTATATCGATTTGAAAAACAAAATCACCATTTCAATGAACATTTGGGAAAAACTAACGTTGGAGATGGAAAAGCTGCAAAATAACCAATAAATGAAACTCAGCAAATTTATACTGAAACTGTTCGGATGGAAAGTGATAAATGTGCAGCCGGATATTCCCAAATGCGTAATTGCACTTGCACCGCATACCAGCAATTGGGATTTCGCGATAGGGAAACTGGCTTACGGTTCGCTAGGGAGAAATGCAAAATTCCTGATTAAAAAAGAATGGTTTTTCTTCCCTTTGAACCTATTTTTCAAAAGTGTGGGAGGGATTCCGGTTGAAAGGGATAAGAAAAATCTACTTACCGATAAACTAGCCGAAGAATTTGACAAACACGAAAAATTTCAACTTGCAGTAACTCCCGAAGGGACAAGGAAGCCGGTTAAAGAATGGAGAAAAGGCTATTATTACATTGCTCTAAAAGCAAAAGTACCCATTGTTTTGGTGGGAATCGACTATGCCAAGAAACAGGTTATCTTTCTCGACACTTTTTATCCTACCGGCGATTATGAAAAAGATATCGAAAAAATAAAAGCACATTACAAGGGCATCACCGGAAAACATCCCCAAAACTTTTTACTTTGACGAGAGATCATCAAACTCTTTAAAATCGAAAGACAACTGAAGGGGTCTCTCTTCCTGTGATGCTCCTGTCTCAGGATTTCGAAGCGAAAGCCCCATCAAACGAATTTTTCTCTCCTGAATATCATCGACAGATAAAAGCAATTCTTTTCCCAATTCAAAAATCTGATGCCGAGTTTTAATGAGATAATCTACCGTTCTACTCCGCGTAATGAGTGTAAAATC
>Ga0116168_1002724_pt1 | contig 10757 bp, 8 predicted proteins | sample AD_UKC129_MetaG_FD_89795 | JGI IMG/M metagenome (GOLD analysis project Ga0116168, IMG submission 89795) | Active sludge microbial communities of municipal wastewater-treating anaerobic digesters from Canada - AD_UKC129_MetaG | ecosystem: Engineered > Bioreactor > Anaerobic > Digestate | place... | reverse complement strand
CGCTGGCTGCTGTGCGCCACGCATGGCGCCGCTTACGCGCCCGACACCGGCGACTGCGCTGGCGGCCCGTGCCGCGGCGGGCTGGTCAAGGTCGATCTCAGCGAGTTCGATGGCGGGGTGCACTGGCGCACCAACCACCTGCTGCAACCGCTGGCTTTCTGAAACTTCCGCCCGCTGCTTGATGGGTCACGAACGAGGGCGATAATGACCGCCACCGCTTATCTGGATTGCGCTGACAGCTATGGAAAATGAAGTCACCCTGGACGCCAAGACCCTGCACTGGGAACGCGAGGCGATCGAAAAACTGCTGATGGCCGACCTGCGCGAGCGGCGCGCCGCGCGCCGCTGGCGCATGGTCAAGAGCCTCATCTGGATGCTGCTGTTCGGCGCGCTCATCTGGCTGCTGGTGTCGGAGCGGCTGCCCGGCGCCGCGCCCACCACGCCGCACACCGCCATGGTCGCCATTCGCGGCGAGATCGCCGACACCGGCGAAGGCAGCGCCGAAGCCATCCTGCCGGCGCTGCGCAGCGCCATGGAAGACGACGGCGCCAAGGCGCTGGTGCTGCTGATCAACTCGCCCGGCGGCAGCCCGGTGCAGGCCGGCCTGGTGCACGACGAAATCCTGCGGCTGCGCAAGCTGCACGACAAGCCGGTTTACACCGTGGTGGAAGAAAGCTGCGCCTCGGCGGCCTATTACATTGCCGCCGCGAGCGACCAGATCTTCGTCGACAAGGCGAGTCTCGTCGGCAGCATCGGTGTGCTCATCAACGGCTTTGGCTTTGTCGGCACGCTGGACAAGCTGGGCGTCGAGCGCCGTTTGATGACGGCGGGCGAGAACAAGGGCTTTCTCGACCCTTTCAGCCCGCAGTCCGACAAGCACCGCGAACACGCGCAGAAGATGCTGGACCAGATTCACCAGCAGTTCATCGCCGTGGTGCGCAAGGGGCGTGGTGATCGGCTGAAGGAAACGCCGGAGACGTTCAGCGGCCTGTTCTGGACCGGCGAGCAAGCCGTGCAAATGGGCCTGGTCGACCACCTGGGCAGTGTCGACTCGGTTGCGCGCGACGTCGTCAAGGCCGAAAAGCTGATCGACTACACCAACAAGGAAAACATCGCCGAACGCTTTGCCAAGCGCTTTGGCGCGGCGGCGGGGCAGGGGGCTGTGGCGGCTTTGCGGGCGGTGCCGGGCCTGCGCTGAGGCGTTTGCAGCTAGGGAAACTCCCGAGCGGATCGCGGGCGGCGGCGGCTTGCGCGCCGATAGAATCATTAACCGACCGAGCGGTCAGTTTATGAATCTCAGGCGCGCAGTCGCCTGCGCATTCCCACCATCCATTCCCCGGGGAGACTACCCATGCAATTGAAGAAACTGGCGTTGCTGTGCGCCGCTGTGGCTGGATTTTCGACGGCCGCCTGGGCCGACGTGAACGTGGGCGTGACGGTGTCGGCCACCGGGCCGGCGGCGTCGCTGGGCATTCCCGAGCGCAACACCATCGCCCTGATGCCGCGCGAGATCGCCGGCCAGAAGATCAACTACATCGTGCTCGACGACGCCTCGGACACCACGGCCGCCGTGACCAACACGCGCAAGCTGATTTCCGAGAACAAGGTCGACATCGTGCTGGGCTCGACCACCACGCCCAATTCGCTGGCCATGATCGACGCGGTAACCGAGTCGAAGACGCCCATGATCTCGATGGCGGCCAGCGCCTCGATCGTGGAGCCGGTCGACGCCAAGAAGCGCTGGGTCTTCAAGACGCCGCAGAACGACATCATGATGGCGCTGGCGATTGCCGAGCACATGGCGGCGTCGGGCGTCAAGACGGCGGCGTACATCGGCTTTTCCGATGCCTATGGCGAGGGTTGGGCGCGCGAGTTCTCGAAGGCGCTGGAGCTGAAGAAGATCCAGCTGGTCGCCAACGAGCGCTTTTCGCGCACCGACACCTCGGTCACCGGCCAGGTGCTGAAGATCATGGGCGCCAAGCCTGATGCGGTGCTGGTCGGCGGCTCGGGCACGCCCGCCGCGCTGCCGCAGAAAGCGCTGAAAGAGCGCGGCTACGCCGGCAAGTACTACCAGACGCACGGCGTGGCCAACGCCGACTTCCTGCGCGTGGGCGGCAAGGACGTCGAAGGCACGCTGCTGCCCGCCGGCCCGGTGCTGGTGGCGGCGCAACTGCCGGCCAGCAACCCGGTGCGCAAATCGGCGCTGGAATACATCGATGCCTACGAAAAAGCGCATGGCAAGGGCAGTGTGTCGACCTTTGGTGGTCACGCCTGGGATGCGGGCCTGCTGCTCAAGGCGGCGGTGCCGGTGGCGTTGAATAAGGCCCAGTCCGGCACGCCGGAGTTCCGCGCGGCGCTGCGCGATGCGCTGGAAGGCACCAAGAACGTGGCCGGCGCACACGGCATCTTCAACATGTCGCCGACCGACCACCTGGGCCTGGACCAGCGCGCGCGCGTGATGGTGAAGATCGAAAACGGCACCTGGAAGTACCAGGAAACTAAGTAAGCTCGACTCCGCTGCGGCGCGCTGGTTTTATCTGGCGCGCCGGTGGTTCAGCTTGATCGGGGCAGCGCCGGCCTTCGGCTCGGCGCGGTTGCTTTTAATTTCATAGCGCCTTGCGCGCGCTGCGGCTTGCATGGACTTACAAATCGCCCTGATGCTGGTGCAGGACGGCATCGTCAACGGTGCCATCTACGCGCTCATGGCGCTGGCCCTGGTGCTGGTGTTTTCGGTCACCCGCGTCATCTTCATCCCGCAAGGTGAATTCGTCGCCTACGCGGCGCTGGCCATGGCGGCGCTGCAGAGCGGCAAGCTGCCGCCGCTGTTGTGGATGCTGCTCGGCATGGCCGCGATGTGCCTGGTGGTCGAGGCGGTGCGTCAGGCGCGCGGGCTGGAAGTGGACTGGAAAAGCACGCTGTTCTGGGCCGTGGCGCTGCCTGCGCTGGCGGCGCTGATGCTGCTGGTGGTCAAGCCGCAGGCCATGTGGCTGCAGGTGGTGGCGGTGCTGCTGCTGGTCACGCCCATGGGGCCGTTGGTATACCGGCTGGCGTTTCGCCCGCTGGCGCACGCCACGGTGCTGATCCTGCTGATCGTGTCTGTGGCGCTGCACCTGGCCATGGTCGGGTTGGGCCTGTTCTTCTTCGGCGCCGAAGGCTCGCGCACCGAGGCGTTTTCTGAAGCGCGCTGGGACGTCGGCGGCCTCACCATCACCGGCCAATCGGTCGTCATCCTGGGCGTCACGGCGCTGCTGGTGGTGGCGATGTACTTCTTCTTCGAGCGCACCATCGTCGGCAAGGCGCTGCGCGCCACGGCCATCAACCGGGTCGGTGCGCGGCTGATGGGCATTCCCACGGCGCTGTCGGGTGATCTGAGTTTTGCGCTGGCCGCTTTGATCGGCGCCGTCTCCGGCCTGCTGATCGCGCCGGTGACGACGATTTACTACGACACCGGCTTCCTGATTGGCCTGAAGGGCTTCGTCGCCGCCATCGTGGGCGGTTTGTCGAGCTACCCGCTGGCGCTGGCCGGCGCGCTGCTGGTCGGGCAGCTGGAATCTTTCTCGTCGTTCTGGGCCAGCGCGTTCAAGGAAGTGATTGTGTTCACGCTGATCATCCCGGTGCTGTGGTGGCGCTCGCTCCACACGCACCACGTGGAGGACGAGGAATGAAGCCGCAGGTCCTGGTCATCGGCTTTGTTGCGCTGCTGGCGGCGGTGTGGGGCTTTCTGCCGCCGTTCACCGTCACGCTGCTGTGCTACATCGGCCTGTATTCGCTGGTCGCCGTGGGCCTGGTCATGCTGACCGGCGTGGGCGGCATGACCTCGTTCGGGCAGGCGGCGTTTGTCGGCCTGGGCGCTTACGCCACGGCCTGGATCTGCACCGCGCCCGAGGCGGCCGAGTGGCTGTCCTTCCTGCCCAAGGGGCTGTACCCGTGGGTCGGGCTGGTGCTGGGGCTGGTTGTCACGGCGCTGATCGCCTGGGGGTTGGGCGCGGTCACGTTGCGGCTGTCGGGGCACTACCTGCCGCTGGGCACCATCGCCTGGGGCCTGTCTCTGTACTACATCTTCGGCAATTTGCAGGCGCTGGGCGGCTTCACCGGCATCAGCAGCCTGCCGCCGCTGGAGATTTTCGGCATCTCGCTGGCCTCGCCGCGCATGCTTGGCATCGTCATCTGGGCGGTGCTGCTGCTGGCCATCTGGGCGCTGCACAACCTGCTGGATTCGCGCGAGGGCCGCGCCATCCGCGCGCTCAAGACCGGGCGCCTGATGGCCGAATCGATGGGTGTCGACACCGCCAACCAGCGCATCAAGTTGTTCGTGCTGGCGGCGCTGCTGGCGGCAGTCTCGGGCTGGCTGTATGCGCACCTGCAGCGCTTCGTCAACCCGACGCCGTTCAACCTCAACATCGGCATTGAATACCTGTTCATGGCCGTGGTCGGCGGCTCGGGCCACCTGTGGGGCGCGGTGCTGGGTGCCACGCTGATCACGCTGCTGAAAGAGCAGTTGCAGGACTGGCTGCCGCGCCTGCTGGGCACCAGCGGCAACTTCGAGACCGTGGTGTTTGGCCTCTTGATGCTGCTGGTGCTGCAGCGCGCCTCGACCGGGCTGTGGCCGCTGCTGGCGGGTTTTGCGCAGCGCGTGTTCAAGCTGCAGCCGCCTGCGCGGGCCTTGGCGGCGGCGGGTGGGGCATCGCTGGATCAGCGCCAGCTGCCGCCCGCGGGCGAGCAAATCCTGAAGGCCGACCAGGTCACCAAGCGCTTTGCCGGCCTGGTGGCCAACAACGCGGTCGACATGGACGTGCGCGCCGGCGAGGTGCACGCGCTGATCGGCCCCAACGGCGCCGGCAAGAGCACCTTCTTCAACATGATTTCGGGCGTCGACGACCCGACCGAAGGTCAGGTGCGGCTGATGGGCCAGGTCATGCAGGGCAAGCCCTCGCGCGCGTTTGCCGCGCTGGGGCTGGGCCGCACCTTCCAGCACGTGCGCCTGCTGGGCGAACGCAGCGTGCTCGACAACGTGGCGCTGGGCGCGCACCGGCGCGGCCACAAGGGCTGGATCGCCAGCATGCTGCGCGCCGACCGCGCCGAAGAAGCGGCCGTGCTGGCCGAAGCCATGCGCCAGATCGAGCGCTGCGGCCTGGCCGATGTGGCGCACACGCCCGCCGCGTCGCTGCCGCTGGGGCAGCAGCGCATTGTTGAAATTGCCCGCGCGCTGGCCGGGCAGCCGGCGGTGCTGCTGCTCGATGAACCCGCCGCGGGCCTGCGCCACCTTGAAAAGCAAAGTCTGGCCAAGTTGCTGATGCAACTGCGCGCCGAAGGGCTGGCGATTCTGGTGGTGGAGCACGACATGGAATTCGTGATGAACCTGGCCGACCGCATCACCGTGCTGGAATTCGGCACCGTCATCGCCCACGGCACGCCGGCCGAGGTGCAGGCCAACCCGCGCGTGATCGCGGCTTACCTTGGCGGAGACCTGGCATGAGCGCGCCGCTGCTGACCCTGCCGAAGTTCTCGGTCTACTACGGCCCGGTGCAGGCCATCCACGGTATCGAGCTGCACGTGGGCGAGGGCGAAATCGTCACCGTCATCGGCCCCAACGGCGCCGGCAAGACCACGCTGCTGAACGCCATCATGGGCCTGTTGCCCTCGCAAGGCGGCTTGACGCTGGGCGGCGACACCATCGCGCGGCCCACGGTCGAGGCCATGGTGCGGCGCGGCGTGGCGCTGGTGCCGGAAAAGCGCGAGCTGTTCGGCGAAATGTCGGTCGAAGACAACCTGCTGCTGGGCGGCTTTGCCCTGTGGCGGCGCGGCCAGCGCGACCAGCCTGCGCGCATGAAGGAAATCTTCGCCATCTTCCCGCGCCTGGAAGAGCGCCGCGCGCAGATGGCGTCCACGCTGTCGGGCGGTGAGCGGCAGATGCTGGCCATCGGCCGCGCGCTGATGAGCCGGCCCAAGCTGCTGATGCTCGACGAGCCCTCGCTCGGCCTGGCGCCGCTGATCGTGCGCGAAGTGCTCAACACCGTGTCGGCGCTGCGCAAGACCGGCGTGTCGGTGCTGCTGGTTGAGCAGAATGCGCGCGCCGCGCTCAACGTGGCTGATCGCGGCTATGTGCTGGAGATGGGAGAAGTTGCGGTGCAGGGGCCGGCCGATCAGTTGATACACGATCAGCGCGTGATCGACACCTATCTGGGCGTCGGTGGCGCGCGCGCTGCGGCCGCATAGGCTGCGGCGCGTGCCGCTTTAATTTTGATAGCTGCTTGCGCTTGATACACAAGCGCTGGTGGCCTAAAAGATGCTGAGCCTGCATTTCAGCACCTCAAGTCCGTGGCCTGGCGCGAGCCGCGTCGGCACAACCCTCAAGGAGCAGCCCATGACCCCTCAACTCCAAAGCCACATCGCCGGCCGCTGGATCGGCACGCAGCCCGCGCAGGCGCTGAAAAGCGCCATCGATGGATCGACCGTGGCGCACACGCATGCCGACGCCATCGACTTTGCCGAGGCGCTGGACTACGCGCGCCGCGTCGGCCTGCCGGCCATGCTGAAGACCGACTTCCAGCAGCGCGCCGGCATGCTCAAGGCCCTGGCCAAGTTTCTGGGCGAGCGCAAGGAGGAGATGTACGCGCTGTCCTTTCACACCGGCGCCACGCGCACCGATGGGTGGGTCGACATCGAAGGCGGCACAGGCACCCTCTTTGCCTACGCCAGCATGGCCAAGGAACTGCCCAGGGCCGGCAACCTGTGGCACGAGGGCCCGCAGATGCCGCTCGGCAAGACCGGCGCCTTCGCCGGCACCCACGTGCTGGTGCCTCGCGGCGGCGTGGCGGTGCACATCAACGCGTTCAACTTTCCCGTCTGGGGTTTGCTGGAGAAATTCGCGCCCACCTTTCTGGCCGGCATGCCCTGTATCGGCAAGCCGGCCACGGCCACCAGCTTCTTGACCGAAAAGCTGGTGCGCCTGATCAGCGAATCGGGCATCCTGCCCGAAGGCGCGCTGCAACTGGTCATCGGCGGCACGGGCGATCTGCTGGACCGCGTGGAGGGGCAGGACGTGGTCACCTTTACCGGCTCGGCCGACACGGCGGCCAAGCTGCGGGCCACGCCCAATCTGGTCAAGCACAGCGTGCCGTTCAACGCCGAGGCCGATTCGCTCAACTGCGCCGTGCTGGCGCCCGACGTGACGCCCGATGACGAGGAATTCGATCTGTTCGTCAAGGAAATCGCGCGCGAGATGACGCAAAAAGCCGGCCAGAAGTGCACCGCCATCCGCCGCGCGCTGGTGCCGGCCGACCGCATCGACGCCGTCGCCGCCAAGCTGAAAGAGCGCCTGGCCAAGACCACGGTGGGCGATCCGCGCCTGGAGAACGTGCGCATGGGCGCGCTGGCCTCCAAATCGCAGCAAAGCGACGTGGCCGAGCGCGTGGCCACGCTCCGCCAAGGCGCTGAAGTGGTGTTCGGCGGCGACGCCGGCTTTGCGCCGGTGGGCGAGGGCGTGGCCGAAGGCGCCTTCTTCCAGCCCACGCTGCTGCTGGCCAAGGACGCGCAAAACCACGCTGCGCACGATGTCGAGGCCTTCGGTCCCGTCAGCACGCTGATGGCGTACCAGGACCTGGACGATGCGCTGCAACTCGCCGCGCGCGGCAAGGGCAGCCTGGCCGGCACGCTGGTGACCAAGGATGCGGCCACGGCGGTCAAGGCCATCACGTCGATGGCCGCCACGCACGGCCGCCTGCAAATTCTCGACCGCGCCGCCGCCCCCGAATCGACTGGTCATGGCTCGGCACTGCCTTACCTCAAGCACGGCGGCCCCGGCCGCGCCGGCGGCGGCGAAGAGCTGGGCGGCCTGCGCGCCGTCAAGCACCTGATGCAGCGCGCGGCGCTGCAAGGCTCGCCGGCCATGCTGGCGGCGGTGACCGGCGAAGCGGCCAGCTGATACTTCAATTTTTATAGCTGCTCGCGCTTTTCAGACAAGCGTCAGAGGCATTTTTATATGCAAGTTGGGCATGAAAGGCCCGCGTCGGCGTTTTGGCATCAGGCCGAATTCCCGACTAAATCGTTAGGTCAACCTTGACTTGCTTCAAGGACTGACCTGAGTCAATTTTCTACCCTATACGGGTTATCACTACCCACAGCGAGCGAGGAATCGGTCATGAGCACGAACTCATCCGGCGGCTTCACCAAGGAGATGGCGCGCAACATCTTCTATGGCGGGTCATTGTTTTTCATTCTGGTTTTTGTCGGACTGGTGTTTCACACCGAAAGAACGATTCCCGAGCGCTCCAACGAAGCCGCGATGACCGAAGCGGTCGTGCGCGGCAAGATGGTTTGGGAGCAGAACAACTGCATCGGCTGCCACACGCTGCTGGGCGAGGGCGCCTACTTTGCGCCCGAGCTGGCCAACGTGTACCAGCGCCGTGGCGGCGACGCTTCGGGCGGGGCCTTCATCAAGGCCTGGATGAAGGCGCAGCCCACCGGCGCGCCCGGCCGCCGCCAGATGCCGCAGTTCAACCTGACGGATGGGCAGCTCGATGACCTGGTCGAGTTCCTGAAGTGGTCCAACGGCATCAACGCCGAAAAGTGGCCGCCCAACATCGAAGGCTGATCGGGCCCGCAGGAGAAACCACCATGACCCACAACCCCATTCTCAAATACCAGTCGCAAGCGGTGGCCAAGCCGTACTTCATTGCGGCCATCGGCCTGTTCGTCGGACAGATCATCTTCGGCGTGCTGATGGGCATTCAGTACATCTACGGCGACTTTTTGTTCCCGGCGATCCCGTTCAACGTGGCGCGCATGGTGCACACCAACCTGCTCATCGTGTGGCTGCTTTTCGGCTTCATGGGGGCGGCCTACTACATGGTGCCGGAAGAGGCCGAGACCGAGCTGTACAGCCCCAAGCTGGCGCTCGTCATGTTCTGGATCTTCCTGGTGGCCGGCGCGCTGACCATCGTCGGTTACCTGCTGGTGCCCTATGCCAAGCTGGCCGAGATGACCGGCAACAACCTGCTGGCCACCATGGGGCGAGAGTTTCTTGAGCAGCCGCTGCCGACCAAGGTGGGCATCGTCATCGTGGCGCTGGCCATGCTGTTCAACCTCAGCATGACCTACCTGAAGGGCCGCAAGACGACCATCACCACGGTGCTGATGCTCGGCCTGTGGGGCCTGGCGCTGCTGTTCCTGTTCAGCTTCGTCAACCCGCACAACCTGGTGCGCGACAAGATGTACTGGTGGTGGGTGGTGCACCTGTGGGTGGAAGGCGTGTGGGAGCTGATCATGGCCGCGCTGCTGGCCTACGTGCTGATCAAGACCACCGGCGTCGACCGCGAGGTGGTCGACAAGTGGATCTACGTGATCATCGCCTTCGCGCTGTTCACCGGCATTCTGGGCACGGCGCACCACTACTACTTCATCGGTCTGCCGGGCTACTGGCACCTGGTGGGCAACATCTTCTCGTCGCTGGAGCCGATTCCGTTCTTCCTGATGACCATGTTCGCCTTCCGCATGGTGCAGCGCCGCCGGCGCGACCACGCCAACCAGGCCGCCGTGCTGTGGGCCGTGGGCTGCGCGGTCATGGGCTTCCTGGGCGCCGGCGTCTGGGGCTTCCTGCACACGCTGTCGTGGGTCAACTACTACACGCACGGCTCGCAGCTGACGGCATCGCACGGCCACCTGGCCTTCTACGGGGCGTACGTGCTGGTGGTGATTGCGCTGATCAGCTACGCCATGCCCACCTTGCGCGGGCGCATCGCCAACAGCCACAAGGCGCAGTCGCTGGAGATGTGGTCGTTCTGGGTCATGAGCATCGGCATGGGCGTGATGGTGCTGGCCATGACCGGCGCCGGCATCCTGCAGGTGTGGCTGCAACGCATGCCCACCAGCGGCGCCATGCCCTTCATGGCCGCGCAAGACCAGATGATGTTCTTCTACTGGATGCGCCTGGGCGGCGGTGGCGTGTTCCTGATCGGCCTCGTGATGTACCTGTGGAGCTTCTTTGTCGGCGGCGCGCCGGCCGAGGAATCGCTCGGCACGCCGCGCCGTGGCGGCCTGATGCCCAGCCCGGCGCAGCGGAGGCTCAAGCACGACTGATCGTCTGCATGACGACATGATCTCGCCGCTGGGGCGGCTTTGATGACGCGGCTTCGCCGCATGACCGAAATGTCATGTCGTCATTGAAGCCGCCCCAGCGGCGAAGTTGTTTCGTCATTGCGCAAGGCCATGAACATGTACCGAACTGAATCCGCGGCCACGCCGACCATTCCCTTCTACGCCGAGCAGGGCGACGAAGTCCGCCTGTTCGAGCACGCCTACCGCCAGCAACTGCCGGCGCTGCTCAAGGGTCCCACCGGCTGCGGCAAGACGCGTTTTGTCGAGCACATGGCCGCGCGGCTGGGCCGCCCGCTTATCACCGTGAGCTGCCACGACGACTTGACGGCGGCCGACCTGGTGGGCCGATACCTGATCGGCGACGGCAACACGGTGTGGAACGACGGCCCGCTGGCGCGCGCCGTGCGCACCGGCGCGATCTGCTACCTTGACGAAGTGGTCGAAGCGCGCAAGGACACCACGGTGGTGCTGCACCCGCTGGCCGACGACCGGCGCCAGTTGCCGATCGAGCGCACGGGCGAGCTGCTGCAGGCCTCGCCGGAATTCATGCTGGTGGTTTCGTACAACCCCGGCTATCAGAACCTGCTGAAGAACCTCAAGCCCAGCACGCGCCAGCGCTTTGTGGCGCTGGTGTTCGATTACCCCACGCCGGAGATCGAGCG
>Ga0116168_1002716_pt1 | contig 10776 bp, 9 predicted proteins | sample AD_UKC129_MetaG_FD_89795 | JGI IMG/M metagenome (GOLD analysis project Ga0116168, IMG submission 89795) | Active sludge microbial communities of municipal wastewater-treating anaerobic digesters from Canada - AD_UKC129_MetaG | ecosystem: Engineered > Bioreactor > Anaerobic > Digestate | place... | reverse complement strand
TGCTGACTTTTATCTTCGGTCCACCACCACCCACAGAGCCGGTATGAGTGTGACCTTGTCGGTCCAGAGGAAAATCTGCGCTAACCTTTCCATTTTCCACAGTAACTTCTAATTCAGCTGCAATGTCTTGAGATAAGGCTATATTCACCATGCCGTTATCGGTCTCTATAGTATAGCTATCTCCAGTCAATTTGCCCAGTGAAACATTTATCGCCCCATTGTCTGACTCAAGTAACAAATTCCCTATACTGGTAGATGCCAATCTTATAGCACCGTTATCGTTATTTATTTTAATGTTGCCGCTGACGTCGGTTAATTCTATAGCAACATTATTAATATCTATATTGATATCACCAGCCACATTATGTATCCCTATCGCTCCGTTATCGCTATCAATCACTATCGCCATATCGACCGGGACCTTTATATCTAATGCTATAAGGCGTTTGGAAACATTTATGCCCGCATTAGACTTCTTACCTGTGCTGGCACTAATGCGCACGCCGTCATTCTGCTCTTCAAAATCGAGAGACATCTCATCGATTGCCTTCTGTGCCTCAGCTGGTGTGATATTTCTACCGAAGACTTGCTTGGCATAATTTACCTGAATTTGTGAAACCTGAGCGCCCTCTATATTTAGCTTAATATTATCAGCATCGATGCTCAACACCCCACCTTTACCAGTATCGAACACCTCATAGCCTTTCTCCTCATATGCGGGGGTGCCGATGTTGAACTTAAAACCCCCTTCCATAATACCGGACCATCCACTCAAATTTCGCACATACACACAACCCGGCAAGAAAAGTACACCGAGCGCCAGCGCCACTACCAACATTTTTTTCATATTGTTCATCTCCTCACGCCTCCACAACGTTTTCAAGTAACCACGAAGCCATAAAAAATAGACCTACGAACCCAATTGTCCATATCAATAACGCTAATACATCAACACCTACAACAGTACCGTTTATAAATGATGTTAAACCAGCACTTACCACACCATTGCTATTTAAAGCATTCTCTATTTTTTGCCACGCCAGAATGTCAGCTAATGGCATCTCTACATGCATCCACGCAGGTGATATCTCCATCACCTTATTGGAAAGATAGAAAAGTAGCCCCACAGGCACTATAAACGAAATAGCTCCCACCCAGAACTTAAATCTCTTAACCGTAGAGCCCACAGTATACGATGATAAGGCTAACATCCCGGTAGCTGCGAGTATATAAAGCACAGGCAACACCATGATTCCATACGTTCTCCACGCCGCCACCGTTATAGCGCTGTAGAGTGCATTATTTATCGTACCTATTCCTCTCGCCTCGCCAAGCAGCACGAAGATGATACAGGCACCCAGAAGCAACATGTATGTTCCAAATTCAGTCACAAACCAGGCCAATTTGGCACCCAGTATATCGCGCCCTCTCACCGGCAGCGAAAGCATAAGGTAGTGGTTATTGTGCTCCCATTCATCTCCCATGCAATCAAAGGAACTGATGAACGCCGCTATACTGAATCCAAACATGGCCACTGCTAATATAGCCGTGGGTAAACCTGGAGTCCAGTGCCCTGTACGCGAGTAAAGAAATAGCATCATTGCTGTTATTATTGCGATAGTAATAACGAAGGATTTACGATCTTTCATAAACTCCTTTTTATACAACTTTATAAAGTTCATCAGGCAAACACCTCCTTGAATATATCCTCCACAGAACCATTGTATTTTTCCCGCAATTCATCAGCACTACCATATAACGCTATCTGACCACTTTTTAGAAAAAGCACTTTGTCAAATATTGATTCTATGTCTCTAACTAAGTGGGTGGCTATTATCATAGCGCTATCTTCCCAGCGATATTCGGTGGCTATGGCATGTACAATTTTGTCCCGGGATGTGGGGTCTATACCTCCTAAAGGCTCATCTAAAAGGATGAGCTCAGCATTTCTGGAGATAACAATTACGAGCTTAAGTCGCTCATTCATACCCCGGGATAGATGCCCTACTTTTATATCCGTTTCTATGTTCATCAATTCTATAAGCCTTCTGGCCTTATCATAGTCGAAGTCCTCATAAAAACTCGACACATAATCTACCGCCTGCTGCACGGTCATCCATTCATATATATGATCGACATCCGGCAGTATTGCCATATGAGCTTTAGACGCCGGCCCCGGTTTTTGACCATTTATGAGGATTCTGCCATCGGTGGGGCGAGCCAGACCGGAAATCAGCTTTAACATGGTGGTTTTGCCGCTGCCATTGGGCCCGAGTAAACCCAGCACCTCCCCTTTGCCCACTCTCAAGTCTATACCATTCAATGCCCATATAGAACCATAGCGTTTTTTAAGATCCTCTAATTCCAGTACGGTGCTCATTATTATCTCCTTTCTACCTCTCTGGCCCTGTGATGTAGCCATCTTCCAGGTACACTTCCACGTAGCGTTTAATCTGTTCCTCTTCAAAACCCAGACCAAACATGCCCTCTACAAATTGCTGCACTAAACGAGATGCCAGCTCTTCCCTGACAGTATCGATTTTATCCTTGTCCCTGGTGACAAAAGTTCCCATTCCCCTTTGCGTAAAGACCATCTCCTCTCTCTCCAACTCCTGATATGCACGCTGTACAGTGTTGGGGTTAACCATCAACTCTCCAGCCATATCCCTCACCGAAGGAAGCTTATCACCCATACTCAGCTGCCCGGCACATATGCGCTGCTTTATCATATCCATTATCTGAATATATATCGGTATACTTTCATCAAACACAGAACGTGCCGTCACAATATACATCACCCCCATTTTAAAAATTTCTGCGACATATTGTATCAATGTACTAATTAAATAGTACACTAATACAATAGTAATGTCAATAGTAAAATTTCGGTTTTTTTCAAATAGTTATAAAAAATTATAATTAATCGTAAAATTGATTGTGATGTCTCTCTAATGTTGCACACCCCCCGAGAGCCATTGTGAATCTTGTTCTTTTCGCTTGCGAGGTAATCTCTGAAGCTGCAAAGGGATGTCCTAACCGTCATTAGTATGGTTACCTTAGCAGGTGTAATACAATATAAATAGAAGCAAGGGGTATAGTTGACCGACTGTCACCTGATTTTGAAAACTGCCTCATGTGCGGTCGCCATGCTTTGATAAAAGAGGACAAAGCCCGAGAGATGCGAGGTCTTAGAAGATCGCGGCATTAGCTCGAGGTACATTTATTCATTTTCCGCACAAATCGCACAAATGATTCTTTATTTCACATTAGCAGGCAGACAGGGGGAGATAATTTAGTTTATGTTTTTTCAACGAATTCTCCTATTTATTTCACGTATGTCCACATTTCATACTCTAAACTATTCGGATCAACGCCTTTTCTTCTGAAGAGTTCGCTGATAGTTACAAACTCATAGTCTTGCTCTTTTAACTTTGGAATCAAAACATCCAGAACTTCAGTAATGGGATGGGGTTCAGGCTGGACATCATGCAAAAGAATTATAGCGCCATCATCCATTTCTTTTAGCACATTATTCACAATAGTTTCTACGGTTCTATCACATCCTGCCCAGTCATAAGCTAAAACTCCACAAATAAAGGGTAAATCAATTACATCATACATTTTGTCGCTAACGGCTAAATTGGGTGGTCTGAAAAATTGAGGAGTCTGTCCTGTATATTGCTTGATTACCTCATTTGTTTTCTCAATAGACTCTTTTATTTCTTCTTCAGAAAGCTGATCCAGGCTGTCCCACGCCCAGGAATGATTTCCAATTTCACAACCCATTGCCACCATTCTATCAAGTACTGGTTTAGTTTCCTCGTTTATCAGTATGCCAATCAGAAAAAATGTAGCAACTACATTATGTTTTTCAAGTGTATCAAGTACTCTTCCCGTCATAACTACATCAGGACCATCGTCAAAGCTCAGGGCACACAGTTTGGTATTTGATTCAGCTTGAGCACAGGCTTCTCCAGACCGGAAAAAAAGGACAAAGACTAAAAGAAATAAAAGGCAAGCTGATACTATTTTCATTCAATACTTCCTCCCTTCGCAAATACTGAAAGTGAATTATCTTCTTAATCTATTCCCCCCTTGCTTCAAAAAGCAAATGCTACCTAAATTATACTGTGAGACCAGAGTCTGTCAACTTGTTACATGGCTGTTTGAAAATTTTTCTCATAGCTCAATTAAAAGGAGAACAAAGGGAATATTCCCTGTATTTCATAAGGCAAATTGAACAGAAGCCATAAACAACGCTTCTTATAAGTTTCGAGATGGTCATTATTATCTCTTGTAAAATATACCATCTTCCTTCCGTGTTCCAACATTGAGTTTCCACTCGCTTGACATTGAGGTCTACTTTATATAATATTACTCATTAGAATTGTCTGAAATGCATTGAAATTTCAGTGTAGTAAAGGAGGTGATTTTAAAGGAGTTATCCCCCTCGCTCTCTCAATGTCTTCTCTGGTTTTTTTCGGTTTCTGGTGTTAAATATTCTGGTGTCAAATATTGAGTGCTAAGTATTAAAAACATTAAGTTTTTTAGAATAGGAGGGTTATTAATGCGAAAAAGGATTATTCCAATTCTGTCGGTTTTGGTGTTAACACTGCTTTTTTGTGGAGTAGCATGTGCACAGGGTGAAAAAGTGGTGTCTCTACCTTATTTTGATACTCCAGGATTTATTCCCTACTACTGGCAACCTCAACACATTTTAGCTCAGGGTACGATATTTGAAGGACTTTTTGGTTATGCCCCCAATCCCGAGCTCATAGGTGGAGTAGAAGTTATTCCGCTTCTTGCCGAGAGTTATGAAGTGTCAGAAGATTATAAGGTGTGGACTTTCAAATTGAGAGAAGACAAAAAATGGTCTAATGGAGATCCTGTCACTGCGAGAGATTTTGAATGGAGCTTCAGATATTATGCCAGCCCTAAGATTCCCGATTTTCCAGCCTGGGCAGGACCACTTCAATTCTTTGATAATTTCTGGGCAGTAAAAAGCGGTGCTCTTCCTGAAGATAAGCTTGGCGTGAGAGCCATTGATGACTACACGCTGGAGATCACGCTTTATCAACCAAAATATGACCTAAAAGAGTGGCTTTGCACAGCTCAGGGTGTACCTCTTCACAAAGGAAACGTTGAGGCGGATCCCGAAAATTGGTGGAAGCCTGGGAATATCGTAGTGAATGGACCATATATTCCCCAGTACTGGACTCCGGGAGAAGAAATGGCATTAGTAAGGAACCCCAACTATGTGGGTGAGGTAGGTAACGTAGATAAAATCATTCTCAAATTTGGAGGACCGGGGATTCAACAATATCAAGCAGGAGAGCTTGATGCAGTATTTATTCAGAATGTAGCTGAATATAAATTTGTGCTTGCTGATCCTGAACTTTCCCAGCAATTTCACGAAACCCTCATGGACCCATTCTGGTATGGTTATCAAATATCTCGTGGTTTTGATCCCTTAATGGATAACAAACAATTGAGACAGGCCCTGGCTATGGCAATAGATAGAGAACTTCTCTGTGAGCAGGTGCTTGGTGGAAGAGCGATTCCTCTTGCTTCTTACTGGCCTAAGGGAACACCAATTGGAGATAAACTGCAGGATATTCCCTATGATGTAGAAAAAGCAAAGGAGCTTCTTGCTGAAGCTGGCTTTCCCAACGGAGAAGGGCTAAAAGAGCTGGTTTTCTATATACCCAGCGGAGACCTCACAGCAGAATATATAGCAGGATTTATAGTAGACCAGTGGAAGAAGAATCTGGGAGTTAACTGTATAATTGAAAACATAGAAGTAGGAGTTTATACCGATGCTTACGTATGGGCAAACTTTACTCCCGAGGCTAAGGCCGGCTTTACCACAATTGGTGGGCCTATGAACAACCTGGAAATCGGAGCACTATTCAAGAATGCAGATCATACTATCTGGTTCTATGACTATCCAGCAGAGGTAAGAAAGAGACTGGATGAGTTTGATAAAGAATATGATGCCTGGCTTAGAAAAGAGGGCGGGCAAACCGAGGAAGATATGCAAGCACTGGTGGAGAAAAAGGAACTCTTGCTCGCAGGCTTTAATGAAATACTGGAGAATGAGCCAGAAGAGCTGTGGAGGGAAGAATTGACCAGACCTCCCCTCTGGTACGAGCAATTTGATGAACTTTATGAAAAATGGAATGCTGCAGAAACTCCTTCAGACAAGACCGATTACTGGAGATTAGCAGGAAGAGTATTAACTGAGCAAGAAAGATTCCAGGTAGAGTATAACGGAAGGAACGAAACTAACAAAGAAGCATACAGATGGAGACTTAGAACTGTAAATAGGCCGTTTGATGAAGCAGTGGAGATAGCTCATAATGCCCTTCAGATCATTCAAGATCAATACTGGATGGTGCCTGTATATCTAATCAAGGCTCAGTGGCTCCAAAATCCAAAACTTGAAGGATTGATGGTCTATAAGTTTTCCTGGGGTCCTGGATTTTTCAACTTTAAGTACTTAAATCTCGCAGATTAAAGATAAGACAGTTTATAAAGGGGAGAGAAATAAATGTTTTCTCTCCCCTTTATTGAAAGGAGTAAAAAATGGCGCTTTTTAAGTACATATTGCGAAGACTTCTCACGATTTTCGCCTCCGTTGTTGTAGTCATAATCATTACCTATACCCTTATGTATTTTGCTCCTGGAGAATTTTTTAACATTAATTCTTTTACCGCCAGTGCCGGAAAAGTATCCACTCTTACTCCAGAACAACTGCAAATCTTAATCAAAGGTTTTGAAGAAAAATATGGATTAAATGTCCCTCTCTGGAAGCAAATATGGAATTATCTGAAAGACGCGTTTAGATTTAAGTTTGGCCCATCTTTTTCCAATCCTAACGAAACCATAGAGGCTCAGATTGCCAGAAGATTCCCTGTTACCTTTGCTCTTGCTATTTTGGCCATGCTCTTAGCGGTACTTATAGGAATTCCTCTCGGGATTTTAGCTGCTCTTAAAAAAAATACCTGGGCCGATTATTTTGCCATGTTTATATCCATGATCGGGAGCATCATACCTGCTTATCTCATTGGTCTTATCATGATCATCGTTTTCAGCGTTTATCTTAAGGTTCTCCCCACTTCCGGTTGGGGAACCCTGAAACAGATGATCATGCCTGTAATTGCGGTAGGTCTCGGCCCTATGGCTGTTATTGCAAGATTTACAAGATCGAGTCTTCTTGACACTCTTAGTCAAGATTATATCCGAACTGCCTATGCCAAAGGTGGAACAGAAAGAGAGGTCATTATGAAACATGCCTTGAGAAATTCTTTAATTCCTGTGGTTACTGTTATAGGACCTCAACTTGCTTTTCTCTTCACCGGGACTGTATGGATTGAGAATTTGTTCAGAGTACCGGGACTTGGCCAATTGTTTGTTAATGCTGCTGCACAGAGAGATTATCCCCTTCTGGTGACCTCCACCTTCATTCTTTCACTCTCGGTGATGCTCATGAATTTGCTGGTAGACGTGATATATCTTTTTCTAGATCCCAGAATTAAGTATGAGTAAATCATGAGAGAGTGAGGTTCAGAGCAAATGGAAATGGTATTAAAACAAGAACACAAAAAAGCAAGCTATTGGTCATCTGTGTGGAGAAGATTTAAAAGTAATAAAATGGCTCTTGCCGGGCTGATCTTTATCATTATCATTACTGTTGCTGCTATTTTTACTCCATGGATTGCGCCGTATGGTTATGATGAAACAAACTACGCTCACACCTTTGAGAAACCCAGCCGGCAATTTATATGGGGAACCGATGATTTGGGAAGAGATATATTCAGCAGAAATTTATATGCCATGAGAAATGCTCTACTGATTGGCTTTGGTTCCCAGGCTGTTGTAGTAATTGTAGGGGTGATTATAGGAGCTATTGCAGGATTCAGGGGCGGAACAGTCGACACCATTCTCATGAGAATTGTAGACATCATGTACGCATTCCCTACTTTCCTTTTCAATGTAATATTGGTTACTGCTCTGGGAAGAGGAATCCACATAATTCTTTTAGCTATAGGGATTACTGGATGGGCAGGAACGGCGAGACTGGTGCGAGGTATGGCCATGTCATTAAGAAATGCTGATTTTGTGGAAGCAGCAAGGGCTCTGGGTGCGAAAGAATTCTACATTATAAGAAAATACATTCTTCCCAATATGCTCGGTCCTATAATTGTCAGTATCGCCTTTGGTATACCTAACGCCATATGGATGGAGGCCGGATTAGCTCTTGTAGGTATGGGCGTGAGACCTCCGATGCCAAGCTGGGGCAATATGATAAGCGCTGGGACAGGATACATAATGGCTTTCCCCCATATGGTTTTATTTCCTGCTCTTCTTTTTGCCCTTACTCTACTTGCTTTCACTTATGTAGGTGATGGCTTAAGAGATGCGATGAGCCCGAGAGGCGAGGTATAGAGCTATGGAAGAACTTTTGGTAGTTAATAATTTGAAAACTCACTTTCGCCGATATGAGGGTGTAGTGAAAGCTGTGGATGGCATAAGTTACAAAATAAACTATGGTGAAACCCTGACAATTGTGGGTGAAAGTGGTTCGGGTAAAAGTGTGTCTGCACTTTCTCTTTTGGGACTTATAAGAAAGAATGGGAAGGTAGTGGATGGGGAAGCAATTTTTGAAGGCAGAGACCTTCTGAAATTAAATCAGGAAGAGTTGAGACAAATAAGGGGCAAAGACATCTCTATGGTCTTTCAAGACCCTATGACTAGCTTGAATCCAATAATGAAAATTGGAATACAGATTATGGAGCCTTTAATATGGCACAAGCTTATGCAAAGCACAGAAGCAAGAGAGAAAGCAATAGAGCTATTGAGAGTAGTAGGGATTCCTGACTATCGGGTAAGAGCCTGGGATTATCCCTTTGAGTTTTCTGGTGGAATGAGGCAAAGAGTGATGATCGCTATAGCTCTGGCATGTAACCCCAAGCTTATTATTGCCGATGAACCTACAACAGCTCTGGATGTTACCGTGAGAGCGCAGATATTAAACTTAATGCAAGATATGAAAGAGGAATTTGGATTGAGCATCATGCTTATAACTCATGATATTGCACTGGCTATGAATTTTTCAGATTCTATAATGGTCATGTATGCAGGAAAAGTATCTGAATATGCACCCGTTGCTGAATTTATAAGGAATCCATTGCATCCTTATTCTCGAGGATTGATTGCTTCTACTATTGACATAGAAACGGAAGAAAGTTTTATTAAACCAATTCCGGGAGCCCCTCCTAATCCGCTTGACTTACCGTCGGGATGCAAGTTCCATCCCCGATGTGCGTATACTCAGGATATATGCAGGGAAGTAGAACCAGAATGCAAGGAAGTAAGAGATGGTCATAAAGTAGCATGTCATTTAGTTGAAAGGGGGGAAATTCAATAGAAGAGCTTCTTGTGGTAAAAAATTTAAAGAAATATTTTCCTGCAAGGGGAAAGTGGCTAAAGGCTGTAGACAATGTCTCATTCTCCATTGGTTTTGGAGAAACCTTAGGGCTCGTGGGTGAGAGTGGTTCTGGAAAATCAACCTTAGGGAGAAGTATTTTAAGACTTATTGAACCCGATGATGGAGAAGTAATCTTTGAAGACGTAGACTTAAGGAAGCTGGGAGGAGAAGAGCTAAGGCAGAGAAGGAGGTTTATGCAGATTGTATTTCAGGATCCGCTAGCTTCTCTTAACCCTATGATGACTGCAGGGCAAAATATAGAAGACCCTTTAATAATACATAACATAGGAACCAACGAAGAAAGAAGAAAAACAGTAATGGAACTTCTGGATATAGTTGGTTTAGGAAGAGAGATAATAGACTCTTTTCCTCATGAACTTTCCGGGGGACAGCAACAAAGAGTCGGGGTTGCAAGAGCTTTGGCCTTGAATCCCAAATTTATTGTTGCCGATGAACCGGTATCCTCTCTAGATGTTTCCATCCAGGCACAGGTTGTGTCACTTCTTTATGAGTTAAAAAGAAAATTTGGACTTTCTTACCTATTTATTTCTCATGACTTAGCTGTAGTAAAATACCTTTCTGATAGAGTGGCAGTTATGTATCTTGGAACTATCGTGGAGCTGGCTCCCAAGAAAGAACTTTATGAAAAACCTCTTCATCCTTATACCAGAGCTCTACTTGCCTCTATTCCTAAGATGCCCAAAGACGGAAAACCTCAAAAGAGGTTTTCAGCCCTAAAAGGGGAAATTCCTTCTCCTGTAGATCTTCCCCCGGGGTGTAGATTCCAAAGTAGATGTGAGCATGTAACAGAAATTTGTAAAGAAGAAGAGCCTACCTTCAGGGAAGTTTTTCCAGAACACTTTGTGGCCTGCCATCTTGCATAAGAAGGAAAAGAAAGGAGGGGATTCTTTTATTTTGTTTTTACTGGTGAGGAAAACAAAGTTAAACAATTTTGAGTGTTTGTGTTTGAGAGGATAAAAGAACAAATGGCTGGAGAGCATAACACAAGTTTCCTGAGGGAAGACAAGTCTTTTAAAGTAAGGAGATAAATTATGAAAAAAGGGAGTTTTTTGCTAATTTTATTTATGCTGGTTTTCGTAGGCGAGGTATACGCTCAAGATGCTCTTCCTATAAAAAGAGGAGTAAATATTACGGGCCTGGAAGCTCCCTTCGAGGGTTCCTGGGGAATAGTGATAAAGGATGAGTATTTTGAACTGGTTAAAAAAGCAGGATTTGACCATGTGAGGATACCCATAAGATGGAATGCTCATTCTCTACACGAACCT
>Ga0116168_1002707_pt1 | contig 10806 bp, 14 predicted proteins | sample AD_UKC129_MetaG_FD_89795 | JGI IMG/M metagenome (GOLD analysis project Ga0116168, IMG submission 89795) | Active sludge microbial communities of municipal wastewater-treating anaerobic digesters from Canada - AD_UKC129_MetaG | ecosystem: Engineered > Bioreactor > Anaerobic > Digestate | place... | reverse complement strand
GGTTGCCTTAATTTTAGACGTGAATACCCTGGCAAATACATAAGGAGGAAAAGTGAACCTAGATTCTATACATCTGGATATATTAAAAGAGTTGGGGAATATAGGAGCTGGAAATGCTGCTACTAGTCTTTCTCAGCTCCTGAATCAACGTGTAGATATGAGTGTCCCAGAGGTAAAATTACTGAAGCTGAGAGATGCTCCCTATATACTTGGAGGTCCTGAGATTCCCGTTATCGGGGTTACTGTACTTATTGAAGGGGATGGGGAGGGACAGATATTACTGTTATTCGCATCTGATAGTGCCGAAAGACTTATAAGAAATATAGTGGCAGGATTTTCCCCTGGAGATATAAGTAACGAGATCAGAGACTCTGTCCTTCTTGAGGTTGGGAATATAGTGGGTTCCACTTTTTTAAATGCCCTGAGTAGTTTTATAAATCTGAAACTTATACCCACTGTACCAGCCAGTACTTATGATATGGTTGGAGCTCTTATTGATAATGCACTGGCTATAGAGATGGCAGAAGATGATATTATAATAATTATAGTTACGGATTTTACTGTTAAGGGAGAGACTATTGAAGGATATATGATCTTTGTCCCAAAACCAGAGTTCCTTTCAAAAATATTTAATGCATTAGGGGTATCTTCATAGAGAGATGGACAGAGTGGTGGTTGGTATAGGAGAGTGGTCTGTTCTAAAGCTAAATGGGGTACTGGTATGCCTTGGGCTTGGATCTTGTGTTGGAGTAGCACTTTATGACTCATCTAAAAAGATGGGTGGGTTAGCGCATATTCTATTGCCAAGACCACAGGTAAGTGATAACTCCAATCCAACTAAATTCGCAAGCACTGGTATACCATTCTTATTGGAAGAGATGATAAGGTTAGGGGCAAGTAAGTCCAGTATTCTGGCTAAAATAGCTGGAGGAAGCCAGATGTTCAGTATAAAGGGCAGGGAAGACAAGATAAATATCGGAGCAAGAAATGTAGAAGTAGCGAAAGACACATTAAAGGACCTTGGGATTCCTATTGTTGGAGAGGATACTGGAGGTAGTATGGGTAGGACTATAGAATTCTATGTATCAGATGGAACAGTAAAAATAAAGGCTATAGGAAGAGGAGAAAGAAAGATTTAAGTGAAGCTTAATAAAGAAGAGAAAGAAGAATTTGCTCTAAGGTATCTTCCTTTAGTAAAGTACGTTGTAAGCCGATTCTATATAAGAGAGGGGAATATTATAACGAAAGAAGATTTATTCCACTGGGGAGTTATAGGGTTGATGGAGTCTATAGAGAGATTTGATAAAAATAAAGGTGTTAAGTTTGAAGTATATGCGGTAAAGAGGATAACTGGAGCTATAAAGGATGCGCTGAGGAGAGAAGATACATTTACCAGGACTCAGAGGGAAAAGATCAAGAGAGTTACTTCTGCTATAGATAGTCTGGGAGAAGACTTCAGCGAAGAAGCGATAGCCAGTAAACTGGGTATTGATTTATCCTCTTATCAGACCTTGCTCGAGGAGATAAGTCCTGTAATCACCACTTCAGTAGAAGAACTGTTAGAGGAAAAGGGGCTGGAGATAGCTGATAATAGAGATACTATAGAGGAGAAGATTATAGAAGAGGAGAAAGGGGAGCTTTTAGCCAAAGCTATAAAGAGATTAACCGATAAGGAGAAGCAGATATTGAATTTATACTACTATGAGGGTCTTACTCTAAAACAGATAGGAGGTATACTGGGTCTTACAGAGTCTAGAGTATCACAGCTTCATAGTCAGATAATATTAAAGTTGAGAGGGTTTATAAAAAATGAGTGAGGGCATAGATAGAATAAAGGTAAGGGTAACTCCGGATAGATTGAAGGCTTTTATCACTTTAACCCCTTCGGAGGATGATTCTTCAATATCTGAAGAAGATATAAGAGATGCTCTCGATAAAGCTAATGTGAGATTTGGAGTAAAAGAAGATTTGATACAAACTATTGTCAAGCTTCAGATGGTAGAAGATTTTCTTATTGCTGAAGGTATTCCTCCTGAGAATGGGAAAGATGCCATAATTGAATATAAGATATCTTTGGGGAGGAAAGATTTAACACCAAAGGAGAATCCCGATGGTTCTGTAGATTTAAGAGACCTGGGTTTTGTAGAGAATGTGACACAGGGGGATATCCTTGCTGTAAAAGTCCCTCCCACTGAGGGAGTTCCAGGAACAGGGGTTGATGGGGAATCTATACCCCCAAAAAAAGGAAAGGATATAAGGTTACCCAGGGGTAAAAATACGGAGATCTCTGAAGACGGACTGATGTTAATAGCCACAAAATCTGGAGTACCAAATATAAGGGAAGGAAATATTTCTGTATCTCCTCTACTGGAAATACAGAAGGATGTCGACTTCTCTACCGGGAATATAGATTTTGTCGGTAATGTCCTTGTAAGGGGAACAGTAAAAAGTCATTTTAACGTGAGTTGTGAGGGGAATCTGGAGGTCTGGGAAGATGTTGAAAATGCTGACCTAAGGGTGGGTGGTAATCTTGTAGTAAGAAGAGGGATATATGGAGAGCCTGGAAGGAGGATAGAGGTTAAAGGAAATCTTCTGGCAAAGATAATTAGAAATGCAGAAATAGATGTATATGGAGATATTATAGTAGAACAGGCTATAATAGATAGCAGTATAAGATGTGGTGGAAAGATTAAAGTAACTTCTGGTAAAGGTGTTATCTGTGGCGGTAGGATTTTTGCTCTTAGGTCTATCTCTGTTTCACAGTTAGGGTCTCCTTTTGGAACTGCCACTACAGTGGTGGTTGGAAAAGAACCCTGGACATCGTCAGAAATAGAGACTCTTATTAAAGAAAGAGAAGACCTCAAGAAGAAACTGGAAGAGGTGAATACTAATATAAAATATATTATTGGCTATGGGAGAGAGGATAGTCTTCCAGAGGCAAGGAAGATTCAGCTTAATAAGCTTAGAGAAGTTCAGCGTCTCTTGATCGAACAGTTAAATCTCAGAGATTTGAAGATTAAAGAGTTAAGAGAAAAATCTCTGTATCTTTTAAATGAAGCAAAGATAGAAGTTCTTGGGATAGTATATCCTGGTGTAAGAATATGGGTAGGTGAAGAGTCCTATATGGTTGATAGTGAATTGCAGAGGGTGTATTTTATATTTAATAATAACGAAGGGAGGATTGAATTTCGTTCAATATGAATCCGGGAGAGATACAACCTGTAGTATTCAGGGTTCAGGATTTAGAGAGGATTAAAGAGGTCCAGAGACAGGTCCCGGAAGCTGTACAGAAGCAGTTTCAGATGTATTTTAAGCAAATAACAGAACAAAGGCAACGTGAAGTGGAATCTTTTAAAGAGAGTAATAAGAGTAGAAATATCGATGAGAATGAACGAAGACAGAGCGGTAGGAGAGAATCAGGACAGGAACATGATAAGAAGGCTGATATGGATACCGAAGAGATACATAAGGCTGGATTAGGAGAAAAGATAGACGTAAGAATATAGGAGGATAAAGGATGCGTTCGTTGGAAGAGATTATAAGACTTCCGGTATTGAGTTGTAATGGAGAGTATCTTGGAGTGGTGGATGACCTGGTATTGAACTCTAAAGAATTGGTAGGGGTTGGTTTTCTGGTAAGAGATAAAGACTGGTATAGAGGTATGAAATTTATAGAAAGAGAGAGAATAGAAGTATTGGGTAAAAATGCTATTTTGACCACCTTAGAATCTCTTAGAGATGTGGTAGAGTTTACAGATGTAGTTAAACTGCTGGGGAATAGAGTAGAATGGAGAGGTTTACCCGTATATACGGTAACAGGAGAGATGCTGGGTAAAGTGGAGGAGTTATTAATAGATGATAAATCTCTGGCATTGGAAGGGATAAGATTATATCAAGGAGAAGATATAATCCCCAGAAAGAATATAACTGCATTTGGTTCCTTTGCGGTATTGGTAGATCTGGGAGAGGATAAAAGTTCAAAAGTTATAGATAAAAAAGAGGAGCATTTAGCGCAAACTCAGACAGAAGGGCTAAGTTTTGAAGCCAGGCAGTCTGCTTATCTTATAGGTAAGAGATTGACGAGAGATATCATATCTGAGGATGGAACGGTAATTGCATCTAAAGATGATGTGGTAACTCAGCAGTTGATAAAAATGATACGAAGTTTAAATAGAATGCAAGAACTGATAAATTCTGTAGAACAGTAAGATTATGGATGGCGAGTTATTGGGATATATTACAACTCGTGTTTTTGAAGGACCTGCCTATCTTGGTGGAGTTTTAATAGTTGATAAAAAGGGTATCCCTGTTGAATTTAAATATATAGAGCCAATAAAACCGTCAAAACTGCAGACACTCCTTTATGGAAATACTATAGACAGATATATAAGGGTCGAGAGTGTAGGAATACCTCTAATTAATGCACTGGAACATAAACCGGTACTTCTATTTGTAAGAGAGGAACCATTTTTGGAAGAATCTAAATGGTCCTTTCCAGTCATTTCTATAAGCAGATATAAAGGTGATATGCTAACCAGTATGGGTGAATATAAGGAGCTGGAAGATGGTGGATATATTATTCAGATAGATTCAGGTATGCCTGTAAGGGCAAGAATAGAAAAAAAGTATCTGGAGAGATTAACGGAGATTATCTCTACTCTCACAGAAGTAGGACAAAATTTTGATATAATGGAGCCATTTTCCAGGCTGGAAGAAGCGATAAGGTTTATATGGAGAGAGCATCGGAGATCATAGGGGAAATATACAGGATCTTGGGTCCAAATTTCAAGCCAAAGATAATAGATCAACCCATATATGGTATAGAGGTAAAAAGTTTAGATATAACCTTAGATACTAAAGTTTTAGACTATAGAATAGAAAAGGTATCTGGCAGGGTTATAGATGAAAAGATTTTATTTTCTCCAGCAGAGCGATTTATCGGTAAAATATTATCAGCCTCTGTGAATATAAATTTGAAAGTAAACTCAAATATGGAAATTATAAACAACGTGTTTATAAAGAAACGTCCTGTGTTATGGAAATCTATTCCTGATGAGATGAAGGCAAAATTATTGTATGAGATTAAAACTAAATCGTCCTCATACTCCGAAGGACTAAAGATTATAGGGATATATGAAGATATTCCCATTGGTAGGATTAAGACCATGATGGTGGATGAAAATACGGGTATTTTATCCTTTAATCTAAAGGACAGTGCAACAGAGGAAAAAAGAAGTAACCTGCTGGTATTTAAGTTTATACAGGATGATAAATTGAGGTCCATAGTTTTCTAGTCTGTAGCGCAGGTCACGCTATGCCATCAAAGGGGAAGGGCTGTCAAGAAACTGGTGTAAACCTCCCAGGTGTCATTTTATAGGTACCCTCCTAGCGCAAGTTTGGCGCCCTATGCCATCGAACTTACGTCAGTACTTTTCTCTTTATGATCTCTTCTGCGGTCTCTATATCTCTTCTTATCTGCAGGACCAGTTGATCTATGCCATCAAATTTGATCTCTGGTCTTATACGTTCGATAAAGTCTAACTTTACCAGTTTATCATAGATATTTTGGTTAAAATTGATAAAGTGAGTTTCTACTGTTATACTGCTTTCTCTCCTTACAGTTGGGGCAGACCCAATATTGGTAACTCCCATAAATTTTTTCTCTTCTACTGTGCCGATGACTGCATAGACACCTGGTTTTGGTATGATTAGTCTCTGAGGAACAGATATGTTTGCGGTCGGGAACCCTATCTCTTTTCCCAGTCCTCTTCCCCTGATCACCCTCCCCTTGAGATAGAAGGGTCTTCCCAGCATCTCATTTGCAGAATTTATATCTCCGTCTTTTAAAGTACATCTTATTCTTGAACTGCTAATTGAGCTTCCATTATACTCTACAGGAGGAACTGCCATGACCCTAAATTTGTACTTTTTACCTGCCTCTTCTAAGAATCTTATATCTCCTCTTCTTCCTTTACCAAACTGGAAATTATATCCGATAATGATTTCTCTTATATTGAATTTTTCTGCAAGTTCCTTCACAAAGTCTTCTGGAGATTTCTCTGCAAATTTACTGTCAAATTTGATAAGGACATTAAGTGAATGAGGGAATTGGTCGATTATCGATAGACGGTCATTCAAGTCTAATAGCAATTCTACTTTAATTTTACCTACTATTTCTAGTGGGTGAGGGTCAAAAGTAACTACGACTCCAGGCAGTCCTGAAGTAAGGGACATCTCACTGAGAAGAGATAATATGGTTTGATGTCCCTTATGAACGCCATCAAATACACCCAGAGTAATAACAGTAGGGTCTTTTATCTGTGCAGTATCCCATTCAACTAACATTTAAATTCTCAACTGCTATCGGGTATAGTACATCCTGGAAACATCTACCTACCCCTATACACTCATTGTTATACCATACAGAGACAAACTCTCTTTTGGAGTAATATGTTTTGTATAGCAGTATGGGTTTACCCTTTATAAAATCATCACGTTGTTTCTTTACTATAAGGTCTATTTTTTCTATTTCACTTAACATCCCCCAGGGCATAAAATACTCGGCAATAGAGTTTCCCCTTCCAAGTATTTCTGTTAAGGAATAAGCTTGAGATAGATCTATATTCCCTATTCTGGTTCTTACCAGAGAGAGCATATGTGCCCCAACTCCTAATTTCTCTCCTATGTCATGGCATAGTGTCCTTATATATGTTCCTCTCTGGCATACCACATCAAGTATAACCCTAGGATATCTATCTTTCTTTACATCTATTATGTCTATGTGTTTTATAAGAACATTTCTGGGTGTTCTTGGAACTTCAATGCCTTCTCTGGCAAGTTCATACAGTCTTTTACCTTTATAGTGCAATGAAGAATACATGGGAGGAATTTGGGTTATCTCTCCTTTAAAGCTATCTACAATTTCCTCCAGATTTGAAATATCAACATCCTCGGATATTTTAATTGGTCTTCCAGCAGCATCCTGGGTATCGGTAGATATACCTAAAAGCAGCTCTGCTCTATAGGACCTTTCCAGCCCGGTAAAATATTCAAATAGTTTTGTGGCTGACCCTACAGCTATCTGTAATAATCCTGTGGCTATAGGGTCAAGCACTCCCAGATGTCCTACATGTCTGAGTTTGAATTTACGTTTTATAATTTCTACCACCTTGAAAGATGTAATTAGTGGTGGTTTAACTACATTAACCACCCCGTTCAATTCTGCCCTCCTAATAGAGTCTTAATCTTATTTAGAGTATCAATAATTGCAGATTCCTGTTTGTTTAAAAGATCAAAAGCCGAAGCACTTCTATGTCCGCCCCCACCTAAAGCTCTGGCTATTGCTCCAACATCCTTACTTTTACTCCTCAGGCTTACTCTATATTTATCTTTATGTTCTTTGAAAAGGACTATTGTGTCTGCTTCTTCTATTTTTAGAAGCATATCCAGCAGAGGAGATGTATTGTTCTGGAATGCCTCACTTTCCATAACTTCTAGTGGAAGTATACACCACACTAAGTTTACCTCTTTATCTATATGAATATCTTTAAGCACATCGATATAGATCTTCATGGTTGCATACGGTATAGAATAGAAGACTTTATATGCGATTTCTCCTGCAGGAACCCCATATCTTATCATATCCAGGGCAGTTTTGAATGTCCCTTCACCTGTGTTGTTATACATAAAACCACCTGTGTCTGAGAGTAAACCATAATACAGGGCAGATACCGCCTCTTTATTCAGCGGGAAATATTTTAAAAGATTAAAGACTATTTCACTGGTACTTGAAGCTGTTGGGATAACCAAGTTTACATCACCGAACAGTGAATTGTCAGGATGGTGGTCTATATTAATTATCGATCCAGAAATAAAGTTGCCAGCCTCTCCAAGCCTTTCAATATTACTTGCATCCAAAACAAATGTTGCATCTGTCTCTTCCACGTTATATTTAGTCCTTACAAGATCTATACCTGGAAGGCTGGAAAATTGCCTTGGAATCCTGTCCGCTATATATGCTACTACCTTTTTGTCAAGTGATATAAGGGCATTTGAAATACCCAAAACAGAACCGATAGCATCTCCATCGGGATACACATGAGATACTATCAGAAAGCTCTTCTTCTCCTGTATCAGTTTAATAATTTTCGATTGGTTTGGTATGTATTCAGCTTTCATCACTGTGTACAATCTTCTCTATATAATTGGCCAGTCTTACCCCTCTTTCAATCGAATCATCCAGTACAAAGGATAACTCAGGTATTCTTCTTATCTCTAACCTATGGGCAAGTTCAGTTCTTATAAAGCCAGTGGCTCCTTTTATTGCGGAGAACGAGTTTTTCTTTTCCTCCTCTTCCCCCATAATACTGATGAATATCTTTGCATACTTTACATCCTTAGATATGGTTACATCTGTAACTGTGACAAATTTTATTCTGGGGTCTTTCATCTTTAATATTATATCGCTTACTTCTTCTTTTACCAATGCCTCTAATCTTTCCAATCTAGAGGGTTTCATAATACATCCTCCATCAAGTTATTAAAACATCTCTATAGAATAATCTACAACTTCGATGTCTCTTTCTTTCGAGATATAATTGATCATTTTAGAGAAATTCATATCTATCTCTTTCTGTCTTTCGTCTATACAGGCTATGCCTATAAGTGTTCTTTGCCATTTATCTTTATAGTCTATTTCAACCACAGATACATTAAAATTATTTCTCAGCCTCTTAATGAGACCCTGAAGATATCTCCTCTTATCTTTAAGACTTAACGCACCAGGTATGTATAATTCTATCTTACACACCCCTATCATCATATAGCTTATTCAAACGTATAACTTTCTATAATATCCTGTTCTTTATAATCTTCGAAACCTTCTATAAATATGCCACACTCATACCCGGAGGTTACTTCCCGGACATCCTCTTTAAATCTTTTTAAAGAGGTAAGTCTCCCTTCATAGATTACATTATCTGCTCTCTTTATCCTGATATTACTATTTCTTACAATCTTCCCATCTAAAACATAGCAACCTGCTATACTTCCTATCCTTGAAGACTTGAAGACCTGACGGACCTCTGCTCTTCCTAAGATTAATTCTTGCTTCTCAGGTTTTAGAAGCCCTTTAAGGGCAAGAGTTATATCATCTATAAGCTCATATATAATATTATATATCTTTATAGATACACCTTCATTCTCTGCCAGTTTAAGAATTCCCAATTCCGTTTCTACGTTAAATCCAACTACTATAGCCTTAGAAGCCTTGGCAAGAAGCACATCCCCTTCAGATATATTACCAACCCCTCTTCTTACTATAGAAAGGGTAACCCCTTCAATATTTATTTCTTTTAGGAATTTTTCTATGGCTTCTAAAGAACCCTGGGTATCTGCTTTCAGTACAAGATTTAAATCCTTTAACTCTCCTTTATCTATTCTTAGCCTTATATTTTCCAGAGAGAGAACTTCTCTCTGTTGCTGTGTTTCCTCCCCCCACTGGGATATTAATTCCTTTGCCATCCGTTCATTTTCCACTATTGTGAAATTTTCCCCAGCAACAGGAAGCCTGGGTAACCCGACTATCTGCACAGGCATAGATGGGGTAGCCTTCTTAATTCTCTCCCCTTTATCATTGAGAAGAGCTCTTACCTTTCCATACATTCCACTGGTAACTATTAAATCTCCTACTTTTAAAGTTCCCTCCATAACTATAGCTATAGCTATTGGACCTTTTCCTCTGTCTAATACGGTTTCTATAATAGTTCCTCTGGCTGGTATTTCGTATCTTGCTTTTAGCTCCATAATGTCAGCTAAGAGGAGTACCATCTCCAAAAGCTGGTCTATGCCTATGTTTTTCTTGGCTGAAATCGGGACCATTATAGTATCCCCACCCCAATCTTCCGGGATTAAACCAAGCTCAGAAAGCTGAGTTTTAACTCTATCTATATTTGCCTCTGGTTTATCTATCTTGTTTATGGCGACAATAATTGGCACTTCTGCAGCTCTTGCATGATCAATAGCCTCTACCGTCTGAGGCATTACACCATCGTCTGCAGCTACTACCAGTATGGCTATATCGGTAACTTTTGCTCCTCTGGCTCTTAGAGCTGTAAAAGCCTCATGCCCAGGAGTATCTATAAAAGTTATCTTCCTTCCTCCAACCTCTGCCTGATAAGCTCCTATATGCTGGGTAATACCTCCAGCCTCTGTTGCGGTAACATTGGTTTTTCTTATGGCATCAAGAAGAGTAGTTTTACCATGGTCGACATGTCCTAATACTGTAACTATGGGAGATCTCGGATCTCCCTCAGTTGTCTGTATTCTTAATTTACCAGCTAATCTTGTCTTCTGGGGCTGAGACGTCTCTACAGGGATGTTAAACTTTTCAGCTAACTTAGAGATAGTTCCCTGATCTATCTCTTTATTTATATTAGCTAGAATTCCCATATCCATCAGAGTCATAATAATCTGACTTACAGGAAGACCGAAAAGTTCAGAGATCTCTCTTACCGTAGCACTTAATGGAATCTGTGTTTTAACAGGTTTTATCTCTTCTTCTTTCTGTTGTTCCATGACCTTTCTTTCCATAACATCTTCTTTCTCTTCAGTTTTAGTAGAGGAACTTAAGATACTTTCTATGGTGTCAGCAGTCTCCTCGTCTATTTTACTGAAATGTGACTTAGTTTCTACCCCCAGATCTTTTAATACTTCTAGAAGTTCATGGGTACTAACCCCCAATTTTTTAGCCAATTCATAAACTCTCACCGTTTAACATCTCCTCTTTGCAGAAGATTCTCTAATTCTC
>Ga0116168_1002706_pt1 | contig 10808 bp, 7 predicted proteins | sample AD_UKC129_MetaG_FD_89795 | JGI IMG/M metagenome (GOLD analysis project Ga0116168, IMG submission 89795) | Active sludge microbial communities of municipal wastewater-treating anaerobic digesters from Canada - AD_UKC129_MetaG | ecosystem: Engineered > Bioreactor > Anaerobic > Digestate | place... | reverse complement strand
TTGTTTTGATGGGGTTGGTTAGTCATTGGGCAAGTTCGTTTCTGATACTGAAACGGTTTCCGAAAAAATGCGTTCTTTTGTGTAATCAGTCAGAGAATTTGATTATTTGGCAAACTGCATATCTGAATATGATTTATCGTATAGGTTGCTTTGGAACTTGTTCCCATATTCCTTCTCATACCAGGAGTTGAATACATGGGCGTATCGGATTATCCAATCGTATGTGGCTTCGGTTCTAACATTTCTACCTTGCTTCTCGGATTCAATCCACACATGCTTTTCTATTTCTATTTTCTGAAGGATGTTTTTGTGTAGGACTTTGATATGGTTTGGTGAAAACTCACACAGGCACCGTATCATTTCATCAATTATGTAGTTGTCGAGGGGAAAATCTACATGCTTGCGAAGATTATATAAGAAAAGTTCACGGTCACAACCTACGGATAAGAATGCTTTACCGTAGCAACATTCACTATCCATAAAACCCTTTCTCCTTAATAAAAGATAACATTATAAAAACATGATAATAATCTATCAAATTTTTATATGAATTTCAACATATTTTGTAAATAATTTCTAAAAAATTTTACCATATTTTTGAATGATTATATTTTATTTCTTTAAGTTATTGCTATACAATATATTACGATATTTTTATTATTGGGCTGTTTTTATAGTTTTACTGTTAAATTCTGCTATCCCTGCAATTTTTAATTGTCCTTTATTGAGACTTATTTTAATTTTAATTTCTTTGAATAACTTAATTTTATTGAATAAATCATTAATTTTTTTCGGGTCGTTAAATTGTAATATATTTGATTCTGTAAGAACTGTAATTGCGTTGTTAATTTCTGAAATAAGTTTTTCGGGTTTCATCTGTAGTATCAGAGAATAATTCCCTTCATTGGAAGCGGGTTTATTTTTTATATGCTCTATTACTTGATTTTGTAAGTCTTTGTTATTAGCAAATAGTAATGAACCTTCTGCACATTGGATATGTAAATCTGTCTGGGAACTACCAATGAGAGGGATTATATATTCATTTGAATTGGAAGCAGGCAAAGCCTTATTTTTCTCTCCCATTATAATAATGGTAGGGTCCATAATTGTCTGAACGATGTTTTCGCAGATATTGGGGTTTGTTTTTGCAATCACACAATATTTAGGTATAAAAGGAATAATTTCGTCGGTATAGAAAGTATCCAATGCAATATGAAATTCATTGTTAACAAAGGGCGAAAAGGATTTTATCCATTCTATAAAAGGAATTTCTGTTGGATTGGCAGAGGGCAAGTTAATACTGGCTTTGGGTATAGTTTCAAAAGCACGAACCCATGTTTTAAGAGGTACCCCTGTATTGATAGAACAAGAAAAAAGTGTATCTACAGGTTCCTGCAAGGGAGATGAAACAACTTCCGCAAGTAAAATTGTCCATGGGGTTTCCATATCCGGGGTTATTTGTGTTTCACATTTTAGTCCTAATTGATTTTGCATTAGGGCAAGATAGAAATGGATTTGAGAGAATAGCCCTTGAAAATCCTGCTGTTGAGGGGTAAAAGTTCCCCATGCTAAATGTTTTTCCTGATTTTTCATAAGTTCAGCCGCAAGGACTGTCTCTGTTTTTTTATCGCCCTTTTGTGTAATGGATTGAACCAATGTCTCACGATTGGGTGAAAGGATTAAGACCCTTCCTTTACGAGCATAATACAATTTTTGTTTCGGTAGATACCGTAAGTTTAATCCACCTGCCCAATCTATTTCTATAGGTTGTGTCAAGGAATATAAATTTTCAATAACGCAACCAATGCGTGATAGACGAACGATTAATAAGGCATCTTCAAATGTTTTCAGGTTGTTTACCGAGAAATAGAAAAAGTCATAGATAAGATGTTTTATTACCCATAAAGGCACAGTTTGCTGGTCGGATAGTAATTTTTTTACTTCAAGAACCATCGAAGAAGGCTCTGCCAATTCCCAGAGAGGAGATTCGATAAGGGTTGGGTAATTTTGCATAAGTTGTGGGCTGAAAACTTGAAAGGCAGGTGCCGTAGGGATAAACCGTTCCACAGGATATAAATCCCTCGTTGTCCATACGAACCCAATGAAGAGAAGAAGAACAATCAGAAAAACCAACTTAAATAAAAACTTTAAAAAACCACTTTTGTGTCTTCGCTTCTGCGTTCCGAATCCACTATATACACGCATGGTTTCACTCATAAGAAAAATCAATTCCCTGATTCTATAGGTATAAATTCTGAAGGATTTCCATCGCTATTCCTGACAGATAACCAGATTTTTTTCTCTGTCGGTTCAAAGATTACACTTAAACGGCTATTTTCGTTCCATATTTGAGCAGGAGAAGTATCCTGATTATCGGAAGAGGTCATAATTGTTTTGAGTTCTTCCGGACTGATAATTCGTTCCTCTTCCAATTTTTTTAATAGATTTGAATATCTTCTCACCGTAGATTCCGATGCATTTGCAATTGAACCGCAACCTAATAAGATGCCCTGTTGATAGAGATTTTGAGCAATGGTATCTTCTGGTTTTGGTGCTGGGAATAGGAGAGTAGCCCATTTTCCTTTATTATTCTTGCCTGCCAGGAGTATATGGTATGCTTGTGAGATAGTTATTTTGGATATTTCTTCCATAGCCGCTTCGATGGTGCTGCATGTGGATAAAATATGCTTCGCTGTAAACTCTGGACCCGGCGTATCTTCCAATAGATTTGTTTTTATAGAGGCATCACGGGTTATAGACAATACAATACCTGCTTGATTCATTCCACATATTGTTCCATCAAACCAAGGGAAACCAATCTCAATGAAATTTATTCCATTAGCCGTCTGATTTCGAAATATTACCGGGGACTCATTGATTGCCCAGTCAATTGTATGAGCAATAAGGACATCCTTTGCTCCTGCCCGTTCCCCGTAAATAGCAATAGCAGTACATAAAGGTGTATCAAATAACAGATTATATGATTGAGCATTCTGTATATTTATGGCATTTTGTAAGAGCCAGATTTTATCAAATGGCATTTCTACACCATCCGAAATACCTATGAGTTCATCAATCACTTCCGAATGTAATTTCTTTGCCCATGGACGAATACTAATTGCCATAGCAGGTAAAATTAAAGAACTTATATTTATCCAGGATGAAGGGATGGAAGAAAAGAAACCTTGTTCGGGTAGGTATCGTCCTTCTAATATAGGTTTTTGTATCAATTCTTCAAATCGTTTCTGAATTTGTTCCTTTGAAAATTGTCCTCGTGCATACCCTCTTTCATAAGAAGTCCCTGTCAGATTTACAATAGAAACCCTTTGATTTGTCTTGTCTATTTGAGGAAAATCAACGGCTGGTTTTTGTAATTCGGGTTTTTCTATCCCTAATAAAGATAAACAGGTATTTAATACCCATTTCTCGGCTTGAGGTCCAAAGAAATTAGCCCCTGCCTCGTATGTTTTATCGAAAAGAAGATGTTTGGGGACAAAATACAAAAGATAATCATTAGCCAAACCTACTGTAAAATGGGTCTTATATCCTGCTTCTAATGCATACTCGCGAAGACGAAGGGCATATTCCACACATAATTCCCCCGGGAAAAAAGAAATAGCCAATCCATTTATATGCAGCGAATGGAACAGCACCTTTTCCGGGAAAAAGGTCGCAATGCTCATTGGCAAAAGGATTTCTTGTGCCGTTAATTTTAACTTTACATCGGATAGGGTTACATTTTTTTGTGCTTCATAAACACGCTGTGCTAAAAGTCTTCCTACTTTTTCAGTTCGAGCCCAGCCAGAGGTTTGTTCAGGGGATTGAATGGTTTGATTTCCTTCGGCACCGTTCAGGAAAAAAGGGACACAACCCGGCGAAGCAAGTTTCTCTATTTCAAGATAATAGTATCCCGGATAATCGGAAGAGAAAGAATAAAAATCTTCATCCCCTATAGATGTAGGATGTCCTGCCATATTAGCAATAATCGCAATCTCATTCCCGTTTGCATCTTCAATTACAATAAAACCGATTTGGGGGTCCATCGGACCGCCGGGATAACGACGATTACAGGTTAAATCGTTCTGCTGAATACTGCCATAGCCTAATACAGCATTTTTTGCTTTTTCCTTTGCATCGCGAAGAGCCTGACTAATAATCCGTGCCGTGCGTTCTACAAGTTCAGGGATATACCTTCCAGAAACAAAACGGATAGGATAATTTTTACACATTCCCCCGAAACCATTGTGCGTATGCGTTGCTGTCATGATAATATTTTGAGGCGGGAAATTCTCAGGTGCCATTGCAATAACTTTTTCTCTCAGTTCTCGGTCAACAACGCACAAATCCAAACTGACAAGAAATACTTCGGTTTCATCATCAGCGAGATAAAGGACATGCGCCCATAAAGGGTCATGAACTGCCCTTGCTCCTTTGCCCAATCTTGCTCCATAACCATTCAAAGGCACACCTAAATCTGGAGTAATTTCCGCCTTAACCGCTCCTGCCTTTAAAGCCACCGCATGGAAAGGATACAGGAATAATGAAGAAAAAACGAAACATAGAATAAAGACTTTATGTAAAAAGATATTTTGATTTCCCATAATTATTGCTCATCTTTATAATCCTTTTTATTCTATCACTAACGATAAACAATAAGCGACTGTAGTAAGGATATACAACGGAATATTTACCAATATAATACTCCAAAGGACATAGAGGAGATAGAGGCAAAAGATTTTTCGCCCCTACCTTGTATAAGGTCCTTGTGCCCTTTGTGGTAAAAAATAAACATTTAAAGCATCAGAAACGGGGAATGTTTCAGTTACTATAATGGCGATGTTTTAAATATTTGGGGGCGATTATCCAATTGCCCCTATTGTGTTTTTATTCGTGGCAATGGGTGCTATTCGTAGTAGTAAAGTCATTAACGCAAATTATCACGAATACCTATAAGGTCTCCTATATCCCATTCGTCCTATTTGTCCCATAAATCTACCAAGGGACTGGCAATGCGGGCAAGGTTTTTACGAAATAAAAATCTGCTCACCTGGCAAGATTTCAACAAATACACGAATATATGACGAATTTTATGTTTACAGATTTATATTTCTATCCAGGATTTGGTGGTCTTACTCACTGTAAGAAGTAAGGTTAATAATTTTACCGAATTACTTCTACTGGGTTTATCAGAGCACATAAAGAGCAAGAACTAAGTATTCCCTACCTCCTGTATTTTTCGAATTAAGAATATTTTCAGTCAATACCTACAAAGATTGTAAAGATAGAACAGAAAGTGCTGAAGTTATTTCGTAATTTTATTTTCTACCGACTTCGCGAATAGTAAATTGCATATTCAGGATTTTGCCCTCTCGAAAAACTTTCATTTCCACAGGGTCACCAATAAATAAATCCCAATTTATAAAATCAACATCTAACGGGTCTTCGACAGGTTGTTTGTTTATCTCTATAATTACATCACCGGGACGCAATCCTGCCTGATATGCTGGACTCTCCTTTAATATGCGTGTTACAAATACTCCTTTGTCCACCTGAATGCCCAATTCCTTTAGAAGTCGGGAGTCAATAGAATCGAGTGATTCTGCGTTAAATCCAAACCAGGGGTCACGGCGTTTTCCAAATTTAATCAATTCTTCAGCGACACGACGAGCACGATTGATAGGTATGGCGAAACTTAATCCCTGATACCCTCCCGTTTTAGAGAAAATCATGGTGTTAATCCCAATCACTTCACCTTTGCTGTTAACCAGAGGTCCACCACTGTTACCGGGATTTATTGCCGCATCGGTTTGAATAAGGTCTTGATATAATCGAGTGTCCCCGGAAACATTTCTGTTTACTTTACGATGTACAGCGGAAACAACACCTACACTAACGGTAGGACGAGGGTCTTTCATCAGTGAGCCAAAGGGGTTTCCTATAGCAATAACCCATTCGCCTATATATAGGTTATCCGAGTCGCCTAAGGGGATGTAGGGAAAGGTCTTTCCATTTGCTTTTAATACAGCAATATCTGTTCGTGGGTCAGCACCGACAAATTCCACATCCAATTTTTCACCGTTTGAAAGTGTTACTGAATTAATCTTACTGGCATTTTCTAATACATGATAATTGGTTAAAATATATCCCGCCTGATGGAAGATAAATCCGCTACCGATGGAAGAAATCTGTTGGCGGCGTATAGGAAAACCAAATAACTCAAAGAAAGGGTCTAAATCATCTGCTTGATATTCTGCTACATTGATAGTTACCACAGCAGGTGAAGCCATTTCCACGGCGGTTACTATTGCGTTGCGACGCGAATCCGATATATTGTCCTGTGAAACCGCAAAGGATATGGGAAATGTTGAAATAACAAGTAGTGTTATAATAATTAAAAAGTTTTTCCACATAAACAAACCCTTTTGTTTTTAAGATTAAAATATGACTATTATTTTACAATAATACGCGGTTCAAATACTTTAAGGAAATGCGGACTATGATTAAGGTTGTAGTAAACGATGAAGAAAAACAGATTTCAGAGAATTCTTCTATAGAACTTTTATTGAAAGAAATGAATTTAGATGGGAAAACAATGGTTGTTGTCGTAAATGATGAGATTGTAGAGCATACACAATATTCAAAAATAATTTTACATGATGGCGACCGTATAGAATTGGTTCGCATTGTTGGAGGAGGATAGTAATGACTCACGATGAGTGTATTAAAAAGTTTCACGAGACGGATTTGTATGTAGTTATCACAGAGAAAATGTGTAAGGGAAAACCTTCGGAATTTGTGTTAGAAGAATGCTTGAAAGCAGGTGTGCGATTGGTGCAGTTTCGTGAAAAAGAGGGTGATGATAGAATGAAATATAACAAAGCGGTTCAATTCCGTAAAATTACCCGTGATTATAATGCCCTGCTTATCATAGATGACCGCATAGACCTTGCTTTAATAGTAGATGCTGATGGTGTTCATTTGGGACAGAACGATTTACCTATACATGAAGCACGAAAAATAGCACCGAACCTGATTATCGGAGCTTCCACACATAACCTGGAGCAGGCTTTGAAAGCACAGGAAGAAGGGGCAAGTTATGTAAATATAGGTCCTCTTTTCCCCACGCAGACAAAGACAACATCCGTTTCTCCCTTAGGTGTAGAGGCTTTGGAAAAAATATCGCCCCATTTAAGTATCCCTTTTACCTGTATGGGTGGAATTAAATTAGAAAATATTGATGAGGTCTTAAAACGCGGAGCACGGCATATTGCTGTTGTAACTGCGGTAACGGAGGCGGACAATATCCAGCAATCTGTAAAGCAGTTAAGGGAAAGAATTCTTTTGTATAAAGACAAGGAAATTGTATAAAAAGAATTATTGATGTAGGCCATACAAAAATTTGATAGGCAATTTAGTGGATATATAAAAAAGAGCGGCTGTTATTACTATGAGGCAATGCGTTTTTAATTATCCTCATTGAATTCATAAAATAAGCATTGATTTCTTCCTATCTTATCGGGTGTTATATGAAAGAAGAATAATTTTATTTTCTATGCGTTTCTTTTTGATTGACAATGAGGTTTTATTAAAATCCTCCCGTTCAGAAATTGGCGGGAAAGGATGGGGTCTGGTTCGATTAAAAAAGCAGGGATTAAATGTGCCATCTTTCGGGATAATTAGCACAGAAGGGGTGAGAGAGAAACTCTGGAATACGGATACAGATTTTCGGGATACCATAATAACCTGGTGTAGGGAAATATTAACTTACTCCCCAAGTAAAAAAATAACCGTTCGTTCTTCCGCATGTGAGGAAGATAATCGTTATCATTCTTTTGCGGGAAAGTTTTTAACTGAGGTTATAACAAATACAGAGGAACTTATTCCGACACTGGATAAGATAGCCGAACAGTATATCTCAACAATGGACAAGGAAGAGGAAACAATATCTGTAGGTCTTCATGGACTTGCCATTATTCTTCAGGAGTTTGTCGCAGGGGAAATATCCGGCGTATGTTTTTCTACAAAGCCTATGAACGCCAATCCTCAGCAGGGATATTGCGAAATGGTGATAGGCGAAAACAAGTTGCTGGTTGATGGAGAAACACAACCTACAAGGGTTCTGTTTAATCCTTCCACAGGAGAAATCGTAGATTATCAAGAAGGGCACAATGGACCCCAATCACTACCTGAACAATTATTAGCAGAGTTATCGAAGGGTTTATTGAAGATGGAATGGGACTATCGCACGGCAGTAGATATGGAATGGACATGGGATGGCGAAAAAATATGGTTCCTGCAAGTTCGACCCATTACGAAAGTAACACCTTCGATGGATTTATACCCCAAAGAATGCATGACTTGCTGGTTCTTTGACCAGAGATTTATTGAACCGATTACACCTATTACACGGACTACACTTATCCCACTAATCTTCCGTAAAGCAATCGTAGAAAGCATGAACATGCGTGGCAAAACAGCAACCTTTGAACCGTATTACTTCGGCGGACAGGTATATATTCCCCATCGGGCTTATTTTGATTTATTGGAAGGTTGTCCAAAATGGTGGCTCTCATCTGATTTAAAATTGTTATTTCCGGATAACTGTGGTTGTCCTCCCAAACAGATGAAACTACTGGGGATACATTTCTGGCTGGATGCTTTCCGTTCCTTATTGACACACTGGCAAGATTCTATTTTTGTATTATGTCGCTGGGAACAATGGAAGAAAAAATTATTAAAGAAGTTAAGCCTTTGGAACGAGGCGGAATTATCAAAACTCACAAAAGAGGATTGGCTCAAGCAATGGGAACAATGGCAGGAGTTATCCGAAGAATTTTTGGGAATACATCGCTGGGCAATACTCTGGTCAAGTTATGTATATCGTTTAGGAGGAAAGTATATTGTTCGTGGTAAAGAAGGACAGTATCCTTCCATAACAACATGGGCAAATTATATATTAACATCATACCTATCCACCCGAGACTTGAAATTATTGACCCTTCTTCGCACAGAATATTCACACCGAACAGAAAGCCTCGATTTTATATCGCCTCGTTGGGAAGAGTGGCTTTCCGGTGAAGCACAAAACGAATTGTTTGAAAGGCAATTGCTGGAAGAGAAAAGAGATATATCTCCACCCCCATTGCAAAAAAGAAGCAACGCAGGTCTCTTATACCGTATTGTCGCAAAGTTTATACATCTGCGGGAAGAGCAACGATTTGAATGGGAAAAGATTTTAAATGTGCAAAAAAAATTATTAAAGGAAGCAGGCAAACGATTGGTAGAAAAGGGTATTTTGGCAGAGATAAGCCAGGTCTGGTTTATAAACTGGCAGGAATTGATAGAAGCATTTATTGAAGGGAAGGCTATTCATTTAAAAGAAGTTTCGGAACGCCAACATCAATGGTGCGTGGAACATGTATTTACAAAACCCTCTTTTATCAATGAAGGAAGTTTTATCCTCTCCATTTCCGAAGAGGACAGCAATATATGGTTGGGCTGGGGTGTATCCGGGGGAAGGGTAAAAGGGACTGCTTATGTAACCGATAATCCAACATCACTTCCCTTAAATATCTCCCATCCTCGCATTCTTGTAACACCCTGTTTAAATCCCGGCCAGACATGGTGTCTTCAATACTGGGACGGTGTCCTATTAGAACGAGGTAGTGAGTTATCACACCCTGCAATTATTGCACGGGAGATTAACATTCCTATGATTGCAAATCTACCTCATATCACACAGAAACTTACTACAGGGGATTTTATTCACATGGATGCAACTTATGGGAAGGTTAGCCGTATCTCATCTTAAAGCATTATAGTTTCGACCCATTAGAAGGATACCTTTCTTTCTGCATACCACTCATAGCCAGCATTAACATGCCTACCAAAATAAAATCCAAAAAATATTTCAGCCAGACATCTCCTCCTGTTGATTTGCGATTACATCCACAACCTTTGTCTGTTCCTCCTCCTTCACCTTCTCCTTCGTGAGTACCTTCGTGGGTACCTTCAACAACGCCTTCGTGTGTTCCTTCTCCTTCAGTAATTCCTTCGCCTTCCTGTGTGCCTTCTTGACACGGTCCTGTGGATATGACTAAATTCACAGCACTGCCCGGCGACACTTGTGCTCCACCTGCTGGGCTCTGTCTAATCACACTACCCGCAGGCACTGTATCACTACACTGCTGACTTATTGTCCCTACGGTCAGTCCTGCTCCTGTTATTGCACTCTCCGCCTCCGCCTGGCTCATGCCAACTACATTAGGTACTGTAACTGGACACGGTCCTGTGGATATGACTAAATTCACTGAACTGCCCGGCGGCACTTGTGCTCCACCTGCTGGGCTCTGGCTAATCACACTACCCGCAGGCACTGTATTACTACACTGCTGACTTATTGTCCCTACCGTCAGTCCTACCCCTGTTATCGCACTCTCCGCATTCGCCTGGCTCATGCCAACTACATTAGGTACTGTAACTGGACACGGTCCTGTGGATATGACTAAATTCACTGAACTGCCCGGCGGCACTTGTGCTCCGCCCGCTGGATTCTGGCTAACCACACTACCCGCAGGCACTGTATTACTACACTGCTGACTTATTGTCCCTACCGTAAGTCCTGCTCCTGTTATCGCACTTGACGCATTCGCCTGCGTCATACCGACTACATTCGGAACCACATATTGCCACAACAAATAAGGATATGTGTTATTCTCTATTATACCCCATATATTCACAAAATCCCAGCCTACATAGGTTGCTTGTTGTCTCATTTCTGCGGTCGTTTTACCTGTACCCCCTGCTGA
>Ga0116168_1002699_pt1 | contig 10826 bp, 11 predicted proteins | sample AD_UKC129_MetaG_FD_89795 | JGI IMG/M metagenome (GOLD analysis project Ga0116168, IMG submission 89795) | Active sludge microbial communities of municipal wastewater-treating anaerobic digesters from Canada - AD_UKC129_MetaG | ecosystem: Engineered > Bioreactor > Anaerobic > Digestate | place... | reverse complement strand
TAGAGGCGTTCCAAGTGTTCACGGAGCTTGAACTGTTTTTTATTAAAGGACCTTGTCATCTCAAAGACCATATCCCCGAACATAAGGGCAGAGTCATAGATGGAGATTTTGGCATCTTTTTCAGGGATAAATTCACCATTCATATAGACAAACCTATTATTATTCATTTTATTCTCCCATATAGGAATGTTCTATAACCACCGTTGTAATTGATATTGCTTACCTGTCCCCAGTCCATAATATCAATAATATCTGACCAGTAGCTTTTTTTTCTCATCAAGATTTGTGAAGTATTCAACTCCATATTTTTGAACACCAGGTGCATATGTCATCAAGGTATGGAAAAATCCGCATCCTGTGCACATCTTTGACAACAATTTCTTAAATCTATCAAGTTTATCCAATACATACCAAGTTATTTCTACCATTAAGATACAATCAGGTCTAAAATCTTTTATTGGAAATTCATCCAAAATATCTGCCACATAAAAAGATGGTCCTGGAAATCTTGCTCTTGCCTTACTGATAGCTGTCTCTGAGATATCAATACCCCCCCACAACCAAATTTCTCATACAGCTTATTTGTGTAAAAGCCAAGCCCACAACCGTATTCCAATGGACTTCTATGCCCATATTTTGATATTATTTCCAAGCCAATAATCTTTTCAATTGCATACCTTTCTCTTTCTGATTGTTCCCAGGGGTCTTCGAAATCTTTATACATCTCTTCGAATTCACCAATAAATTTCCCATCTTTTATCACATAATCTTGATAACGGGGATATTTAGTCATTATTACTCCTTAGAAGGAATTTTTCCATTAAAGCCTCGCACATCTTTAAATCCTCCATCGTATCTATCTCGAACATCTTCCAGAACTCCATCTCTACCATGCCGATACGACCACCAAGGCGGTTATTGTATTTTCTAAGTATATCAGGTCGAAATATATAGAATGAGCCGTTTTCAATATACTGTTTGGGTCTATCCTGGCGACGGCCTCGGTTTTGGTAGTCGTAATTTATGCTCTTCAATGTACCTTCAGGGGTTACCTGCCAGAACAAAAGATCCTCAGCCACACTGCAGGAAAAGATAGAGTCATACTGCCCAGAGCTTGCTAAGGCTAAACCTCTTTTTATGTCCTCTGGAGTTCTTAAAGGCGAGGTAACCTGAGGGGCAAGGAGCCATTCGATTTTTTTATCAATTACTTCAAGGGCATGTAACCAGCCTGATTCAGATGTTGCAGAATCTCCTGAAATAACTTCCGGGCGTTTTATGCTTAATGCACCGTAACTTTGAGCAACATTTAGGATTTCTTCTGAATCAGAACTCACATAGACTTCTTTTATCCCTGCGTGATGGCAATGTTCTATAGTCCAAGCAATTAATGGCTTACCGCAAAAATTAATGATATTTTTATGTGGTATGCCTTTAGACCCACCCCTGGCGAGAATGACGGCGACCACCTGTTTAGGGATTAAATTTTCAACCATTTCTTCTGAGATAATATTTATTTCTTTATCTGTTTACCTTTTTAAACTTTCTCTGCCTCCGTAGAAAAAGCAATTCTTGTTTATTCCTTTCACGATCTTCTACTCCATTGTAAAAAAATGTGCCCTTAACTTTTTGCTTATGGGCACTTCTTTTGCGTTCACCTTTTTTATCCCGTCACCCATGGCCTTTTCTATCTTTCTCACTGCACCTACAAGCATCCTGAGCCCTGCAGGCTCAAGAGATGCAGCCTGGTCTGAACCATACATGGCTCTGTCGAGAGTTATATGCCTCTCAAGGGAGGTAATCCCCAGGGCAACAGCAGCATAGGAGACGGCAAGACCCACCTCATGACCACTATAACCTACATTGCACTTATATCGTTCCCTCAATGTGATGATACATTTTAAATTTGCATCTTCATCTTCCATAGGGTATGTGGATACGCAGTGCATGAGCTCAAAAGGGCACCCTGCCTCACGAAATATCTCTACTGCCCTGTCTATCTCTTCTAAGGTGCTCATCCCCGTGGAAATAAAGGTGTGTTTCTTTTCCTCTGCCACCATCCTAAGAAGGGGTTCATAGGTAAGCATTGGAGAGGCAATTTTATTGTATTTTAAATTGAATTGTCTTAAAAATTTCTGGCTTTCTAAATCCCAGGCAGATGCGAACCACTCAATACCAAGCTCCTTGCAGTACCTGTCTATCTCTTTATATTCTTCATAACCGAATTCTAAGGCCTCTTTTTGTGCCCTCTGTGTTTTACCCCATGGACTTTCTCTTGGGCTGTCAAGAAATTCTTTAGTATAAACTAGTTCTATAGTTCGTTTTTGAAACTTCACCGCATCGCATCCTGCATCCTTAGCGACCTTTATTAGCTCTTTTGCTATTCCAAGGTCACCGTTATGGTTAATCCCAATTTCTGCAATGAAAAAAATGGACATTCTAACCTCCCTTTTAAAATATTTTTTGTTTTATGAACGCTTCTTCCACAAGCTCACATATAATGTGTTCTATCAAAATGTGCATTTCCTGAATACGAGGGGTATCTGTTGATGGAGTTTTAATTACAATGTCACTGAATTGGGCTATTTCTTTTTCAGTTTGGCCAGTAAGTAGAATAGTTTTTATCTCCATCTGGCGGGCAGTCTTAAATGCCTCAAGGACATTTTTGGAGCTACCACTTGTACTTATACCTAATAGGACATCGCCTTTTCTACCGATTGCCTTAACCTGGCGACTAAAAACGTGGTCATAGGAATAGTCATTTGAGACAGCAGTTAAAATTGATGTATCTGTAGTTAATGCTATCGCTGGCAAAGGTTCTCTGTCTTTATAAAATCTGCATACAAATTCCCCTGCCATGTGCTGGGCATCGGCTGCGCTGCCACCGTTACCGCAAATCATGAGCTTATTTCCAGATTTTATGGCAGAGATGATAAGCTGGGTGGATTCACTTATATGATTGATTATATCGTCATCAGAGAACAGCTTTTGCAAATTCTGAATTGTAGTATGAATTCTTTCTTTTATAATATGCATAGCTCGTTTGTCTCGTTTATCTGGTTTATCTTGTTTATCTGGTTTATCTGGTCTATCTGGTTTGTTGGGTTTGTTGCGTTTATTGCGTTATTAGCGTTTGTTGGGTTAAGAGCGTTAATAATGTTCTATGTTCGAGGTTCGATGTTCTACGTTCGAGGTTATTTCTTTTTATTGGTGGTTTTTAAATATCGAATGAAGCCATTAATGAGATTAGTTAATTTAAAACATCTTTCAAGTATTATGAATCTTTATTACTGCTTCGGTCTTTCTCGTCTATCTCGTCTATCTGGTCTATCTCGTTTGTCTCGTTTATCTCGTTGATCTCGTTTGTCTCGTTTATCTCGTTGATCTCGTTTATTTCGTTTATTTCGTTGGTTTGGTTTGTTTGGTGCGGAGGTATTTGATGAGGCCTGAGATGATCATGGCGGTCTTATTGGCCTGATCGTAAATTCTATCAAAATCCTCCTGGTCAATGTAACCCTGATCCAAGGCAATATATAGATGGCTCTGGACCTCGGCTGCTGAAGACATGGCTATAAATAGAAACTGAGTAAACTCCTTGCTGGACCTCCTTATAAAACCCTCTGAAATATTGGCCATCACTGAAGCAGTGGCAGCTTGGATCTGTCCTGAAAGGCGAAGGTCCTTTTGGAATGGCCCTTGATTTGTTGCTTTGTAAATCATCTGAGTGAGTTTTCGGGCTTCCTGCCAGTAGTCGAGGTCTTCAAAACGGGTGAGTTTCATAATCTCGTTTGTCTCGTTTGTCTGGTTTATTTCGTTTATTTCGTTGGTTGCGTTTATTGCGTTATTAGCGTTTGTTGGGCTTATGGCGTTAATAATGTTCTATGTTCGAGGTTCGATGTTCAATGTTGAGAAACATATCAGTTAATAATTTTGCGTAAGCCTTCGGCAAAGGTAATTTTGCCGGTAATATCACCTGTATATTCGGGGGGATCGAAACTTACTCGCACATGACTCTTGGCGCCATGATGATATACCTCGTCAAGGTGGACGTTATAAATGAGGTTTGTGAGTTTTCCTTAATTGGAGAGATTAAGCTTCATAATTTATGATTTTTAAGATTGAACATCGAACATTGAACGAAGATAGGCTACCGCCATTGACAATTTGCTGGTGCACAGATAAAAATTGATTATTGTTCACAAACTGAACATTGTGATAATATCGCATTATCTCATTATATGTCAACAAATATTTTTTCCTCACGCCCGCTCACTATGTTCGCTCGAGGATGCAGAGGACGCAGAGAGGGGATATTTTTGCTAGAATGTGGAGAATGATACATTCCAGCAAGCCCGCAACCCTGACGGGTATAAATTTACTTCTGCCCCGAAGGGGCATGAAGTGTAGACAGAATTCGTTTTTCTCTGAATTCTGTCTACAGGTATATTTTGACTTTCTCTGCGAACTCTGTGGGCTCGAAGGAGCGTAAGCGACTGGGCGTGAGATAAGTATTTTATATTTCAACTAAAAACCAATAACTAAAAACCAATAACTGCCTTTCATTACGTCTGTTCCTTTGGTCGCTTAATAACAAGGATGATTATTTGTTTTCTTCCATAATCTTTTTTAATGTCTCCAGCTCTTGTTGAAGTCGATTGTATTCTTCTAACTTTGTATGGAAGAACTGCTGGACAAGCTTTGCCTTGTCATACATCCATTTAGGGGTTAAAACGTATAGATATGAAATCTTGTTGTCAGAATCCTTAAAGCGCTGTGCCTTTACATAGCCTTTTTTTATAAGTGCCTTTAGCACATAGTTTATACCTCCAAGGCTTAGGCCTACCCTTTTTGAGAGCTCTCTCTGGGTTAGATTGCTATTAGATGCCAGTTCAATTAGTATTTTAAACTCAGAATCGTTCATCTATGAGTTTAGTTTAGCAAATATAGCATGAATATGAAAAGGTTTTTTTGTCTTATAAAAATTTTAATCTCTTTTGTATATATACTTTAATTGGCCACCTGTTATAGCCATCTGCATAAGTATCTGGGTAATATCTCTTATGCTGCGCATCCAGGCGATTGCCTCGAGTTTTTCTGGCACCACAATTGTGTCACCAGGCTCAAGCATTTTTCTTTCCTCGCCAAATGCTGTTAACTCCCATCTCTCGTTTGCATTGCTCCATGTTATAAATCTGCTCGGAATCTTAATAGCACTACCGTCTACCTTTAATATGAACATATTTTTTGTATCAGCGTATTTTGTGAATCCGCCTGCCTTGTTTATATACATATCATGGTCATAAGATTCATTATACAAAAAGCTGCCTGGCACAGTTACTGCGCCTGCAACAAATATCACATTATTCTTTGCAGGGATATAGAGGTTATCACCGTCTTCGAGTTCAATATCAAACTCGCTTCCTTTTAGAAGTCTTGGATGGGCAAGACTAATCTGGATCCTGCCTGTGGCCTGTGTCTTTTTTAATGCATCAATTAATTTAGCTGTGCCTTCCTGCTGTGCCCTTATACCTAACACCTCTTCCTGCGATATAGCTGTAGATAGTCTAAGAGAGCTCTCAGACATGAGGTCTTTCTCAAGTCTTATTGCCATTTCCTCCAGTGTCTTTTTTTGTAATTCCTTTACCCTTTCCCTGGTGAATACTGCACCCCTTAAATACGCCTTATCTGTATATCCACCTGCCCTTTCAATAAGGGATGATAATTTCTCACCCTTTTTTATAAAATATCTTCCAGGGAATCTCACCTCACCGCCTATTGTTACAAACTGTTCCTTTCTCCAATCAGGTATCTTTTTTATAAATACCCTTGAGTAAGGCATAAGGCTGATATTGTGATTTGGATCTCCCTCTAATGCCTTTTTCAGGTTTATGCTTCTATGCTCAATTATTGCTGTATTATCCTTATCGATTATCTGAAATGATATATCTGCATTATCAAGATAGGCAGATTCGAGGACATTTCCTGCAGCAAATACAAGGTCCTTTACGGTCATGCCTTCTGCATACTCGTATGACCCTGGTTTTAATATTTCTCCATCTATTGATACTGTCTTTTTATATGAATACCCCCATATAGAGTGAACAACAATTCTGTCATTATCTTTAAGAACAATATTACTATCTTTGTCACCATCCAAAGCCTTTTTGAGGTTAATTTTATGTAATGAAATCTTTTTTGATACGTTGTCTGTCCTATACAATTCTGCCTCGTAAATATATGCATCTTTTGTCAGCCCACCGGAACTTAAAATGGCATCTCTAATAGTCATATTATCTTTTAGTGGAATTTCAATAAACTTTTTCTGTATTTCTAACTTTGCCTCGTTAATCCCTAAATATTCCAATTTAGTAATCTTTTTAAGATCGCCTATTTTCCAATCATTAATATTAATTATTCCAAATTTTTTTGCCTCATCCAGGTTAATATTTTTTGCATTTATAACACCTCGCTGTATAAGCTCGCCAACCTTTAAATTATCTATATATGAGATGCCAACTTTTTTTACATCCTCCAAATTTATATTGGTAATATCTAAAACGCCAAATTTTCTTAATTCAGAAAATTTCATACTATTAATGTCCGTTATGCCTAACATTTTTACCTTTTCCACATCTATACTTTCTGAATTTACTATTCCTAAATTCTTCAAAACTCCAAAACTCATGTCATTCAGATTAGAGAGGACAACATCCCTAACCTCCCCCTCAATGGTGATATAAGGTCTTGGTTGAAAAAACCATTTGGAAAACACATACACCGTATCCTGTGGTTTCAGTTCTATATTATAAATATTTTCTTTTGTTGAAAATAAGCCTTTAAGATTGATAGGCAAAAAAGACACTTCGAATGAAGGTGGTTTTAATCTTTTTATTAATGCATAGTCTAAATGTGTCTCAGGTAATAGGTCTGATTCATCTCTTATTAAATCCCTTATCCTCATACCTTCTTTATATTCATACTTTCCAGGCCTTTTTATATTTCCATACAGAAAAACAACATTTACATCTTTTTCTACAATAGAAAAAATCTTTATTAAATCACCATCTTGGAGTAGTATTTCCTTTGATGCAGACAAATCCTTATCATTTATATCCACAACAATCTGCTTTTCATTCTTGACAATTCTCTCTACCTGAATCTGCTGCGTATATGCCGTGGGTATTATGCCTCCTGCAAGCTCAAATAAAGAATAGAGGTCAAGTTTATCCTTTAACTCATATATGGCCGGCCTTTTTACATTGCCGGCAATACCTACTATGGGGCCAGCCACAGGCACGAACACCACATCACCAGCCATAAGGATTACATCCTTTGATTTATCACCCTTAAGTAAAAGGTCATATAAATCAAAGGTAGAGACAACCTTTTCACCTCGCTTTAACTGTATATTCCTCATTGTCCCAATATCTGTCGGGCCCCCGGCTATTAAAAGGGCATCTGTTATAGTTGCAAAGGAACCTACTGTGTATGCCCCTGGTCTTTTTACATCACCTAAAACAAATATTGGGATACTCTTTAATGCACCCATTGTTATATCTATATTTGCACCTATAATCTGTTCGGCCTGTTTTATCAGGTGTTTTGACATATCCTCAAATGTAAGGCCAGCAACAGGGACTGGTCCTATCTGGGGTATGGTAATGTTACCGTTTCTATCAACAATGAGGTTATACTGAGCATTTACCCTACCCCATAAGAGTATCTTTACCTCATCGCCAGGACCTATTACATATTTACTTGGAACAGGTATATCTTTGCGGTCTGTTATGACCTTTATTACTGCCTCTTTAAAAAAATCATAACCAAAGGGTTTAAGATCAATTGATATATCCTGGTATTGCCCAAATGTCCTTAATCTATTAAATAATGACTTTTCTTCTTTTGTCTTCTCCTCAATAACTTTTAATTGGGTAGGCTCATAAAGCCTTTTTTCAGTATCTTTTTTTTCAAGGATTTGTTGTCCTTTAATTATATCTTCTGGAGTTATACCCTGAAATTCCTGTCTTGACTTTAATGCCTCAATTGCCTCAGGCGTTAATGCACCACCTGATTTTCCAAGCTCCTGCTGGATTATCATCTGCTGCTGGGGGGTTAGGCTCTTATACATATCTATCTGTTGTTGCGTTGGTTGTTGTTGAGCTGGCATTTGCTGAATGGGCTTTTGTATTGATGGCTGCTGTGTTGTTTGTGTTTGTGTTGGGGTGGTTACTCCTGGGGCCTGCTGCACTGATGGCTGCTGGGCTGCCATGCCTGTTACACCTGGATAGATTGTAGGCTGGCCTGGTATGACCATTCCAGGGGTAACCCCTGGCTGCTGCTGTGCACTGGAGAGCCCAACAAAAATAAAAAAGCCAATACAGGCCATTATAAAAAACCATCTATTCACAATCCTACCCCCTATGTCCTTTTTCTTTTAAAAAAATGCATCCTTTTTAGCCCTGATATCTCACTCAACTCTTCAATTGCCTTTTTTTGTTTTGCCATATATTCCCTTATAAAGGCAAAAAATATCCCTAAAAATAGAGATACGACAAAGGAAATAAGGACCATATTTCGCCTTTTTGGTTTTGACTTTTTGTCAGGGACCCTCGGTGCATCGAGGACCTTAAAGGCAAAATTCTCCTTTACCTCTGCCATCATAGAGGTCTCGAGCTGCTGGGCAATAAGGGCATAGAGCTTTGTCTTAATTAATGGGTCTGAAGTCTTATCTAACTGGGATTCTAAGTATTTCTTGTTCGTCTCTGCTACCCTTTTAGCCTCTGTGCTCATATAGTCAGTGAGCTCGGCAAGGAAATAATTAACGAGGTCCCTTGCTATCTTTGGATCTTTATAGCCCACAGTAATCTCAATGGTATTATCCTTTTGTTTAAAATTAATATTTGTCATTTTATCGAGTCTTCTTATGCCTTCCCAGAGAAGTTCGTTTTCACTCTTTGTTTTTTTGTAATCTTCATAGTCGTCTCCAAGGAGGAGTTTTAGCAGGTCAAATTTCTTTATGACCCTTTCTTTTAAGATATTACTTTTTAACAAATTTACTATCTCTGTAGTTATCGGTGCTGTAGGCGTTGCTATACCAAATTGCTGGGCAAGCATGCTGCCCATGCCTATATCCTTTGACTGGGTTGTGGGCATAATCACTGCCTTTGATTCATAAATCGGTGTCATAATAAGTGATACTATAGCAGTGGCTACAACAATTATACCCACAATTACACAAATAAATCTTAGATTTTTGAATATTACCTTTATCAGGTCAAAAAGATTTATCTCATCATCTTGATAGGCTATGTTTTGTGGTGTATTTTCCATATAATGTGGTTAAAAATTGCCTTTCCTATAAAAGTTATCTTTGTAAGTCTATTATAAAACCATGTAAAGTAAAATTTATTATTCTTTTGTTTTGATAAAAAAGTCAAGTCTTTTTTGCTTTAAATCAATTTATGGTATGACCCTTATTTGAACCCTTATTTGATTAGTATAGACAACACCATTACTCAAGGCGCTTTACTCAAGGCACTTTTAGGCTTATAAGTAAAGGACATTCAAAAAAATACCCCTTATTAAATAAAGAAACGAAAAAGAACACTATTTAATCTAACTTAATCTTCTCTTTTAATCTTTCCCCTATTGTTACCAATATCTTTTTTCTTTCTTTTAAGACCTCTTTGAATTCTTTTTTTTCTGTCTTTACTATCTCCACTTCAAGGTGCATAAGATATCTATCTAAGACATTTTCAAGTGTCCTTGCCTCTTCTTTACTTAATTCAAGATTTACCATCTCATACCTCCTCTTTTGTGTGTTTATTAATCTATTAGCACATTTTTCTATGTTTGCAACATCCTGTAAAAAATAAAAAATTATAAATTGACGATCCTTTTTTAATAAGCTAATGTATAAAAGTGATTTTTATGAAAAATGAAGATAATTTCTATAAGGCTTTATCCAATCTAAAAGAGATAATAAATAAAACGGGCATAAAAATCTGTAAAGTTAATGGAGGAAATGTTTCTTTTCAAGATGCCATGAAGGATGTAAAACAGATAAAATGGACAAAAGCCACGATTATAAAAAAACCACTTGAAAAAGATATATTTTTGCCAAAAAGACGAGAAGAAGTAACAATGGACGAATTGCTCAGTAGAAATGGGTTTTTAAATGTTATAAATCTACCTGAATATATGGAAGGTTATGTTGAAAATATAAACCCTATAGTAATGGAAAAATTAAGAAACGGCGAGTTTTCAATACAGGACACCCTTGACTTACATGGTTATAGAAAGGAAGATGCCAGGATTTTATTTGAGAATTTTATTCAGGCAGCTATTAAAAACAAGCTTAACTGCGTAAAAATTATTCACGGAAGAGGGTTAAAATCTAAGGGGACACCTGTACTTAAAGACAATCTGGTAAAATGGTTAATAAAGGCAATGAACAGAAAATGGGTGGCAGCATTTGCAAGTTGCAGGATGTGTGATGGAGGACCTGGCGCTACGTATATTCTTCTCAAGAAAAGGCCTGAAAAGAAAAAAATATCTATTATAAAATAAAAAAATCTTGTAGGTCAGGCAAGCCTTATCCACAAGAAAAACTTATAATTACCTTATGCCAGCTGTCCAAACAGTAAAGGTAAAGGATGCTTTAAACCATGTGCCTGTAAAATGAAAATCTCCTATAAACAGGGTGCTTTTAATTTGAAAATGACATTTTGCGATTTTAATATTGACTATTAAAACAATATAAAACAATAATTAGGTAGATGTATGCAAAAAATTATCCTTAATGGCTATACTGCTCTCTTTTTCTGTCT
>Ga0116168_1002698_pt1 | contig 10827 bp, 11 predicted proteins | sample AD_UKC129_MetaG_FD_89795 | JGI IMG/M metagenome (GOLD analysis project Ga0116168, IMG submission 89795) | Active sludge microbial communities of municipal wastewater-treating anaerobic digesters from Canada - AD_UKC129_MetaG | ecosystem: Engineered > Bioreactor > Anaerobic > Digestate | place... | reverse complement strand
GGCGACCCTCGACGCCGACCCCGAGGTCGACGTCATCGTGATCGCGCGCGGCGGCGGCGACCCGCAGACCCTGCTCGGCTTCAGCGACGAGCGGCTGCTGCGGGCGGTGGCCCAGGCATCCACCCCGATCGTCTCGGCGATCGGTCACGAGAACGACCATCCGCTGCTCGATGACGTCGCCGATCTGCGGGCTTCGACGCCGACGGATGCCGCGAAGAAGATCGTGCCCGATGTCGCCGAGCAGCGCGCCCTCGTGCAGCAGCTGCGCTCGCGCGCGCGCACGCGGCTGACGCAGCGGATCGCGCACGACGTCGCCCAGCTCGAGCAGCTGCGCACGCGCCCGGTGCTGCGGAGCCCCGAGGGCATGCTCGTGGCGCGATCACACGAACTGTTCGCCCTGACCGCACGCGGCCGCGACGTGGTCGTGCGCCAGGTGCACGAGGGCGAACGGCGCGTCGCGCAGCTGCAGGCCTCGCTCGCCGCGCTCTCCCCCGGCGCGACACTCGCCCGCGGGTACGCGATCGCGCACCTCGAGGGCGGCGTCGTCGTGCGTGATGCAGCCCAGGCTCCCGCGGGCGCGGCGGTGATCGTGACCGTTGCGGAGGGATCGTTCGCCGCCCGTTCCGACGGCCCCGTCGCCGAAGGCGACACTCCCTGACCCACCGCCGTCACCCCGGCCAGCGCCGCTCCCCACCCCTCGTCCCCTTTCGGGCAGGCGTTGTCCCCCCTGTGGCTGCTTTTGCCGCCGCACAGCGACCACACTTGGGACATGCTTCGGCGCGCGGCGGCGGGCGAAGGCGTGTCGGCGCCGACCCTAGAATGAGAGCATGACCGCTGACGCCGCAGCCGATGTCGCGAGCCTGTCGTTCGAGCAGGCGCGCGATGAGCTCGTGCGAGTGGTCGCCGAACTCGAACAGGGCGCACCCACGCTCGAGCAGTCGCTGACGCTGTGGACGCGCGGCGAGGCGCTCGCGGCGCGCTGCGAAGAGTGGCTGCTCGGCGCCAAGCGTCTGCTCGACGCCGCTCGCCCCGCGGCGGGAGACGCATGATGCGGGCGGACAGCTGATGGCCGGCCCCCGCATCGTCGCCGAGCTCGGCCGCCCCGAGACCGCGCAAGAGACCGCCGACCGCAAAGCCGCCTCGTCGGCCGCGTACCGTTCGAGCAAGACGTTCCGAAACCTCGCCGCGGCGCTCCTGATCACGATCGCCGTCGTCGCGGTGGTGTACTTCGGTGTGCCGCGCGGCTCGCTGCGCGAACCCGATCCCGTCGATGTCGCCGCCGTCGCCGACCAGGTGTCGAGCTCGATCGACCACACACTGATCGTCCCGACCGTTCCCGCCGACTGGCGCGCCAACGCCGCGCGCCTCGAAGGCGAGACCTGGCTCGTCGTCTACGCCCCGCCGAAGGGGTTCGTCAACATCGCCCAGGGCATCGGCGTGGCCGACGGATGGGCGCCGCGGCGTCTCGGGAACGTCTCGCCGAGCGGGTCGGTCACGATCGACGGCATCGCGTGGGACGAGTACACGATGTCGGGGCAGGCGCGCCCCGACGGCATCTCGTACGCCCTGTCGACCACGGCCGGCGCCGACACCGTGCTCGTCTACGGCGGATCACTCGCGCCCGAAACGGTGCGTACGGCCGCCGAGGGCCTGACCGACCAGATCCGCACGCTGCGCGAGGAGACCCCATGACGGATGCCGCTGTCGCCGAACGTCCGAACCCGCAAGAGGTCTGGGACGAGATGCGCGAGGGCAACGCCCGGTTCGTGTCGGGCGAGCCCCGCCACCCGCGCCAAGACGTGGAGCGCCGGCACGTGCTCGCCGCGGCGCAGACCCCGCGCGCGGCACTGTTCGGCTGCGCCGACTCGCGGCTGGCGGCCGAGATCATCTTCGATCAGGGCCTCGGCGACCTGTTCGTCGTGCGGAACGCCGGTCAGGTAGCGTCGGATTCCGCCGTCGCGAGCCTCGAGTACGCGGTCGCCGCGCTCGACGTTTCCCTCATCATCGTGCTCGCGCACGACGCGTGCGGCGCCGTCCGCGCCGCGATCGACTCGACCGCGCTCGATTCGCCCGAACTCCCCCCGCACATCTGGCGCCTGATCGCGAAGATCGTGCCCGCCGCGCGCACCGTGCTCCGCTCGAGCGGGGGCATCGACCCGCGCGAGCTCGACGCCGAAGACGTCGGCATCGCGCACCTGCGCAACACGATCGACGACCTGCTGGCCTCGTCGCGGCTCATCGCCGACGCCGTCGCCGAAGGTCGGGTCGGCATCGTCGGCGCGAACTACCGGCTGAGCGAGGGCACCGCGGTGCCGCACGTCACCGTCGGCATCGAGTCCTGACCCACCCCCACCATCGGCATACCCTGCCCGACCATCACCCCACCACGAGGACGTGACACCCATGACCGAGAGCACCGAGTACCGCATCGAGCACGACACGATGGGAGAGGTGCGCGTCCCGAAAGACGCTCTGTACGCCGCGCAGACCCAGCGCGCCGTCGAGAACTTCCCCATCTCGGGCACGGGTCTCGAGTCGACCCAGATCGCCGCGCTCGCCCGCATCAAGAAGGCCGCCGCGCTCGCGAACAAGGAGCTCGGCACCCTCGACGCCGCGATCGCCGACGCGATCGCCGCCGCGGCCGACGATGTCATCACCGGCCGCTACGACGACCAGTTCCCGGTCGACACGTACCAGACCGGCTCGGGCACGTCGTCGAACATGAACATGAACGAGGTGCTCGCGACCCTCGCGACCCGCCACCTCGGTGGCCCCGTGCACCCGAACGACCACGTCAACGCGTCGCAGTCGTCGAACGACGTCTTCCCGACCTCGGTGCACATCGCCGTCACCCAGGCGCTCATCGACGACCTGATCCCCGCGCTCGACCACCTCGCCGTGGCGCTCGAAGCGAAGGCTGTGCTCTGGAAAGATGCCGTCAAGTCGGGCCGCACGCACCTGATGGATGCCACGCCGGTCACCCTCGGCCAGGAGTTCGGCGGCTACGCCCGACAGATGCGCCTCGGCATCGACCGCGTGCAGGCCGTGCTCCCCCGGGTCGGCGAGGTGCCCCTCGGCGGCACCGCCGTCGGCACGGGCATCAACACCCCCACCGGTTTCCCGCAGAAGGTCATCGAGCTCCTCGCCGCCGAGACGGAGCTGCCGATCACCGAGGCTAAGGACCACTTCGAAGCGCAGGCCAACCGCGACGGCCTCGTCGAGGCATCCGGCGCCCTGCGCACCATCGCGGTGTCGCTCACGAAGATCAACAACGACATCCGCTGGATGGGCTCGGGGCCGAACACGGGCCTCGGCGAGCTGCACATCCCCGACCTGCAGCCCGGTTCGTCGATCATGCCCGGCAAGGTCAACCCCGTCGTGCCCGAGGCGACCCTCATGGTGTGCGCCCGCGTCATCGGCAACGACGCGACGGTCGCGTGGGCCGGGGCATCCGGCTCGTTCGAGCTGAACGTCGCCATCCCGGTGATGGGCACGGCGCTGCTCGAGTCGATCCGTCTGCTCTCGAACGCGCTGCGCGTGCTCGCCGACAAGACGATCGACGGCCTCGAGGCGAACTTCGAGCGCGCCGCGGCGTACGCCGGCATGTCGCCGTCGATCGTGACCCCGCTGAACAAGCTGATCGGCTACGAGGCGGCGGCGAAGATCGCCAAGCACGCGGTCGCGCAGGGCATCACCGTGCGTGAGGCCGTGATCGACCTGGGTTACGTCGAGCGCGGCGAGCTGACCGAAGAGCAGCTCGACGCGAAGCTCGATCTGCTGTCGATGACCCACCCTGGTTGATAATCGTCAGTGTGAACCGCACCGCCGGCGCCGCACGGGCGACGACCGCCCGCCGCCCCCGCACGCTCGGGCTGGTGCTCACGACCGTCGGGGCGGGGTTCGCGGTCACCGCGATCGGCGTGCTCGTGGTGCTCGTCGCGACGTCGGCCGAGGTGTCGTGGCCCGCCGTGGCGATGTTCGGTGCGGGCGCACTGGCGACGCTCGCGGTGACCGCGATCGTCGGGTGGGCCCTTCTCGACGATCCGCGCTCGGCGGCTGCGACCGACGGGGCCGAGGCCTCGTTCGACACGCAGCGCCAACTGCTCGATGACGTGCGGCACGAGCTGAAGACCCCGATCACGATCGTGCGCGGCCACCTAGAGCTGATGGATCCGACCGATGCGACGGATGCGGCGGCGACCCGCGAACTCGGGATCGCCGAGCTCGACCGCATGACGCGGTTGATCGGTGACATCGATCTGCTGGCGGCGGTCGAGTCCGACAGCTTCTCGATGGGCGACGTCGACCTCGCCGAACTCACCCGGCGGGTCGCCGATCTGGTCGGGGTGATCCCGGGCCACGCGTGGAGCGTCGAGCAGGTGGCCCGCGCCATCGTTCGGGGCGATCGAGACCGGCTGCTGCAGGCGTGGCTGCAGCTGGCCGACAATGCGGCGAAATACACCCCCGAAGGCACGGCGATCGAGATCGGCAGCGCCGTGCACCCCTCGGGTGCGCAGCTGTGGGTGCGCGATCACGGCCCCGGCATCCCGCCCGCGATGCGCCACCGCGTGTTCCGCCGTTTCGACCGCGGCGCGGGCAAGCGCTCGGTGGGCGGGTCGGGGCTCGGCCTCGCGATCGTCGACGCGATCGCGAAGGCGCACGGCGGCCGGTGCACCGTGGCCGAGACCCCCGGTGGCGGCGCGACGCTGACGCTCGAGATCCCGATCGGCAACGGCGCTTCTCTTCCCATGCCGGTGCGCGCCGGCGATGTCGTACTCCAGCGAGAGGCCTCCGGATGACCCGCATCCTCGTCGTCGACGACGAACCCCACATCCTCGCCCTGGTCACCCGGGCCCTCCATGCCGACGGCTACGACACCGTCGTGGCCGAAGACGGCCAGGCGGCCCTCGACCGCGCGCTCGAAGGCGACATCGACCTCGTCATCCTCGACGTCGGCCTGCCGACGCTCGACGGGTTCGAGGTGCTGCGCGGGCTGCGCGCCGAAGGCGGCGGGATGCCGGTGATCATGCTGACCGCGCGCTCGTCGACCAGTGACGCGGTCGACGGGCTCGATGCCGGGGCGAGCGACTACGTGCCCAAGCCGTTCTCGGTGGCCGAGCTCATGGCGCGCGTGCGCTCACGGCTGCGCGAGCGCACCGGCGCCATCACGATGGTGCTCTCGCACGGCGATGTGACGCTCGACATCCTCGCGAGGCGCACGACCGTCGCGGGTCGCGAGGTCGACCTGTCGGCGCGCGAGTTCGCGCTCGCGGAGCAATTCCTGCGACACCCCGGCACCGTCCTGACGCGCGAGGTGCTGCTCAGCCGGATCTGGGGCATGGATTTCGACCCCGGCTCGAACGTCGTCGACGTGTACGTGCGCTACCTGCGCGCGAAGCTCGGCGCCGACCACATCGTGACGGTGCGCGGCGAAGGCTACCGCTGGGAGTAGTACCCCACACGGCATGCAGCGCGCCACACGAGGCCCCGTGTGGCGCGCTGCATGCCGTTTCGACGAAGGGTCAGCTCAGCTCGCCCTGCTCCAGCAGGTCGGTGACGAGAGCGGCGATCGCCGAGCGTTCGGAGCGCATGAGCGTCACGTGGCCGAACAGGTCGTGGCCCTTGAGCGTCTCGATGACCGACGCGACACCGTCGTGCCGGCCGACCCGCAGGTTGTCGCGCTGGCCGACGTCGTGGGTGAGCACGACCTTCGAGTTCTGCCCCATGCGGCTGAGCACCGTCAGCAGCACGTTGCGCTCGAGCGACTGCGCCTCGTCGACGATCACGAACGCATCGTGCAGCGAGCGACCGCGGATGTGGGTGAGGGGCATGACCTCGAGCATCCCGCGCGCGACGACCTCTTCGAGCACGTTGCCCGAGACGACCGAGCCGAGCGTGTCGAACACCGCTTGACCCCACGGGTTCATCTTCTCGGCCTGGTCGCCGGGCAGATAGCCGAGCTCTTGCCCGCCGACCGCGAAGAGCGGGCGGAAGACGATGACCTTCTTCTGCTGCTGGCGCTCGAGCACCGCCTCGAGGCCCGCGCACAGGGCGAGTGCCGACTTGCCCGTGCCCGCCCGTCCGCCGAGCGACACGATGCCGACCTCCGGGTCGAGCAGCAGATCGATCGCGATGCGCTGCTCGGCCGAGCGGCCGTGCAGCCCAAAGACGTCGCGGTCGCCGCGCACGAGCTTGTACGCGCCGTCGCCGGTGACCCGGCCGAGGGCGGAACCGCGCTCGGAGTGGATCACGAGGCCCGTGTTCACAGGCAGCCCGCGCACGTCGTCGCTCGATGCGACCTCGCTCTCGTAGAGGTCGCTGATGTCGTCGCCCGAGACGTTCAGGTCGGCGATGCCGGTCCAGCCGCTGTCGACGGCCTGCTCGGCGAGGTACTCCTCGGCGTGCAGGCCGAGAGAGGCGGCCTTCACACGCATGGGGAGGTCTTTGGAGACGATCGTGACCTCTTGCCCGTCCTGGGAGAGGTGCATCGCGACCGCGAGGATGCGGGTGTCGTTGTCGCTCAGGCGGAGACCTGCCGGGAGCACCGAGGCATCCGTGTTGGCGAGTTCGACGCGCAGCGTGCCGTCCTCACCGACGGGAACGGGAAAGTCGAGCCGGCCGTGCTCGACCCGCAGCTCGTCGAGGTGACGCAGCGCCTGCCGGGCGAAATACCCGAGTTCGGGGTCGTTGCGTTTGGCCTCGAGTTCGGTGATCACCACCACCGGGACGACGACCGAGTGCTCGGCGAAACGGAAGAATGCGCGCGGATCGCTCAGGAGCACCGACGTGTCGAGCACGTAGGTGCGGAGGTCCTGATCCACCCCCGTCGCCTCGTCGAGGTGCTGCTGCTGCTCTGGAACTCGTGTGGTCACAACCCACTCCCGCCCCGGGTGAGGATCACCCGGCAGTCTCGAGTCGACCAGGGCCACGAGTCGTGGAGAGGCCGACCCGACCGGGCGCCTTGCCCGATGTGATGACCGTACGACCGGGGTGGATGCCGCCGCACGTACGACACGCCGCGCCCAGGTTGCCGGGGCGTTAAATCTCGGTGCGTGGCGCGCCGCTCGCGTCGTGCGGCGCGTCGCCGTCGAAAGCGGCATCGTCGAAAGCGACGTCGTCGAGGTCGTCGTCGGCGACCTCGATCGTCGCGATCACGACCTCTTCATCGGGCTCGATGGCGATGTCCGCCTCGTCATCCGGAGAGAACGCGGATGCCTCGTCGACGGCCTCGTCGCCGTCGGGAGAAACCTCGGACGGCAGATCGATGACATCGATCGTGAAGACCTCGGCCCCGTCGATGCCGCCGATCCCGCCGATTCCGCCGGCGTCGCCGCCGAAATCGACCGCGCTGACGCGCCGGCTCGCCGCGTCGGCAAGGGCGTCACCCAGCTGCAGCAGGCTGTCGGGGCCGTTGCCGACGTGCGCCGACACGCGGATGCTGGCGCCGCGCGCCGTCACGGTGACGCCGTGGTTGGCGAGGGCTGCCGCCAAGGCAGACGCGTCGGCGGGGACCGGGAGGAGGGTCACGATTCCGGCGTGGGCGTCACGAGGCGTGAGCACGGGCACGTCGTAGCGATCGGCGAGCTGCATGACCTCTTGCGCGCGGGCCCGGACGAGGCCTGCGACGAGAGACACCCCGGCCTGGTCGATCTCGCGGAGGGCCGCCGTGAGCCGCGAGGCGGCGAGCGGATCGGAGGGCGCGACCGAATAGGCCGCGGCGCCCTCGAGCACCCCCGGCACACCGAGCGAACCGGCGTCGCCGCGCATGCCCGAGATCCCCGAGAGCACGGGCTCGATGCGCTCCCGCGCGGCGGGCGAGAATCGCGCGAACCCGGTCCCGCGCCCGGCGCGCAGCCACTTGTAGCCGTTGCCCGTGATGACGTCGGCGACGCTCCAGTCGATGTCGACGACCCCAAAGGCCTGAATGGCGTCGACGATCAGCAGTCGGTCGCCGATCGCCTCGCGGATCGCGGCGAGGTCGACGAGAGCGCCCGTGCGGTAGTCGACGAGGCTGAGCGCGACCGCGGTGACGTCGTCGGTGAGGGCCTCGACGATGGCATCCGTCGTCACGATGCCGTCTGCCGGGTCGATCTCGCGAACGCTCAGCACCCCGCGCGCCGCGGCAGCGCGGGCGGCGCTCACGCGCACCGCGGGAAAGTCCTGCGCGGGCACGACGACGGTGCCCTCGAGTCCGAACATCGCGTGCAGCAGGCCGTGCGTGGTCGACGGCTGCAGCACGATCTCGTCACCGGGCACGCCGAGCAGGCGCGCGATCAGCTCGCGCGCTTCGGCCGAGCGCGCGCCGACCAGGTCGATGCCGGCCGTGCGGCCGGTGCCGAGCAACTCGGCGTCGGCGCTCATCTCGTCGCGGACGGCGCGCGAGAGGGGCCCGAACCTGGCCCAGTCGAAGTATCCCGGTTCGACGTCGAACGATTCGATCAGGGCATCCGCGTCGCTCACGTCTGCCATTGTGACACGCGCCGTTCAGCCGCCGAAACGGCGATCGCGCGTCGCGTAGTCGCGGATCGCGCGCAGAAAGTCGACTTCGCGCAGGTCGGGACCGAGCGCCTCGACGAAGTAGAACTCCGAGTGGGCCGACTGCCACAGCAGGAAGTCGCTCAGCCGCTGCTCCCCCGACGTGCGGATCACGAGGTCGGGATCGGCCTGACCGCCCGTGTAGAGGTGCTCGCCGATCTGCTCGGGCGTGAGGCTCGCGGCGAGCTCTTCGAGCGATCCGCCGCCCTGCTGATGCTTCGCGATGATGCTGCGCACCGCATCGACGATCTCACCGCGGCCGCCGTACCCGACGGCGAGGTTCACGTGCAGTCCGGTGTTGCCGGCGGTGCGCTCCTCGGCCGTCTTGAGCACGCGGGCCAGATCGCTCGGCAGTCCGTCGGCGCGGCCGACATGCTGCACGCGCCAGCCCGGCTCTCGCGAGAGCTCGTCGGCGAGCTCGGCGATGATCTCGATCAGATCCGAGAGCTCTTGCGAATCGCGCTTTCGGAGGTTGTCGTTGGAGAGGAGGTAGAGCGACACCACCCGGATGCCGAGTTCATCGCACCAGCGCAGGAACTCGTGCATCTTGGCGGCGCCCGCCCGGTGCCCGTCGGCGACCGTCGCGTAACCCGACTGCCGCGCCCAGCGGCGATTGCCGTCGATCATCATCGCCACGTGGTGCGGCACGGTCTCGGGGGTGAGCCGCCGCCGCAGACGGGAACTGTACAGCCGGTAGAGGAAACCTCTCCCCTCGCCGGGCGCCGTCGCTGTCACCCCTCTACGCTATCGCTCCCCCGGCCACCGCCGTATGTGCACGTGGGCATACGCCGAGCCCTAGGCTCGAACCGTGCCCGAACACACCCCCGATGAGGGCGTCGACATGCCCCAGTTGCCTCTGATCGAGGCGGCGGCGGTCAGCGCGCAGGCCGAGCTGAAACCGACCTGGCGCGGGTGGATCCATGCGGGCACCTTCCCGGTCGCGATCGCCGCGGGAATCGTGCTGATCACCCTCGCCGACGGAGCAGTCGCCAAATGGGCGTGTGCCGTGTTCATGGCGACCTCGGTGCTGCTGTTCGGCAACTCGGCGCTCTACCACCGCTTCGACTGGGGCCCGCGCACGAAAGCGGTGCTCAAGCGCATCGACCACGCGAACATCATGCTGCTGATCGCGGGCACCTACACCCCGATCGCCGCGCTCGCCCTGCCGCCGCAGAAGGGCATTCTGCTGCTCACGCTCGTGTGGACCGGCGCGCTGCTCGGCATCCTCTTCCGCGTCTTCTGGATCAACGCGCCGCGCTGGCTCTACGTCGCGCTCTACCTGCTGCTCGGGTGGGCGGCCGTGATGTACCTCGGCGACCTGCTGCAGGCGAGCGTCGCGATGATGGTGCTCGTCATCGTCGGCGGGCTCCTCTACACCGGAGGCGCCGTCTGCTACGCGCTGAAGAAGCCCAACCCGTGGCCGGGGCGGTTCGGCTTCCACGAGATCTTCCACGTGTGCACCGTGCTGGCGTTCCTCTGCCACTGGACGGCGTGTCTGCTGATCGCGTTGCACCCCGTTGTGCCCTCGCTCGGCGCCCCCGCCTGACCGACGCGTCGCGGCCAGATCGCAGGCCGGCCGTCAGCGGCCGGTGCCGTCCTGCTCCGGATCGATGTCTTGATCGTCGATGTCCGAGGCGCGCTCGGCGGCCTCGGCCTGCTCGGCGGCCTGCGCCTCGGCATCCAACTGCTCGTTCACGTCGGCGCGGTAGCCCGCCCGGCGGATGCGCCGCAGCATGTCGATGATGAGGAACACCACGACGACCGCGACGAGGGCGATCGCGACGAAGCCGACGAACCCGGGCGTGACCGCGTCGGGGTCGACCGTCATCGAGGGCGAGGGCGTCGCCAGGCCCGTGTGCTGCGCCGACGCGGCGATCCGCTCGAGCGCGGAGGGAAGTATCTGCATCGTTCCTCGGTTCGTCGTTCCTCGGCCGCGCGCGCACGGCGTAGCCTGGAAGTCCAGCCTAGAACGCCCGCCCCTCCCGCAGAGACCCGCCATGCCCTCCACCACGTCACCGCACGCACGGCCCGATGACCGTCACGTCGACGGGGTCGACGGCGTCGATGCGGATGCCGCGGTGCGGGCAGAACTCGACGATCGCTATGGACGCCGCCGCGGCGGCCGACGCGGGGTGTGGATCGTCGTCGGAGCTCTCGCCCTTGCGATCGTCGGGTATTTCAGCTGGTCGACGGTCTCCCAGTCGATGGACTCCGTCGACGTCGACAACACGGCGTTCCACCTCGTCGACGCGCACTCCGTGACCGTCGAGTTCCAGGTGACCCTGCGCCGCG
>Ga0116168_1002697_pt1 | contig 10831 bp, 5 predicted proteins | sample AD_UKC129_MetaG_FD_89795 | JGI IMG/M metagenome (GOLD analysis project Ga0116168, IMG submission 89795) | Active sludge microbial communities of municipal wastewater-treating anaerobic digesters from Canada - AD_UKC129_MetaG | ecosystem: Engineered > Bioreactor > Anaerobic > Digestate | place... | reverse complement strand
GGGCTATATGATATATCTGAACTGGAGGCTGACTCTTTTTTCTTTAATAATGCTTCCATTTATAGCCTCTGTTATATCCTTTCTAGGGAATCAGATGATACGGATTACTCGTCAGGTTCAGCAGAGATTTGCCGAACTGGTCAAGCTACTGGAAGAACGTATAAAAGGTATGCATCTTGTGAAATCCTTCGGTATGGAAGATAAAGAGATATCTGAGTTTCAGGAGGTAAGCAAAGAGAACCTCAAGGTTTCATTAGAAAGTGCAAAAATTATAGCCACTCAGACTCCAATAGTAACTCTTCTCCAAACTATCGGACTTCTAGGAGTATTATGGTTTGGAGGAATTCAGGTGTTGAATGGGAATATGACATCGGGAAGTCTTATGGCATTCTTTACCGCCCTGCTTATGATTGCAGATCCGATATATTCGATCTCCCGAAGCTTCAATACTATAAGTCAAAGTGCAGGGGCTATAGGAAGAATATTTGAAATCTTCCAGGTAAAGCCATCTATAGTAGAAGACCCTGATGCAATTATCGTAGAGCCTATAAGAGGGGAGATAGAGTTCAGGGATGTAACATTCTGGTATAAAGAGGGAGAACCCGTAATAAAAGGAGTGTCTTTTCATATCTATCCTGGAGAGGTGGTCGCCCTGGTTGGCAGGAGCGGTGCCGGAAAAACCACCATAGTAAATCTGCTTATGAGGTTTTATGACCCTCAGGAGGGAGTTATCCTTATAGATAATATCGATATAAAAAAACTTAAACTGAAGTCTCTCAGAGACCAGGTGAGTATAGTTCCTCAAGAGACTATCCTCTTCTCTGGTACTATTCTGGAGAATATAAGATATGGAACTCCATATGCTACCAGAGATGAGGTTGTGGAGGCTGCCAGGGCTGCTAATGCGCATGAATTTATAGTGAAATTACCCAGAGGGTACGATACCGAAATTGGGGGTGACTCCGGTACAAATTTATCTGGTGGACAGAAACAGCGTATAGCTATAGCCAGAGCCTTCTTACATAACCCCAAGATACTTATTCTGGATGAAGCAACATCTGCTCTGGATTCAGAGTCTGAGGCTTTGGTGAAGGATGCGATTATTAAACTTATGAAGGAAAGGACAACATTTATAATCTCTCACAGGCTTGGTTTTGTAAAGGAAGCCGATTATATCTTTGTTATCGAGAATGGAGAGATAGTGGAAAGGGGAAAACATAGTGAACTTCTGGCTAAAAATGGTCTATATAAAAGTTTGTATGAGAGAGGTTCAGAATTAGTTCTGGAAGAAGGAGAAAGTGATGATTGATTTGTATGGATATAGTTGTTATAATTCTACAGAAACAGGGTTGAGATTATGAGAACAAAGGGGAAAACTTTAGATAATATACAGAGTCTCGAAAGAGCTCTCAGAATTATAGAAATCCTAGCTCATTCAGAGAAACCTCTGGGGGTTACAGAGATAGGAAAGCTTATAGGGGTTCATAAGAGTACCGCCTATAGACTTATATATACTCTAAGGCAATTCGGGTATGTGGATCAGGACGAGGATACAGAGAAGTACTATCTGGGATTAAAACCGCTGGAACTTTCCAGTATTATAAATGAAAGATTGGATATAAAAGGAATAATCCGTCCCTATTTAGAAGAACTTTCCAGCAAGACAGGTGAAACAATCCATCTGGCAGTTAGAGAGGGGGACGAGATTGTTTACATTGATAAGGTGGAGAGTAAACATACGGTCAGGATGTACTCCAGAATAGGTGCCAGGGCTCCTCTATACTGTACCGCTCTGGGAAAATGTCTTCTGGCGTTTAGTTCTGAGGATATTATTAAAAGATGGACATCTAAAGAATCATTTCCTCAGAAGACAGAGAACACCATAAAAACAGGAGATGAGCTTGCCAGAGAAATTGAAAGGGTTAAGTCTCAAGGATATGCCCTGGATAGAGAGGAATTTGAACAGGGGGTGAAGTGTATAGGTGTTCCTATCCTTAACAGGACGGGTAAAGCTATAGCTGCTATAAGTATATCGATACCGACTTTTAGGATAACAGAGGAGAAGATAGAGGAATTTATTCCTCTCCTTCTCAAGACCAGCTCTGAAATCTCAGAAAAATTAAGATATCTACAGGAGGTAAAAGGACCTTGATCAGTCTGGATGTAAATTATGCAGGAATAAGATTAAAAAATCCATTAATCGTTTCTTCTGCAGGTATAGTTGGATATGCACATCAGATTAAGAAGGCAGAGGATTATGGTGCCGGGGCGGTAGTTATGAAATCTTTCTTTGAAGAGGAAATCTGTAGAGAGGCACCAACCCCCAGGTTTAAGATATTGAAGAGAGGATATAACGGTAATTCTTCATCTACTCTTTATTCGTATGAACAGGCCAGTGAGCTTGGTCCTGAAGAGTATGCCGAAGAGTTATCAAAAGCTAAAAGTCTTGTAAAGATTCCAATTTTTGCCAGTTTGAACTGTGTAACACCCGATATGTGGAACAGAATGTCCCATCTGGTAGAAGAAGCTGGGGCAGATGGGATAGAGTTAAATGTCAGTTGTCCCCATGGTGTCCATATAATGGAAGGAAGGGCATTAAAAGACGAGATAAAGAAGGCACTGGAGGCAACCCAAGAGGTCAGGATCCCGAGGATTGTCAAGCTAAGTCCTCAGACGAGTGATCCGATGATAGAAGCAAATGTGGTTGAAGAAAATAATGGTAGTGGGATTGTAATGTTTAATAGATTCACCGGATTAGACATAGATCTGGAGAAAGAAGCCCCAATTCTTCATGGTGGTTATGCAGGACATGGTGGAGCCTGGGCTATCTATTATGTATTGAGGTGGATATCTACCGTTTATCCCCATTTACATATCCCTATAGCTGCCAGTGGTGGAGTAACTGACGGGAAAGATGCCATTAAATGTATACTGGCAGGGGCGACTACTGTTCAGATATGTACAGTGGTTATATTGAAGGGTTATGAAGTAATTCAAAAGATAAATAAAGAGATATTTGAATTTCTTGACGAAAAGGGATATCAGTCACTGGATGAAATTCGTGGCAAAGTAACAGGTAAGATTCTCTCCTATAAGGAAGTGGATAGAAGAAGACTTTATATGGCTTACATAGACCAGGAGAAGTGTAACCAGTGTAATATCTGTTATAAAGCCTGTTACTCTGGCGCTATTGAAAAGAGGGATGGAAGGATTTATGTAAACTCAAACTGTGTGGGTTGTGGACTCTGTGCAGAACTTTGCCCCAGGAGAGCTATAGAGCTGGTTGGATTATAATTTTTCTAGCCCTGCATATCTGGCTAAGAGATGTTTCTTCCCGATATCGTTAAAGGCTACTATTAACTCTGTTTCGCCATCCTCTAACGGACGGACTTCCTGAATTATCCCTTCCCCCCATCTTGAGTGCCACACCCTTTCTCCTCTTTCAAATGCGATTTCTCCCTTGGTAACCGGTTCTATATATTCTTCCGGTATCTCTTTTATGAATCTCGATATCTCGTTACTATTTGTATGCCCGTAGAGCGTTCGTATCTCAGCCGCAGTAAGATAGAGGTATCTTTTAGCTCTGGTCATACCCACATAGGAGAGTCTTCTTTCCTCTTCCAGGTCTTCTCTCTCTCCCAGTGATAAGCTATGGGGAAACACCCCTTCTTCCATCCCGGTTATGAATACCACCGGAAACTCTAACCCCTTAGCACCATGCAATGTCATAAGTATCACTGAAGAGTTTTCTTCCTCCAAAGTATCTATATCACTTATAAGTGATATGTAGTTGAGAAAACCTTCCAGACCTGTATCTCCAGTATTTTTTATAAATTCTTTTGCCACTGAGATTAATTCCTCTACATTCTCTATACGTACCTGGGCAGTAGCGGTTTGCAGTTCTGTCAGTTCTTTTATATATCCAGTTTTATCCAGTATCTCTATAATAAGTTCTTCTACAGAATGTATCTTGGAGAATCCAGTCAAGTCCTCTATTAATTGGATAAATTTATCAATCTCTTTTTCTATCTTCTTCCCAAACTCATCCTTTTGATTCAATTCCTTCATCGCTTCTAAATAGCTTATATTCTTTTCTGTTGTATAATCTGTAATCTTAGAGAGAGTTGCACCCCCTATACCTCTTCTGGGAACATTAACTATCCTTTTAAAACTTATCCCATCATATTGATTCACGATAAACTTCAGATAAGCAAGTATATCTTTTATCTCTTTTCTCTGATAAAATTTTACACCACCGATGATTCTGTATGGTATTCCATTCTTAATCATAGCCTCTTCTAAAGCCCTCGATTGTGCGTGTGTCCTGTAGAATACAGCGAAGTCTCCAAAATTCAACCCTTCTCTCTTCTGTAAGAGTATAATCTCCCTGGCTATAAAATTAGCTTCAGCTATCTCATCTTTAGCTATATAGAGCTTTATCCTGTTTCCTCTCTCATTATTTGTCCAGAGATTTTTCCCCTTTCTGAATCTATTGTGTGCTATAACTTTATTTGCCGCATCCAAGATATTCTGGGTAGACCTGTAATTCTGCTCCAATCTTATAACTTTTGCTCCAGGGAAATCCTTCTCGAACTCCAGGATATTTCTTATATCTGCTCCTCTCCAGCTATATATAGCCTGGTCATCATCTCCAACTACTGTGAGTCTTCGATGTGCCTGGGCAAGCAGGAATACTATCATATACTGGGCATAGTTAGTATCCTGGTACTCATCTACCAGGATATATCTGAACTTGTTCTGATAGTATGATAATATTCTTTCGTTCTCCCTGAAGAGTTTTACCAGATTCATAAGTAGGTCATCAAAATCCAATGCCTGATTTCGCATTAATTTTTCCTGATATCTCTGATAGACCTTAGCCACTATACTTTCATAGTAGCTTTCCACAAACTCACCAAAAGTCACAGGGTCTATCAGGCTCTCTTTAGCCTTACTTATCCTATCAATAAAAGGTCCAGGAGGATATCTTTTTATATCGAGGTTTAACTCTGAAATTACCTCTTTCATTAAAGAGGTCTGGTCATCCTCATCCAGAATAGAGAAGCTGTTATTTATGCCTATATACTGGGAGTACCTTCTGAGTATCTTTACCGCAATTGAATGGAATGTCCCAAGCCATACATCGCTGACACTTTTACCCAACAGTCTGGCTACTCTGGTCTTCATCTCATTAGCAGCTTTATTTGTAAATGTTACTCCCAATATGTTATCTTCAAAGATATCCAGTTCTTTAACCAGATAGGCAATCTTATAGGTTATTACCCTGGTTTTTCCGCTTCCAGCTCCAGCCAGGACAAGAAGAGGGGCTTCAGTATACATCACTGCCTCCCTCTGTTGAGGATTTAATTCATCCAAAAAATTCATATTTCTTTTTTATTACACCTCTTCGCTTTCCAGCAACTCTTCCAGATACACCTCTTTACTATCCTCATCATAGGCAAAAAGTTCTGCGTATCTTCCCCAGTCTATGGCAATTTCCATCTGAGCCTGAGCTTCACTGGTGCTGAATTTAGTTTCAAGCAGCTCTATGAAGAACTCCACTGGCATTCGATGGTTAGATTTATTATTGAGGACCTGAATTATCTGCTGAATAAAGGGGACATTAGCCAGGATCTGCTTTTTAAATATTTCTTTTTTCTCCAGCACATCAGCTTCGGCAAATATCTCCCCCTCTTTGGTCACAGATATATCTCCACCTGTGGTATCTATGAATTTTAATAGTACACAAGCTTCTATAACAGGCTGGATATCTGCAAGGTCCATATTTAAATCTCCTGCTATTTTATATATATCTTCTTTCTCTTCCAGTTCGGCTATAAGTTCTACAAAACCAGCTATTGCACCGACTCTGACATGAGGAAGAGGAATGCCATATTTTTCTGGTCTGCCTGGTTTTGCAGTTATGGGTTTACCCATCATAATGCTGTATATGCGGTCAACAAACCTGATAAATTCTTCAGATTCTCTATCTCTCCAGTGAGGAATATTTATATATATCTCCTGCTTTATCCTGCCCGGGTTTTTATCGAGGACGATAACTCTATCTGATAAATACACAGCTTCCTCTATACTATGAGTTATAAGAAGTATCGTCTTTGTTGGAATTCGCTTCTCTATCCATAATTCCAGAAGGTCATTTCTAAGATTCTCTGCAGTTAATACATCCAGCCCAGAGAATGGTTCATCCATAAGCAAAACTTCTGGTTCCACCACCAGGGCTCTGGCAAATCCAACTCTCTGCCTCATTCCACCTGAGAGCTCTTTTGGATAAGCACTTTCAAATCCATCCAGACCTATCAGGTCTATCATCTTTAAAGCCCTTTCTCTACGTTCCTTAGGAGGGATCCCTTTAGCCTTTAATCCGAGTTCCACATTCTCTAGCACTGTTAGCCAGGGAAATAGAGCCGCTGTCTGAAAGACCATGGAGATACCTGGATTTACCCCCTCTACCAGTTCACCCCTGTACAGTACTTCTCCATGAGTTGGTTTTATAAGTCCTGCTATTGCTCTCAGTAATGTTGACTTTCCAGCTCCAGAAGGACCAAGGATAGAAACAAACTCACCCTCTTCAAGGGAGAGATTTATGTCTTCAACTACGGTTATTCTAGTATTATTCGGCATATCAAAGATTATAGTTAAATTTTTAGTCTCTATAATAGCCATAGTTTTATTATATCACAATGAGTAATGTTCCTCTGCAAGCCAGTATAATCTTCTCCAGAAGAATCTATTTATCAATGTTACTGTTATAATCATCACAATGGTGCTACCTGCGAGAAGGCTGATATCTCCTTTATCAGCGGAACTGCTTATCATTGCCCCAAGCCCTCTTACAGTTAATATCTGCCCTCTGAAGTGGACGTATTCAGATACTATAGAGGCATTCCATGCACCACCGGTAGCGGTAATACCTCCCGTTACCAGATAGGGTAGAACGGCAGGTATAATCAATTTTCTCCATCGCTCAACCCCCTTTAGTTGGAAGACATCTGCCGCCTCTTTTAAATCTGCCGGGATAGACATTGCTCCAGCTATGATATTGAATAATAGATACCACTGAGTTCCTAATAGCATAAGCAATATTGATGCTATTGATAATCCCCCTCTCATACTTAATAACCACATAAGTATTATTGGAAATACCGCGGTAGCAGGTATGGACGCCAGGATTTGGACCAGTGGCTGCATCACGCTGGATAACCTTGGGTTCGTCCCAATGAAGACACCTAAAGGCAATGTCCAAAGTATAGAGAGAACTACTGCTATGCTTACTCTGAACAGGGTGAAGAGATCATTTATCATAATCTCTCCCCACTTATTGACAGGTATCCCTGATATAAGAAGAAACAATCTTATAGAAGCATAACCAAGTATAAGAGCTAATATCCCTATAATTATAATTCTTAAAATAAAAATAAAAGGAGACTTACCTCTACTTTTTCTTAGTGTGGTTCTGGAAAATCCAGCTGATATCTTTTCCATAAGAGTATTTATTACCCCGCCAATCTTCAATATTAGCGTAGACCTCTCTATTACTGTAAGGACTATTGAGGTTGGAATTATTTCTTCAGTTGCCAGTTCCACCTTAAATTTCTGTGACCAGGCAATTAATGGACGCCATACAAGCTGGTCTATTATCACAATAATAGCGATCATAGTGGCTAACCCCATAAGTACAGCTTCTGTGTCGCCCTCTATAGCTGCTAACTGGAGATAAGAACCTAATCCAGGAAGTCGAAAATCTCTCTCTCCAAGGGTAAACATTTCACAAGCCATCAGGAAGAACCAGCCGCCAGCTACAGACATCATACTGTTCCAGACCAATCCTATTGTTGAATAGGGTAATTCGACATATAGAAATCTCTGAAGAGGTGTAAGATTAAATATCTCAGAAGCCTCTCTAAATTCTCTCGGTAGAGAGCTCATAGAACTGTAAACACTGAAAGCCATATTCCATACCTGTCCGGTGAATATGAGGACTATACTGCCAAGTTCTATCCCCACCCTGCCATATGGAAAAAGAGCCATAAGCCCCAGTATGACCCCAGGCATAAACGAGAGGACCGGGACAGACTGCAGGATATCTAAAAGGGATATCATAATCGGCTCTAATCTCTTATTATGACTCGCCACATAACCATACGTTATTGAGAATCCCAGAGAGAGCAGATAAGCTAGAAATTGTCTTAAAACTGAAAGCCATGCATAGTATGGCAGGTTAACCGGGGAAAGAGATATATTAAGGGCATAAACAGGTATTTCTCCCCAATCTTTAGCAGTACTTATAATCCCATATATAAATGCGGAGAGAAACAGAATTATACCAATATCTATTATCGATATCTTTATCCTTTTAGGGGGTACTATTCTATAGACCAATTAGCTATCTCCTGTTATTTTTTAAACCTGTCTATTATATCATAAACTTTAGATAACGTACTTACTCAGCTGGACTGCGGTTGTTAGAGAATTTGAGAATGGTCTTATCCTTAAAGAAAAATCGAACTTCTCCGGGAATAAGAGATATTTCTCTAACGGAGATGGTCCACAGCTTGCACTACCCAGTCCATTGTGCTTATAATCTATATTCATCACTATGTAATCCCTGGGAATCAAATCACAGGTATGTTTGGCTTTCTCGAAGTCTTCCGGTTCAAATCTATGAGCACTGAAGTTTATAAATGGCATCCCTACGAATAGTAATCCAATACCTCTTCTATCTGTTATTGATACCCACTTCACATCTGTCCTGTTTCCATTTTCTTGAGGTCTCACATAAGGGGTATAGAGTTCATCTATATTCTTTCTGTATATCCCAAAAGGATTTGCCTCTTTACTATCAATATATGATTCTCCAGGTCCCCGTCCATACCACATTACCTGTTCTAATTCTTTATTCAGTCTCATCTTTAAACCTATCCTTGGAAATACCATCGGTAGATTCCCCTGTGGTCTCCCTTTAACTTCCAGGATGATATCGCCACTTCCATAGATGCTGTAGATATACTCTGTATCTATCTTCCAGTCAACAACCGGTGGGGCTACACAGGATATAACATCTATTCTTATCAGGTTATTGTTTATTAATTCTAATGATACATCATCTATCCTGTGATTTAATAGACGTACGAACTTTTTCGTCCAATCCTCTATAGCATACCGGTCATTGTCGATAGGAGCTCTCCACAGGTTCAATCTTGGACCTGTCTTAATGAGTTCTACACCGCTATACTGGAGACTCTCTATGATTCCCCTTACCTTATCAAATAACAGTTTAAATTCTGCTCCTTTAACTTCAATAGTATTATCAAAGTCTCTACAGGTCAATGGTGGCATACTGGCAACACTGATACTCTTCGGCTCTTTCCTGGATTCAACAGGAAGTTTAAACTGAGCCCATGCAACAGTATGCCCTTTTTCTCCCCAGTTAGTACTGTTTGCAAGGATAAAATGTATATTCAGCCAGTAGTCTGTTCCTGGTTCTGGATTATCTGGTATCCTGTAAGGTATTGTAACTACCCTGCTTGTCCTGGCAGGTACCCCTTTTATAGATACTTCTCCACATTCGATAATCTTTCCGTCTGCCCATAGCTCCCAGGACATTATCAGATGGTCCAGAGAGATGAATTCATACAGGTTTGTTATCTTTACCTCTCCTTTTGTTAGATCTATCTCTTCCACCTTCACCGGTTCTATCACTTTCTTATACTCTATCAGTCCTGGACTGGGTGTATGATCGGGGAATACCAGTCCATCTATTACAAAGTTCCCATCGTTTGGCTCATCTCCAAAGTCTCCTCCATAACCGAAGTATTCTTTACCATCTGGTGTCTTCTTCCTTATCCCGTGGTCCATCCATTCCCATACACATCCACCCTGAAGTCTCTTATATTTATAAAAAACCTCCCAGTATTCTTTCAGGTTTCCTGGTCCATTCCCCATTGCATGGGCATACTCGCATAGTATATGTGGCTTTGGCATATCTGTCATCTTACCAAGCTCTTCCAATTTCTCCACTGGTGTATACATTGTGCTTACAATCTCTGATACCTTAGCCTGAGTATCCCTTTCATAGTGTACCAGTCTTGTTGGATCGTTCTTCTTGCACCACTCAGCCATAGCTTCATGGTTTATCCCGAATCCAGACTCGTTCCCCAGTGACCAGAATATTACACAGGGATGATTCTTATCTCTGTTCACCGTTCGTTCTATTCTGTCTATGTACGCCTCCTGCCATTCTGGATCGTTGCTCAGTCTATTTATATCTCCTGCAAAGGCAAAACCGTGACATTCCAGGTCTGCTTCATCTATTACATAGATCCCATATCTATCACAGAGATCGTAGAATCTTGGGTCATCTGGATAGTGGGATGTTCTTACCGTATTTATGTTGTGTCTTTTCATCAAGATTATACTCTGTTCTGTCCACTCTATTGGAACTGCTCTTCCAAAATCTGGATGATGCTCGTGTCTATTCACCCCTTTTAACTTTATAGGAACTCCATTAACAAGAAATACCCCGTCTCTCAGTTCAACTTTCCTAAAACCAGCTTTACCGGGAATCACTTCGGCAACATTACAACCCTCATCCTTCAATGTGAGGATAACATTATACAGGTATGGGTCTTCTGCCGACCACTTCCTCGGATTATCTACAGGAATCTCTATCTCAAAAGATTTCTCTTCATCTGGATCCAATGTTATATCCCTTATCTCTTTCTCCCCAACTGGGTTCAGGTCAGTATCCAGCAGAGAGACCGATAGACTGTATCCTTTTACAGCAGTACCCTCGGTATTTACTAACTCTACT
>Ga0116168_1002694_pt1 | contig 10841 bp, 9 predicted proteins | sample AD_UKC129_MetaG_FD_89795 | JGI IMG/M metagenome (GOLD analysis project Ga0116168, IMG submission 89795) | Active sludge microbial communities of municipal wastewater-treating anaerobic digesters from Canada - AD_UKC129_MetaG | ecosystem: Engineered > Bioreactor > Anaerobic > Digestate | place... | reverse complement strand
CTCGCTCGTGGCCTGGCCGCGGATGCCGCGCTCCTCGGCTTCGCCATAGTGGATACGGCGCGCCTCATCGGCAAAACGCTCGCCCACGTCCTCGGTGCTGGCCATCACCTGGCGCACCATGTGCATCCAGGCCGCTTGCATGGCCGCTGGCGGCAAGGCGGCGACGGGCGCGGTCTCGAGCGACGACGGTACGCGGTCAGACGCCGCCGCCGGCGCGCTGGCGCCGCTCAGGTTCAGGCGCGGCGCGCTGGGTAACTTGGTTACGCCCGAGTCCCCGCACAGCGGGCATTCCAGCAACCGACGCGTCAGCTGATCCTGAAAATCGTCCTCGGACGCAAACCAGCCCTCGAAGCCGTGGCCGTGCGCGCAATGCAGGTTGAGCACCTTCATCGGTTCGCTTTCAGGCGGCGCCCACACGTTGCCAGTCGAGCGCCCAGTCGCCACGCTGCACGTTTTGCAACCACAGCGCGCCGATCAAGGTCTTGGCGTCGGTGACTTTGCTGTCGCGGCACCAGGCATACAGTTGCTCGGGCGAGGCGGTGAACACGTCCAGGAATTCGCCCTCGTCCAGCCGGCGCTCGCCCAGCGTCAGGCCGCGCGCAAACCACACTTCGATGAATTCGGTCGAATACGAGACCACCGGGTGCAGCACGCCGGCACGCGCCCATTCGCTGGCGGTGTAACCGGTTTCCTCGCGCAACTCACGCTGTGCGCAGGCCAGCGGGCTCTCGCCGGCGTCGAGCTTGCCGGCGGGAAACTCGATGACCACCTGCTGCACCGGGTAGCGGTACTGGCGCTCGAACACCAGTTGCGCCGCCCCGCCCTCGCCTTGCAGCAGCGGCACGATCATCACGGCGCCGGGATGCACGATGTATTCGCGCTGCGTCAGCGTGCCATCGGGCAGGCGCACCTCGTCGCGGAAGGCATGCAGGAAACCGCCCTTGAGAATTTCCTGCCCCTTCACGCGCGCTTCGCGCAAATCGTCTCTCATCGGCCGCCCCGGTGCACAAGATAGCGGTAGACGAAACCCGGAAACGCCAGGGTGAGGAACAGCGCCGCGGTGACGGCGTAGAACTCCCAGCCCTGCGCCTGGTTCTGGCCCAACGCCCGTTCCATCGCCATGCCGATGCCGATGACGATGAAGTACCACACGACCAGTTCGGCCACCCGCCACGCCAGGTTCTTGACCGGCGCGCGCAGCGGCACCACGGTCATCAAGCGCTGGTTGACGAAGGGCAGATTGGCGCAGACGAAGGCCAGCAGAATCAGCAGCCAGACCGACAGGTTCTGCGACATCAGGTGACGAGCATCTGCACGATGGCCTTGGCGCACAGCGCCATCAGCGCGCCCGGCACCAGGCCCAGGATCAACAGCAACGCGCCATTGACCGTGAGCACAGCCCGCATGTCGAGGGGCGCGCGAATCGGCGCCACACTCACCGGATCGTCAAAGTACATGACCTTGATGACGCGCAGGTAGTAGAACGCGCCGATCAGCGACATGATCACCGCGTACACGGCCAGTCCGATGTAGAAGGCCTGGCCGGTGCTGATCAGCGCCTGCAGCACCGACAACTTGGCCTGAAAACCCACCAGTGGCGGCACGCCCGCCAGCGAGAACAGGCACATGGCCATGATGCCGGCGTACAGCGGGCTGCGCTGGTTGAGGCCGGCGAAGTCGGCGATCTCCTCGCTCTCGAAACCCTCGCGCGACAGCAGCAGGATGATGCCGAAGCTCACCAGCGTGGTCAGCACGTAGACGATCACATAGAACATGGCCGAGCTGTAGGCGTTGGCCGCCGCCAGTGCGTTGCCGCCGATCACACCCGCCATCAAGGCCAGCAGCACGAAGCCCATGTGCGAAATGGTCGAGTACGCCAGCATGCGCTTGAGGTTGGTCTGCGCGATGGCCGCCAGGTTACCGATCAACAGCGAGCCGATGGCCAGCAGCGCGAGCATTTGCTGCCAGTCGAACGCCAGCGGCAGCAGGCCTTCGACCAACAGGCGAATGGCCATGGCAAAAGCGGCCAACTCGGGCGCACTGCCAATCATCAGCGTGACCGCCGTCGGCGCGCCCTGGTAAACATCGGGGACCCACATGTGAAAGGGCACGGCGCCAAACTTGAAGGCCAACCCGGCCACCACGAAGACGACGCCAAACACCAGCACCTGGTGCTTGATCTGGCCCGAGGCGACGGCCTTGAAGACACCGCCAATATCCAGCGTGCCGGTGGCGCCGTACAACATCGACATGCCGTAGAGCAAGAAGCCTGAGGCCATGGCGCCCAGCACGAAATACTTCATCGCCGCTTCGACCGACACGGTGTGGTCGCGCCGCAGGGCCACCAGCGCATAGCTGGCCAGCGTGAGACATTCCAGCCCCATGTAGATCAGCAGGAAGTTGTTGGCCGAGATCAGCACAAAGCCGCCCAGCAACGACAGCAGGTTCAGCACATACCATTCGGCGCCGCGCAGCATGCCGCGCTCCAGGACGTAGGTGCGGCCATAGACGAAGCCCACCAGCACCGCCAGCGCGGCAAAGCACTTGAGCCAGTTGGCCATCGGGTCGCTGACCACCAGGCCGTTGAAGCCGTAGATCGTCTGGCCGCCGCTGGCGTACATGCCCGTCAGCGCTGCCACGCCCAACAAGGTGAGCACCGACAGGATGTAGGCCGGCATGCGGCGCTGGCTCTTGTCGAGCAGATCCACCAGCGCGATCACGCAGGCCATGACCAGGAGCACGATCTCCGGGTAGATGGCGATCCAACTGAATCTGTCAATCATCTCCACGTCCTCAATTCAGCTTGGATACCGCCACCTGCTTGAGCAGGTTGGCCACCGAGGCGTCCATGACGTCGGTGAATGGCTTGGGGTACAGACCCATCCACAGCACGGCAACGGCCAGCAGCGCGAGCATCAGGAATTCGCGCGCGTTGATGTCTTTCATCTCGCCGACGTGGTCGTTGGCCACGGCACCGAAGTAGACGCGCTTGAACATCCACAGCGTGTAGGCGGCACCCGAAATCAGCGCAGTGGCGGCCAGCAGGCCGATCCAGAAATTGGCCTGCACGGCGCCCAGAATGACCGTCCACTCACCCACGAAGCCCGCCGTGCCCGGCAGGCCGCAGTTGGCCATGAAGAACAGCAAGGCAAAGGCGGCAAATCGCGGCATGGTGTTGGCCACGCCACCGTACGCGGAAATCTCGCGCGAATGCACGCGGTCGTACAGCACGCCGATGCACAGGAACATGGCGCCCGACACAAAGCCGTGTGCAATCATCTGCAGCAGGCCGCCCGTGACGCCCAGCGGGTTGAAGACAAAAAAGCCCAGCGTGACGAAACCCATGTGCGCCACCGATGAGTAGGCCACGAGCTTCTTCATGTCCTGCTGCACCAGCGCCACCACGCCGATGTAGATGATGGCGATGAGCGACAGCGCAATCATCAGCCAGGCCCATTCGCGCGACGCGTCCGGCAGGATCGGCATGGAAAAGCGCAGAAAGCCGTAGGCGCCCAGCTTCAGCATGATGGCCGCCAGCACGGCCGAGCCGCCGGTGGGCGCCTCGACATGCACGTCCGGCAGCCAGGTGTGCACCGGCCACATCGGGACCTTGACGGCAAAGGCGGCAAAGAACGCGAAGAACAACAACGTCTGCGCCGTGCCCGGCAGCGGCAGGCTCTGCCAGGTCAGCACGTCGAAGCTGCCACCCGAGCGCATGTACAGGTAGATGAACGCCACCAGCATGAGCAGCGAGCCCAGGAAGGTGTAGAGGAAGAACTTGAAGGCGGCGTAGATCTTGTTCGGCCCGCCCCAGATGCCGATGATCAGGTACATCGGGATCAGGGTGGCTTCGAAGAACATGTAGAACAGCACGCCGTCCAGGGCCGAAAACACGCCGATCATCAAGCCCGACAGCATCAGGAAGGCGGCCATGTACTGGTTCACCTTGCGCTGGATCACTTCCCAGCCTGCGATCACTACGATGATCGTGATGAAGGCGGTCAGCAGCACGAACCAGACCGAGATGCCGTCCACGCCCAGGTGGTAGTTGACGTTGAAGCGCGGAATCCACGGCGTTTTCTCGACGAACTGCATCGCCGGCGTACCGAGACGGAAACCCTGGTACAGCGGCAAGGTCACCAGAAAACTGATGAGGGAACCGATCAGCGCAATCCAGCGCACAAGCTGCGCCTGGCTTTCTCGGCCCAGTGCCAGCAGCACGGCGCCGAACACGATCGGCGTCCAGATGGCAAGGCTCAACCAACCCATTTTTTTCTCGCTCTTCTTTACTTGTTGAGCCAGACGAAGTACGTCATCAGCACGAAGATGCCCAGAATCATCACCAGGGCGTAGTGGTACAGGTAGCCGGACTGCAAGCGCCGCACCGCGCCGGCCACCCAGCCCACCACTTTCCAGGAACCGTTGACCACCAGGCCGTCGATCACCGCCCGATCACCGCCCTTCCACAAGCCGGTGCCCAGCATGCGCACGCCGCGCGCGATGACGTTCTCGTTGAACCAATCAAGGTAGTACTTGTTGTCAAGCACCGTGTACACCGGCTGGAACATGCGCTTGATAGCGGCCGGCAGCGCCGGATTGACCATGTACATGTAGTACGCCGCCGCCACGCCGGCCAGCGCCAGCCAGAACGGCGCCGTGACGAAGCCGTGCAAGCCCATGGGCAGCCAGCCGTGAATCTCTTCGGCCAGTTCAGCCATCGCCGGATGACGCGCGGCATCGACATGGATCACGCCCTTGAACACGTCGCCGAACAGCATGGGCATCAAGGTCATTGCGCCAATGACCACCGATGGAATGGCCAGCAGCACCAGCGGCAGCCACACCACCCAGGGCGACTCGTGCGGCTTGTCGTCGTGCCCATCGCCATGGTGGTGGTCGTGATCGTGGTGCGCATCCGGGTTCTGGTCGTAACGCTCCTTGCCATGGAACACCAGGAAGTAGAGGCGGAACGAGTAGAACGCCGTCACAAACACGCCCGCCAGCACGGCGAAGTGGGCGAAACCGGCGGCCGGCAAATGGCTGGCATGCACCGCTTCGATGATGGCATCCTTGGAATAGAAGCCCGAGAAGAACGGAGTGCCAATCAGCGCCAACGAGCCGATCAGGAACGTGATCCAGGTGATGGGCATGTACTTGCGCACGCCGCCCATCCAGCGGATGTCCTGGTTGTGGTGCAGGCCCATGATCACCGAGCCGGCCGCCAGGAACAGCAGCGCCTTGAAGAACGCGTGCGTCATCAGGTGGAACACGGCCACCGAATAGGCCGACGCGCCCAACGCCACCGTCATGTAGCCGAGCTGCGACAGGGTCGAATACGCCACCACGCGCTTGATGTCGTTCTGGATGATGCCCAGAAAACCCATGAACAGCGCAGTGATGGCGCCAATCATCAGTATGAAATTAAGAGCAGTGTCGGACAGCTCAAACAGCGGCGACATGCGCGCCACCATGAAGATGCCGGCGGTGACCATGGTGGCAGCGTGGATCAGCGCCGAGATCGGCGTCGGGCCTTCCATCGAATCGGGCAGCCACACGTGCAGCGGAAACTGTGCCGACTTGCCCATGGCGCCGATGAACAGGCCGATGCAGATCACGGTGATGAGCATCCAGTCGGTGCCCGGAAAGCCCAGCTTGGCCAACTCGCCCGACTTGGCAAACACTTCGCCGTAGTTGAGCGAGCCGGCGTAGGCGGCAATCAGGCCGATGCCCAGGATGAAGCCGAAATCGCCCACGCGGTTGACCAGAAAGGCCTTCATGTTGGCGAAGATTGCCGTCGGCCGGTTGAACCAGAAGCCGATGAGCAGATAGGACACCAGGCCCACCGCCTCCCAGCCAAAGAACAGCTGCAGGAAGTTGTTGCTCATCACCAGCATCAACATCGAGAAGGTGAACAGCGAGATGTACGAGAAGAAGCGGTTGTAGCCGTCGTCGTCGTGCATGTAGCCGATGGTGTAGAGGTGCACCATCAGCGAGACAAAGGTCACCACGCACATCATGACGGCCGTCAGGCTGTCGATCAGAAAGCCCACTTCCATCTTCAGGCCACCAACCACCATCCACTCGTAAAGCGTCTGGTTGAACCGCGCGCCGTCGACCAGCACGCTTTTCAGCGTCAGGGCCGACAACACGAAGGCAATGAACACGCCGAGGATGGTGGCGGTGTGCGAGGCCGTGCGGCCAATGCGGTTGCCGCCGAACGCCGTGCCCAGAATGCCCGCGATCAGCGAGCCGGCCAGCGGCGCCAGGGGCACCGCTAGAAGCGTGGCAGCAGAAAGGGTCTGGCTCATTGTGGTTTCAGCCCTTCAGCGTATTGAGTTCGTCCACGTTGATGCTGGACTTGTTGCGGAACAGCAGCATCAGGATGGCCAACCCGATGGCCGACTCGGCCGCGGCAACGGTGAGGATGAAGAACACGAACACCTGGCCATGCATGTCGCCCAGGTAATGCGAGAAGGCGACGAAGTTCATGTTGATGGCGAGCAGCATCAGCTCGACCGCCATCAACAGCACGATGATGTTCTTGCGGTTCAGGAAAATCCCCACCATCGACAGCGCGAACAGGATCGCGCCCAGCGTGAGGTAGTGCGCCAGCGTCAATGTCATTTCTTGGCCTCCTCGGCGGGTGTCTCGACCGGCGGCTCGGCAGCCACCGGCGCCTGCGTTGGCGCCACCTTGACCAGTTCAAAACGGTCACGCGCGCGAACGCGAACCTGCATCGACGGATCGATCTTCTTGCTGTCCTTGCGCTCGCGCAGCGTCAGCGCGATGGCGGTGATCATGGCGATCAGCAGCAGCACCGCCGCGATCTCGATCGGGTAGAGGTAGTGCGTGTACAGCAGCGTGCCAAGGGCCTTGGTGTTTGAGTACTGCACCACCTGGCCGGCCGCGTTGGTCACCGTCTCGGGCACCACCGGCGCGTCGCCGGTGCGAAAGCCGCCAAACAGCACCACCGCCATTTCCAGCGTGATCAACGCACCGATGGCCAGCGCCAACGGAAAGTGGCGCCAGAAGCCCTGCCGCAGGCTGTCAATGTGAATGTCCAGCATCATCACGACAAACAGAAACAGCACCATCACGGCGCCCAGGTAGACCAGCACCAGCGTGATGGCCAGGAACTCGGCCTTCAGCAGCAACCAGATGCCGGCCGCCTGCGAAAAAGTGAGCATGAGGAACAACACCGCATGCACCGGGTTGCGTGCCGTGATGACCCGGAATGCCGCAAACAGCATCACCAGGGCAAACAGATAGAAGAAGCCGGTCTTGACGTCCATGGGTTGTGTCTGTTGATGGCGTGGCCGACCCGCTCAGCGGTACTTGGCGTCTGCCGCCTTGGCAGCGGCGATTTCGGGTTCGTAGCGGTCGCCCACGGCCAGCAGCATGTCCTTGGTGAAATACAGGTCACCGCGCTTTTCGCCGTGGTATTCGAGGATCTGCGTTTCGACGATCGAATCCACCGGGCAGCTTTCTTCGCAGAAACCGCAGTAGATGCACTTGGTCAGGTCGATGTCGTAGCGCGTGGTGCGACGCGAGCCGTCGGCACGCTCGCCCGCCTCGATGGTGATGGCCACCGCCGGGCACACCGCCTCGCACAGCTTGCAGGCGATGCAACGCTCCTCGCCGTTTTCATAGCGGCGCAGCGCATGCAGGCCGCGAAAACGCGGCGACAGCGGTGTTTTTTCCTCGGGAAACTGGATCGTGACCTTGCGGCTGAACGCATAGCGCCCGGTCAAGGCCATGCCCTTGAGCAACTCCACGAGCATGAAGCTCTTGAAGAAGTCGCGGATCGAAAAAGGTGAAGCAGCTACGGAAGCCATGACGAATCCTGCGGTGTCAGTGCCAGATGTTCCACGGGCTGTGCATCCAGAAGCCCACGATGAGCAGCCAGACCAGCGTCACCGGAATGAAGATCTTCCAGCCCAGGCGCATGATCTGGTCGTAGCGAAAGCGCGGGAAGGTGGCGCGAATCCAGATGAACATCGACACCACGACGAAAGTCTTGATGCCCAACCAGATCCAGCCAGGGATGAAGTCCAGCGCCGCCACCGGAGGCAGCCAGCCGCCCAGGAACATGATCACGGCCAGGATGGACACCAGCCACATGCTGGCGTATTCGGCCAAGAAGAAGGTAGCAAAGCCCATGCCCGAATACTCAACCATGTGGCCGGCCACGATTTCCGCCTCGCCCTCGACAACGTCAAACGGGTGGCGGTTGGTCTCTGCCACGCCAGAGATCAGGTAGACCACGAAGATCGGCAGCAGGGGCAACCAGTTCCAGGACAGGAATCCAAAGCCCTTGTCCGCTGCCATGCCGCGGCCCTGCCCCATCACGATGTCGGTCAGGTTCATGCTGCCGGCCACCATCAGCACCACCAGGAAGCAAAAACCCATGGCGATTTCGTAACTCACCATCTGGGCCGATGCGCGCAGCGCGCCCAGAAACGCGTACTTGGAGTTGGACGCCCAGCCGGCAATGATGACGCCGTACACCTCGATGGACGTGATCGCCATCACCAACAGCAGCCCGGCGTTGACGTTGGCCAGCGCCATGTCGGGACCGAACGGAATCACGACCCAAGCCGCCAGCGCCGGCATGATGGCCATCAAGGGGCCGAGAAAGAACAGCCCTTTGGATGCGGCCGTGGGGCGAATGATCTCCTTGGTCAGCAGCTTGACCGCGTCGGCAATCGGCTGCAGCAAGCCCCAAGGCCCCGTGCGGTTGGGGCCATGGCGCACCTGCATGAAGCCGAGCAGCTTGCGTTCCCACAGCGTGAGGTAGGCCACCGCGCCCATCAGTGGCAGCAGCACGACGACGATCTTGATCAGGTTCCAGATCACCGGCCAAGCTGCCACCGTCCACCACGCACCGCTGAACAGATGCAAGCCGCCGTTGTAGAAGGCATCGATCATGCGGACGCTCCTTCGCGCGCGTCGGCGGTCAGTTGCAGCGACGGTGCACGCCGCGCGATGCCGTCCAGCTGATAAATGCCAACATACGGCACCGACCCCGCATGCGCGCGCACGTCGGCACGCGCGGACGCGCGATTGCTCAAGCGGTTCTCAGGCACGCGATCGGTGACGCCCGCGCCCAGCGCCTGCGCCAGCACTTCCGGCGAAGTCTCATACGCCGGTTGCTGCAGACCGAGCAAATCGCCCAGCACGCGCAGCGCCTTCCAACCCGGGCGCGTATCGCCGAGCGGGCGCACCACCGCGTGAAAACTTTGCACACGGCCTTCGGCGTTGACGAACGAACCGGACGTTTCCGTGAATGGCGCGATGGGCAGCAACACGTCGCTGATGTCCATGTTGGCCTTGAACGGGCTGAGCGTGACGACCATTTCGCAAGCACTCAGATCGGCCGGCGCGGAATCTGCACCCGGCTCGCAATTCAGCAGCAGAGCCGCGCGCAGACCGCCGGCCAGCATTTGCCCGGCATTCAGGCCGCCTGAACCCGGCAAGGCGTTGACGACCTGCGCACCGACGGTGTTGGCCGCTTCGGTGAGGAAGCCCACGGTGGCACCCGTCTGCTCGCCAATCCACTGGCACAGCGCCAGCAGCGTCGAGCCGCCCGGGTGGTGTGCGGCGGCATTGCCCAGCAAGATCGCTTTGCGCTCGCCAGCCAGCAAGGCCTTGGCCAGCGCTTTGGCGTTGTCGGTGGACTGGCCCTCAAAAGGCGTCGCCACACCCTTCTCAGCCGCAACGGCCGCTGCCACATCGGCGAGCGCCTGGGCCCATTCATCCGGCTCGGCCACCACAGTGGCGCGCAGCGGCATCGCCCAGGCACCTTCGTTTGCCAACAATGCTTCAGAAGTGATAGCTGTCACCGCACAACCGGCGCGCGCTGACTGCCGAATTCGTTGCGCAAACAGCGGATGATCCTTGCGCAGGTTGGAACCGACAACCAGCACCGATTGCAGATCCGACAAGGCAGCAATGGGCATGCCGAGCCAGCGTACGCCTTCCGAAGGCGAGAAGTCTTGGTGACGCAAACGATGGTCGATGTTTTCGCTACCGAGGCCACGCATCAGCGACGCGGCCAGATACAACTCTTCCAAAGTGCTGTGCGGGCTGACCAGCGCGCCAATGCCGCCGGCGCCGTATTGCGCCTTGACCTGGTTCAGCCCGTTGGCTACGTATTCCAGCGCGGTCTGCCAGTCAACCTCTGTCCACTCGCCGCCCTGCTTGAGCATGGGCTTGGTCAGGCGCTGGTCGCCATTCAGCGCTTCGTACGAAAAGCGGTCGCGATCAGCGATCCAGCATTCGTTGACCGCTTCGTTCTCAAGCGGCACCACGCGCATGACCTTGTTGTTCTTGACCTGGACAATCAGGTTGGCGCCCGTGGAATCGTGCGGGCTGATGCTCTTGCGGCGTGACAGCTCCCAGGTGCGGGCGCTGTAGCGGAAGGGCTTGCTGGTCAGCGCACCGACCGGGCAGATGTCGATCATGTTGCCCGACAGCTCGGAATCGACCGATTGGCCCAGGAAGGTCTCAATCTCGGCATGCTCACCGCGATTCGACATGCCGAGTTCCATGACCCCGGCGATCTCCTGCCCGAAGCGCACGCAGCGGGTGCAGTGGATGCAGCGCGTCATCTCTTCCATCGAGATCAGCGGCCCCACGTCCTTGTGGAACACCACGCGCTTTTCTTCTTCGTAGCGCGAGCTGGATTTGCCGTAGCCGACCGCCAGATCCTGCAACTGGCATTCGCCACCCTGGTCGCAAATGGGGCAGTCCAGCGGGTGGTTGATGAGCAGAAACTCCATCACCGACTGCTGGGCCTTGATGGCCTTGTCGCTCTTGGTGCGCACGATCATGCCCTGCGT
>Ga0116168_1002693_pt1 | contig 10842 bp, 6 predicted proteins | sample AD_UKC129_MetaG_FD_89795 | JGI IMG/M metagenome (GOLD analysis project Ga0116168, IMG submission 89795) | Active sludge microbial communities of municipal wastewater-treating anaerobic digesters from Canada - AD_UKC129_MetaG | ecosystem: Engineered > Bioreactor > Anaerobic > Digestate | place... | reverse complement strand
GGCAACAGGCCAGCAGCTGGTTTGACCACCACTTTTTGCTCCCGGCCAGTACTGACATCACGAGCAGTAACTTTCAACAGACCATCGGCATCAATCTCAAAAGTTACATCAATCTGAGGCACCCCGGCGGGAGCAGGATCAATACCCACCAGATCGAAGGTGGCCAGAGACTTATTTTCTTCTGCTTTCGGGCTTTCTCCTTGCAAAACATGTATTTTAACCCGTCTCTGATTGTTTTCGACAGTGGTAAAAGCCATCGTTTTCCTGGCCGGGATGGTGGTGTTTTTTTCTATAATTTTTTGAAAACCACCATTTTCTGTTTCTATGCCCAGAGAAAAGGGTGTAACATCCAGGAGCAGCACCAGATCATTCATGCTGCCTCTTATGATTTTGGCCTGGATAGCTGCTCCCATGGCCACAATTTCATCTGGATTAATGCGCGCGGCCGGCTGTCGCCCGAAAAACTGGGTTACCTTCTGTTTGACCAGCGGCATTCTGGTCTGTCCGCCAACCAGAATAACCTCATTTATCCGGGCTGGCTCAACCCTGGCCTCAGACAGAGCTACCTGGCTGATGGCCAGGGTTCGATCTATCAATGTTTCGGTCAATTGCTCAAGGTAACTGCGGCTGATCCTTTTCTTAATATGAAGAGAACCATGCTCGGTCGAACAGATAAAGGGCAGATTAATCTCTGTCTCGGTGGTAAAAGATAGCTCTCGTTTAGCTTTCTCTGCTGCTTCTTTAATTCTCTGAAGAGCGAATTTGTCCTGGCTGAGATCGATTTGATATTTCTGCCAGAACTCTTCCACTATTGATTTTATCAGACAATTATCAAAATCATCACCACCAAGAAAAGTATCACCATTGGTAGATAGAACATGAAAAACACCATCATTTATTTCGAGAATGGTGATATCAAAAGTCCCGCCACCGAGATCATAGACAGCCAGCAATCCTTCCTGACGGCTATCAAGTCCATAAGCCAGGCTGGCCGCAGTCGGTTCATTTATTATTCTAATAACATTTAGCCCGCAGATGGCAGCAGCATCTTTGGTTGCCTGGCGCTGATGATCATTAAAATAAGCAGGGACAGTAATTACTGCCTCTTCCACATTTGTTCCCAGAAAATTCTCAGCACAGGTTTTTAAATAGCCAAGAATAAAAGACGAGATTTCCTGCGGACTATAAAGGCGACCACCAGCCTCAATTAAGATATCTCCGTTGGCCGCTTCCGTTATCTTATAAGGCAAGTGCTGCCTTATTTTTTGCATTTCCGGAGAATTGAACTTTTTGCCAATTAATCTTTTGACCGAATAAATCGTATTTTCCGGGTTGGTTAAGGCCTGCCTTAACGCTGGTAAGCCAACCAGTCTTTCACCATTGGCCGTGAAAGAAACGACTGAAGGAGTGGTATTGTTTCCTTCAAAATTGGGGATAATGTCCGGCCTATCCCCGTTCATATAAGCAACACAGGAATAAGTGGTTCCCAGATCTATTCCAATTAACTCGGTCATACTCAGTTCTTCTTTGGTACTAGGACCCTGACCATGGTCGGACGGAGCAGTCTATCATGAATCAAATAGCCTTTTTGCAATTCTTCTTTAATCTGCGGTTCGCTGACCTCTTCCGATTCTTCTGAGGCCAGAGCATGATGGAAGGCCGGATCAAAGCAGTTATCCTCAAGTTCAATCGGCTTGACTCCATGCCTGGCCAGAAAATTGATCAGCATCCGGTAAATCAGTTCAATTCCTTCCCTGAAAGTCTTCCCATCCGTGTCCTCAGGAGTTTTTAAAGCTCGTTCAAAATTATCTATGATCGGCAAAAGTTCCTTAAAGACTTCGCTCAGAGCATATTCCTTGAATTCTTCTTTTTCCCGGGCAGTCCGCTTGCGCAGATTATCCATATCAGCCAGGACTCTCAAAAATTTATCTTTGAGCTCCTCTATCTGGTTTTTTAATTCTGAAATTTCTTTTTCCTTGGCTTCCAGCTCGCTTTCTAATCTGGCAATAACTTTCTCCTGATCGCCGCTGGTCTCCTCCAGCCGGGAAGCTTCAGTCTGTTCTGATCTCGGTGCCGTCGATTGCTCGGCTGAATTAATTTCCAGGTACTCTATTTCATCCTGTCCCTCTCTTCTGGCATCGGTAATCTTTTTCTCATCCTGAGCGTCTTGACTTCCGGTCATCGTTAGCTTCTGACTTTCCTCTGCTGACTGTTCCGGATCTTTTTTCCCTTTTATGTTGGCCTTAATTTCACTCATATCACCACACCTCTTTCCAGGCTCGAGATAGTACTGGTCAGACGTCTGGCCACCTGATCAACCAGTGGAATGATTTTTTCATAAGGTAACCTTTTTGGCCCCATTATTCCCAGGGAGCCAAGTACCTGTCGCTGGTCGCCATAGTGCGATAAAATCAGACAGCAGTCAGCAATTTCTGGCATTTTGAGTTCAGAACCCAGAATTACCTTAACCCTTTCCAGGCTGATCAGGTCAGACAGCAGCCTGGCCAGACTGGCCTTTTGTTCAAAATTCTGGAAAAGCGATTTAAGCTTTTGAAAATCAAATAGCTCGACTTTATCCAGCAGTCTGGCTGTCCCCTGTAAAAATATCTTGTTTTCTTCTTCCGGCGACGGATAACTTCTGAGCAGGGTAATGAGTTTTTCAATCAGATCCTCATATTTTAGCTTGAGCTTGGGCAACTCCCGGAAGAGATAATCACGGACAAAGGATAGATTTTTTCCCCTGAAATGCTGGTTTAAATAGAGTGCAGCCTGATCCAGTTCATTCTGGGTAAACATAACTCTGGTGGTAAATATTTCCGTCTGGATCAGATTAAAGGTGGACAGCAGCACTATCATGACATTGTTATCTTTAAGCTTGATAAACTTAACCTGATCGAAATTTATTTGAGAAATGTGGGGAGAAACCACAAAAGCCAGATTATCGGAATTGTCAGCCAAAATCTGACTGACCTGAAGCAAGAGCCTATCCAGCTCACCAGAACTGACAGCTAAATCATCAGGAGTGATTTTGACCTCCCCTGGCCTGTCATGAGTGGTGGAATCAAGGAGATGATTCACATAAGATTTAATTCCCAGGTCAGTCGGTATCCTACCAGCCGAGGTATGTGGTTGATAGAGGTAGCCCTCTTTTTCCAGCTCCGCCATGACATTTCGAATAGTGGCAGGAGAGACAATATTATTGAGTTTCTGAGCCAGGCTGGCCGAACTAACCGGTTTTCCGGTCTCCAGATAAACTTCGACTATCGAGTTTAAGACAACCTCTTCTTTATTTTCAAGCCTTCGGTAAGACATTTTTCCACTTATTATTTTATTACCCCAAAAGCCAGTTTTTGTCAATCTATTCTGGGTCAGGTGGCCATGAGCCTTATTTAATCAGCAAGCCCGCATAACCCACAACCTGTTGATAATCACCTGTTCGTTCACCCGAGGTCTGGTATTTAACCAGATGCCCCTCCTTCGCTCCCAGGGCCCTGGCGGCGACCATCATAGCGGTGGTTGGCTGAAAGCCACACATGGTCAACTGATAAGAAATGACCAGTTCAAAGAGTCCTTTGGGATCAAGTCTCTCTATAAAGGAAATCGCCCGATAATCAAGCTTTTCAGCTAACTCCTGGCTGATATAATGACTCATGTCGGTGCTGGCCACCAGCAGAACTTCCTGCTCTGAACTTTTTATCGCTCTGGCCAGAGCCAGTCCCAATTCTTCCAGCTTTTGATAATCAGCTTCGTAAGAAACCAGAATAGGAACGATAGACAGGTTCCGCTGAAAATACTGCAGAAAAGGAACCTGCACCTCAATTGAATGCTCCTGACGGTGAGCGGCTCTATCTCTGGCGATAAAGCTGCCTTCTGACAGAATCAAATCAGCCAGAGCAGAGTTTACCGGGACTTCCCCCAGAGGAGTCAACCAGCTGTCGCTATCATCAAGAGCGAGAACTGATCCGATCGGATGATGAGCCGGTCCCAGTATAACCACCGGCGGTGGAATGATCACGGAGGAATAAACAGCGGCCGCCACCGGTCCCGAGTATTCATAGCCAGCGTGAGGCGCAACTACCCCGTAAGCTCTGGTCTTCTCGGCTCTTTTTGGGAGAAAGGACTCGATAGTCTTCCTGAGAAGATCAGGATCATCAGGATAAAAGTAACCCGCCACATATGGTTGCCTCTTCATCTTTGCCCTCCGCCAATAAAATGATTTTAATTTATTAGATTCTAATTTATTAAATTTTTCTCTTCTTTAAAGTTGACGCCCAGGGCTTTCAATTCAGCCAGTATCGGCTCATAGATATCGGGGGTGGTCGGAATTAAAACCCCACGACCTTTTATCTGGTTCTGCAAAATAAGCTTTACCCCTAAAGCTACCGGCCAGCCAACCAGCCTGGACATCGAACTGTGACCTCCCGGTTGACCAAAATCAATTAAAGTTGAAACCAGCTTCTCCTTTTGACCAGACGGATAGCTGATCAAAAGTTCATGCTCAAGTATGTTCATATCTCGCTCATTCTTTTCATATTGCATTTTGTCCCACATAATAGCAGTCAGCAGATCGAGAGGCGAACTTTTCTGAGAGGGTAAGGGCTTCGAGCTGAATAAACCAAGCCACTCGAAGGCCTTGATGGTGTCTGACTCCGGATCAAGTTTCAGCCGGGAAGCAACTGCTGCTTTTAAATCCTCATCGTCCTTAATTCCCAGCCATTCCCGCATAAAACCAGCATAGGTGGTGGCTGTCCATTCTCTGTCGTTTATATCGAGCAGGCCCAGTTCACCTATCTTTTTCAGCTTAAAACACCAGCCTGGATAACGTAGTGTGCCTCTCATAATTGTTTGCACTTCAGGAATGTCATAAATCTGGCGGTAGATAACCGAATTGCGGTTGGGATAGGCCTCGAACTGGCCCAAACCAGGGATCTCCACCAGTTCAAAATGATTAAAAAGTTCTTCCGCTGGGATAACCACCTCCTGGCCGTCTTTTAAATAGCGGGCCTCATTGCGACCAGCCAGCAAAACTCCCCGCGGGCTCCAGGAAAACTTATAGCCAAACGGATTGTTATTAGCCTCGGGAGCTGGCAATCCACCGCAATAAGAGATAAAACTTAAAACCTGCCCTCCAGCTGCCCGGGCTTGATTAATGCATTTTTTGGCTTCCATATGATCTAGACCCGGATCGAGTCCGCATTCGTTAAGAAAAATCAAACCTTTTGATCTGGCTGGCTCATCATATTTTTTCATTTCAGGACTGACATAGCTGGCCGTCACCAGGTGTTTGCCCAGCTCAAGGCAAAGGCCGGCCACATAAGGGTGAAAGGTGTAGGGTACCATGCTGGCCACCACCTCCACCCCGGCTATGAGATCCTCCAGTTTTTCTTTATCCCTCAGGTCAAGATGGAAAGCCTGTCCCCTGGGATGCTGGCCGACCAGCTGCCTGGCTCTGCCCTCATCCAGATCAGCTACTTTAACCTCTACCTCCCCCAGGTTAAGAAGATACTCGACCAGTGGCCCGGCCACCAAACCTGCGCCCAGAACACAAACCTTTTTCATTTTATTACCTCTTTCCTTTCTTTTCTTTTCAACTGTTCTCGGATTTTACATCTTTTAGATATTCAGCCAGATATTTATAATCAGGAGTAAGTTCCCCCCGATAAGCAATGACAGCTCTCTTTATCACCGGCTCCAGTTCGATGGTCTCAAAAGGCTGCTGGAAATCAGCCTGAGCCAGATTGGGAATATAGGCTTTGAGTCGTTGACTGAAATAAGTTGAAGATTCCAGCGGCAATTCGGCCGGCAGATTATAGACTGCCATAACTACCGGACCCCGGCCCTCGAAACCATCAATAGTCTGCCCGCTCGCCGGATCAAAGACATAAACCGGGTGTTCCGAATCGGTAGCTCTGACCGTGCATTCGATCGAACCATTGATATCACAGGTGATATCACCGATAACCTGCAGCCTGGGCTGAGCAGCGCCAGCATACAGCTTTTCTAAGAAGGCCCTGGTTACGAACTTAGGATATTTTGGAGTCCAGAAAATAGCATTGATGAGAACATTGAGATAAGGTAGATAATTTTCTGTCACCGGATAATACTTTTCCGGCTGACGGTAATAATCATCAAGCTCAAAAGGAAAATCGCCCTTTGGCCTGACCATGTCCTCTTCTTTGAAAACAACTTTATAAACCCGATGGAGGGAATAATATCCCTTCTCCACTGTCTCGGCCAGTTCTGAAGGCGATATCTCAACTGCCGGCAGTAAATCATATATCTCCTGAGCCCCCTGTGAAACATGGCCATAACCAAAAAATCCACAGATAAACGGGCCTATCTCAGCCGGCAGCCCTTTAGTTTCTATTTCCTGGCCAATCTGTTTGACATCTTCTTTGAGTTCTGTCAGGTTGCTATAATTAATAGCCTGGCTTAACTTTAAGAATGGAGTTTTGACCCCCAGAAGTTTCATTCTCTGTCCGTAGGCCCAGAGAGAATTAACCAGACCAGCATGGCCGGCATAGTTGCCAAAAAATAAAACTCTTCGACCCTGTTCATCGGTCATCTTTTCATAATCAATGAGAGTACAGCCCAGCTCCAGAATTTTCTTGAGCATCGGCATATTATGGGGCTGACCTTTGATGGTATGGGAAAAGAACACATAGGCTTTGCCTGGCTCCAGTTTGCTAATTGGAATTTCCTTGATGGCCAGGACAATCTGACTGGGGCAAATATCCTCCTGCACCAAGGCCCCGGCAGCCAGATACTCGCTGTCGGGAAAGACCCGGATAGGCGATGGCTGAACGTAAAAGGTCAAATCATACTCTCTGATCAATTCCCTGACATGAGCGGGAATGAGGGGTACCCGCCTTTCATACCGGCTGATATCCTCTCGCCTGATACCAATGTTGTTTTTCATGGGATTAGTCCTTTCTTTTTATAGTGATATAAAAGAAATATCGGGTACGCCTTTTAGATATTATTATGTCATATTATGAGAAAAGAGGTCAAATGATTTCGTCTCTCCTAGCGGTCAAAGTTCAATCTGCCTATTGACGCTATTTATCACTTTGTCCATAATAGTCAGCATGATTCGTTTTTATAATACTCTGTCTGGAAAAATTGAGGACTTCAGGCCACTGAGGGCCGGCGAAGTCGGTCTCTATACCTGCGGTCCAACCGTTTATGATTATCCTCATATAGGCAACTATCGTGCTTACATTTTTGAAGATATTCTGAAGAGATTTCTTATCTTTTCTGGCTTCAAGGTGACTCATGTTATGAATATCACCGATGTGGATGATAAGACCATTAAAGGAGCAAACGCCCTGGGCGTCTCGCTCAACGAATATACTAAAAAATACATTGAGGCTTTCTTCGAGGATATCAAAGTTCTCAGGATCCTGCCGGCTGACCATTACCCGCGAGCGACCGAACACATTGAAGACATGGTCAGGATGATCAAGGGCCTACTGGATAAAGGTTACGCCTATTTTAAAGACGGCTCGGTTTATTTCAGCCTGGCCAAGTTTCCTGACTACGGGAAATTATCTAAAATAGACAAAGAGGAACTCAAAGCCGGGGCCCGAGTTGAAGCAGACGAATATGAAAAGGAAAGTGTCTATGATTTTGTTCTCTGGAAAAAAGCCAAGCCGGGCGAACCTTACTGGGAAACAGAATTTGGACCGGGCCGTCCGGGCTGGCATATTGAATGCTCAGCCATGAGCACCCGCTATCTTGGCCCGACCTTTGACCTTCATTGCGGCGGCATTGATAATATTTTCCCCCATCATGAAAATGAAATTGCCCAATCAGAAGCCTATTATGGCCAGAAATTCGTCAACTACTGGCTCCACTGCCATCATCTGGTGGTCAATGGGGAAAAAATGTCTAAATCAAAGGGAAATTTTTTCACATTACGCGATCTGCTGGCCCGCCAGATTGACCCGGTTGACCTCCGCTACTTCCTGCTTTCCACCCATTACCGCAAGATGCTTAACTTCACCTTTGATAATCTTGATCAGGCCAGAGCTGCTCGCCAGAGGATTATTGATTTTGTCTATGAACTCGAACACCAGCCGCTACCTCCAAAAGGAGAAAACCAGGGCGACGCCATTTCTACTCTGACCGACAAGGCTCTGGCTGATTTTAAGGCCAGCCTGGCTGATGATCTTAATATTTCTTCAGCTCTGGCTGCAGTTTTTGAACTTATCCGGGAAATTAATTCGAAGTTGGCCAGAAATGAAATCAGCCGGCCAGGCGCTGACCGGGTTCTAACTGCCATCTATGAGATCGATCAAGTGCTGGCTATTCTGCCTGAAAAAAAGGAAGAAGAGCTACCGGCTGACGTACTTAGAAAAATTGAACAGAGAGAACAGGCCAGACGGGAGAAAAATTTTGCCCTGGCCGATTCCATTCGCCAGGAGCTTCTACAGCAGGGTATTGTTCTGGAAGATACCAGAGAAGGCGTCCGGTGGAAAAAGACCAAATAAATTCTCTACCCTTTGGCCGCTGGGGCGAAGAGCTGGCCGCCGATTATCTTCAGAAAAAGGGTTATCAAATTCTGGAACATAATTTTAACTTCCATCATACAGAGATAGATCTGATTACCCGTGATGGCAGCTATCTGGTTTTTGTCGAAGTTAAGACGAGAAGTTCAGCTGATTTTGGCACACCGGAAGAAGCTTTGACCCCCCGGAAAAAGTATCATCTACGACGGGCAGCCGAAGGGTATCTTTATCTGAACAACCTGAACAATATTGATTGCCGCTTTGATGTCATCAGCATTTTGTTTGGTCCCAACGGACAGATAGAAATAGAACATTTTGAAAATGCTTTTGAATAAATCAGTTCTGGAGAAATAAAATGAAAAAGCTTTATTCTCTGCTAATCCTATTGGTCCTGGCCACTTTTCTTTCTGGCTTTCCGGCCGTCCTTCAGGCTGGAGTTATTCCGGCGCCAGAAGAAGTTCTTGGTTTTAAAATTGGAGCAGATTATCATTTAATCAACTATGAGCAGGCAATAGATTATCTCAAGAAGTTAGCCTCAGTCTCCAACCGCCTCAAGTTAGAGCAGATGGGCCAAACGACTCTGGGCCTCCCCATGTATTATGTCATTATTTCCTCGCCAGAAAATCTGGCCAGACTACAGGAATATAAAGACATCATTAAAAGATTGTCGCTGGGACAGGCAGCCTCGGCAGCCGAAGCCTGGCGACTGGCAGCTGAAGGGCGGGCTGTAGTTTATATTGACGGCGGTCTCCATGCGACCGAATGTGCCCCTGCCCAGCACCTGGTTCAACTGGCTTATGATCTGGTTTCGGGCGAAGACGAGAAGACCAAAAAAATCCTTAATGAGGTCATCTGCCTGCTGGTTTTTGCCAATCCCGACGGCATGAATATGGTGGCTGACTGGTATCAGAAGAATTTGGGAACGCCTTATGAAGTTTCTCCCCTGCCCTACCTATATCATTATTACGGTGGACATGACAATAACCGCGACTCCTATCTAGCCAACCTGCTGGAAACACAGAATATTTCCCGGCTGGTCAATCAGGACTGGTATCCGGTTGTCCTGTATAATCATCACCAGACCGCTCCCTTTCCGGCCAGAATCTGGTTGCCGCCGAGCTCCGAGCCAACCAACCCCAATGTCCACCCGCTTATTGTCCGCTGGCAGAATCTCATTGGCTCGGCCATGGGAGCAGCCTTTGATTCAGAAAATAAAGATGGTGCTATTTCCAGAATTGTGTTTGACACCTGGTATCCCGGTTATGTGACCCAGGTGGTTGATTCTCACCATATAATCTCTATACTGACCGAGACCGCCCTTTATCGTTATGCTACGCCGCGCTTTTATACTGTCCGTGATTTTCCACCAGAATATCAGGATCTGACCATGTCGGCCTTTTACCCCAGCCCTTGGAAAGGCGGCTGGTGGCGGTTAAAAGACGCAGTGGATTATTGTCTCACCGCTTCCAGAGCGGTGCTGGAAACAACGGCCAGATACCGTCAGGATCTTCTTTTCAACAAATATAAGATGGCGACTGAAGTCATCAATCGTTTTCAACATGAACCACCTTATGGCTGGATCCTGCCGGAGAGTCAGCCGGACCCTGGGAATCTGGGAGTCCTCTTAAGCCGGCTGATGCTTCTGGGCATTGATGTTTATCGGGCTGATGAGGATTTTGTTTGTGATGGCATCAGTTATCCAAAAGGAACATTCCTCATACCTTCCAGTCAGCCTTTCGGATTATTTGCCAAGAATATGCTGGAGGAACAGCATTATCCGGACCTCAGAAAATACCCTGACCTCTGGCAGGGCCTGGTGGCCAGCAAGAAATTCGAAGGGGCGCCGATTGAAGCCTATGACATGATGGGCTGGACTCTAAGCTATCAGTTCAATCTACAGGCTAAGGCTGCCAATACCCCGTTTAAAGTTAAAATGACCAGAATCAGGGAGCTTGATTTTCCTCAAGGTAAGATAGAAGCAGGCGGTGGTGTTTATTTGCTGGACCACGCCCAGAATGCTTCTTTTGCCGCTATGAATCGTATCCTCAAGGCCAGGGGCAAAATCAAATGGGCTAAAAAGGCTTTTACTGCCGACGGCCAGAATTATGCTGAAGGGACAATTATGGCCAGCGGCTGCAGCCGTGATTTTATGGAGAAACTGGCCAGCAGCCTGAAGCTCAAAATTCAGGCTGTATCGTCTGCGCCAACTGTTGATACCTATGAAATTACCAATCCCAGAACGGGCCTCTATCAATCCTGGGTGGCAGTCGAAGATGAAGGCTGGACAAGATATATTCTTGATGAACAGGAGTTCAGCTACCATGTTTTGCAT
>Ga0116168_1002690_pt1 | contig 10850 bp, 8 predicted proteins | sample AD_UKC129_MetaG_FD_89795 | JGI IMG/M metagenome (GOLD analysis project Ga0116168, IMG submission 89795) | Active sludge microbial communities of municipal wastewater-treating anaerobic digesters from Canada - AD_UKC129_MetaG | ecosystem: Engineered > Bioreactor > Anaerobic > Digestate | place... | reverse complement strand
GCCATAGAGAGAGACAATCAGTTGCTTAAAAAGCTTGCGGAGAATGGATTTCTTTAGTCTTTGAGGTTGAATATTTTTTTTAAGTTTACTGATTTCGATTTAAGGGGCAAAGAGATGCTTTCGTTTTTATGAGAGGAGAGGTATATTGAATGAATAATCTCCAGCGCCCTGTATCCATCTATGGCAGATGATGGGTTTGGGCTTTGGGAGTCTTTTAGCAACTTTTTTGCATTTTTGTAAAGTTCATGAAAGCAGTTGTTCTCTTTGTAGTGAGGGAAGGGTTGTTCTACAAGATCTCGAAATCCTGTATAGAGCCTGGATGGTTCGCTTTTGTATAATTTATTATAACCGTTGCCAATTAAGATTTTCCCATCAGTTCCCCAGATCTCAATTTCAAAAAGAAAGAATCTCCGTTTGCCTCCACTTTCAAGAAAAATCTCTATTCCATTTTCAGTTGTAAGCCATGCAACTGAAAAGTCCTCAAATCCATAGTTTTTAGAAAATCGCTCAAATTTTCCTCTGGAGAGTTTAATCTCACCAAAGAAAAATCTCAAAATATCTGCAATATGAGTGCCGTCATGTAGCAGAGGGCCTCCTCCTTCCAGTATAGAAGATTTGCCTTTGTATCCCCCTGTAAGTATACGTGCATTGACTGTTCGGATTTCCCCAATCTCGGATTTCTCTATCATCTCTTTTACTTTTTTATATCTTGCATCAAAGCGCCTTTCGTGATTGACTATTAAGGCTGCTTTATTTTTTGCAGCTGCATCTATAATTCTTTGAGCTGCCTCAAGGGAATGAGCAATGGGTTTTTCCAAAACTACTACTTTTGCTCCTGAGTTAATTGCATCAACTGCGATCTCTCCATGGGAGTCTGTGTTTGTTGCAATTATAACCAGTTGAGGTTTTTCAATGTTGAGCAATTCTCTGTGGTCTAAGTAACAGTGTTTTTTGGGGATATTTGCTCTTTTGCTAAATTGTTCAAGTCTCTCTAAACTCCTGTCACAGGCAGAGGTGATAGTGATCCCTGCCTTTAAAGCTCCACCAAAGTGAGTACAGGGCTTTTTCCTCAGAGGATCCTCCTCAAGTAAAAAACCAATTCTACCACAACCTATAAGTGAAACGGATAGATTTTTCATTGCTTTATAATTTGGGGAGGTATGTATTTATTTCATAATCTGTCACAACTTTATTGAAAAGCTCTTGCTCATAGAGCTTGTTTTCAATTATCTTTGAATGGATAAATTCTCCAAGAGTTTCTTTCATAAAATGACTTTTTTCAAAATAAGACAACGCCTCATTTAATTGCATTGGTAATGGTCTAAATTTTGAAATCTCCTTTGAGTCATTATATGAGCTCTTTAACTCCTCTGACAATTCATATTTTTCCTCAATACCTTTAAGCCCCGCTGCAAGCATTACAGAAAAAGAAAGATAAGGATTACATGCAGGATCAGGGGATCTAAGCTCTATGCGCATTGATTCTGGTTTGTTAAATCTGCTTTGCGGGATTCGCACAAGAGCTGCTTGACTCTTTGTGCTCCATGTAGCATGGGTAGGAGACTCAAACCCAGAAATAAGTCTTTTATATGAATTTATCCATTGATTTGTGATTATTGAAAATTCATGGCAATGGCACAACAATCCCGCAATAAAATATCTTCCTTCATCGGAAAGAGAAAATTCTTTGCTTTTATCGTAGAAAATATTTGTTTCATCTCTAAATAGAGATTGATGAATATGCATTCCAGAACCGTTTTGTCCTGTTAAAGGCTTTGGCATGAATGATGCATATATATTGTTAAGCTGGCCTATTTCTTTTGTTATGAGTTTGAATGTCATTATGTTATCTGCAGTTGTCAGAGCATCTTCGTGTCTGAGATCAATTTCATGCTGACTGGGTGCTCCTTCATGGTGAGAAGAGATTACGTCAATTCCCATTTTTTCCAGTGTGAGAACTATTTGTCTTCTGTAATCTGATGCTGTATCAAGAGGGGTTAGATCAAAATATCCACCATGGTCAAGAACCTCTGGCTTGTTGAAATTTCTAAAAAAGAAGAATTCAATCTCTGCTCCTGTGTAATAGGTCAAGCCCTTAGCTGAGGCCTTCTGGAGATTCTTCTTTAGAATATATCTACAGTCGCCTTCAAAGGGTGTCATGTTTTGAGTGTATATATCGCAGAACATTCTGGCCACTGCATCTTCTTTTGGCCTCCATGGAAGGACCTGGAATGTGTGTATATCTGGCAGAGCTATCATCTCTTCTTCATCTGAGCGTATGAATCCCTGAAGAGTGGAACCATCTACCCTTACGCCTTCATTTATAGCGTCTTCAAGTTCATCTATTGTTATAGCAAAGCTTTTTAAAAAGCCTAAGATATCTGTAAACCACAGCCGTATAAATTTAATTTTATTATCGTGAGCAAATTTTATAATGTATTCTTTATCTGAGTTCATATAAAGTCTAATCTACCAGCTTATTAAAATTAGTAAAATAAATAAAAATAGAATAAGAATAAAAAGACCACCTAAAATCAGTATATTTTTCATTGATGATGATTCTTCCTCTTCTGATACTCCAGAAGGCAGCAATGTTTTCCCCTTTGAATTTATAGCAGCATCTGTCATTGGATCATAGAGTTTTAGCTTCACCTGCTTTTCTTCTTCTATAAAGAGTCCATATACCCCTGGTGATATTTCTGTAAGTATCTCTGTAGGGTTATTTTTCCCCATAGAGGCCTTAATGTCTACAACTGTTGCAGGAATTGGCCTTATGGTCTTCTCCTCTCGCAAGTTAAATAAATCTATATAGTAATTTTCCCTGCTGGATACAGGCATTATTCTAAGCATAATCCTGTCGCCAATGCGAAGGCTGTATATTGGTTTTCCATGGATAGGTGCAACTATTGGTTTTACCTGCAGTATTACCGATTGATCCTTTTTTTGTTCTTCCTCTCTGGGGCTTTCTTCTTCTTTTTTTGTTGTTCTGCTTTCCTTTGCCTGACGAAATTCCTGAGCAGATAGTTCTTCTATAATTGTCTCCATTGTGAGATTTTTGTCATGTATTATTCTGTTGATCATATCATAGAGGATGATATCCATCTGGTCATAATCGTAGTTATATACATGGTCATAAAGTAATTTTGTCGCCTTTGGGTCATTGGAGAGGTTTGTAAAGGCATCCATAATAGAAGCTGTCATGCTGTTATTATAATTACCTCTCCATTTTCGGTCTACTATAATTTCTTCGTATTTTTCCCATGAAAGATGAGGCTCATACTCATACATGTCAGAATATGAAGAAACTATTGCATGATATGTTTCCAGCTTTCTAAATTGATTGAAGATCATAAGAAAAAGGCCATAGAGATTTGCGGAGGAAGATTTAAATCGTCCCTTTACTATGAGTATTGTGTCAGTTGAATTTTCCTGAATTCCAGAATCCATATTGTCACCGGTAAATTTTATTAAACCTACATGAGAAATTCTCAAAAGTCAAAAATTTATTGCTTCTGCTCCTTTATAATTATCGGAATAAAGATAGAATTACTAAAAATATTTATTTTGAATAATATAGTAACCATAGAGAAGTTATGTCAATATAAAAAATTATTCTTAAAATTTATATTGAAATTAGCAATGGATTATTGCTATTATTTATAATAAATTTTTAGTAAGCTTTATTTAACAGGTGCTATGAAGAATTTTTTAAAATTTATAAACTCCATGCCTGTTCCTCTTGTCCTTCTTGAAAAAGATGGGGCAGTTTTGACATTAAGTGAGAAGTCTCGTGTTGTTTTAGGAAATCTTGCTGGTGAGATTGTCCCCGGCAGCAATATTAAAGATTTTTTGAAAAAATATGCAAGTCAGGAGTTGCGAAGTGAATTTTTTACAGAAAGGGACAATAATTTTTCTATAGAAATAGACGTAAATGGAGATAAGAGATTTTTTGATTTCAGGACCATGTCCTTCAAAATAGATGAAGAGCCCTTTGAGTGTATAATGCTTTATCTGGAGGATGTTACAGAGAGAGTCTTGGCAGAGAGATCTCTTAGAGAAAGCGAAGCCAGAAACAGAGCTCTAATTGAGGCCATACCGGATATAATGTTTCGTGTTGATAATAGGGGTGTCTATCTTGATAAAATGCTTGGGTTAAGGATTAACGAAATATTTCCTGCTGAGATATCAGCGGAGGTAGTTCGCTATATATCTGAAGCAATAAGAACAAGAGAAATTCAGGTATATGAATATTCTGTTGTAATATCTGGAGAGGAGAGATTTTATGAGGCAAGATTTATAGCTGTTGAGGATGATGAGGTTCTGGTAATTTTGCGTAATACAACTGAAAAGCAAAAGGTCCTTATTGAGCTTGAAAAGGCCAGAAGAACTGCAGAAATCGCTAACAGAACAAAAAGTGAGTTTCTTGCAAATATGAGTCATGAGATTCGCACCCCTCTTAATAGTATTACAGGGTTTATTGAACTTTTAATGAGAACTGAGCTTAATGATCAGCAGAAAGAATTCATTGAAATAATAAAAAGAAGTGCATCAAATCTTCTTGAGATAATAAATGATATACTGGATTTTTCAAAAATTGAAAGCAAGAGACTGGTTATAAATCCTCTTATTTTTGATCTATATGGTGAGGTAGAATCTCTATGCAGGCTTTTTAATGTTAAAGCTCTTGATAAGGGAATTACTTTTTTGACTTTTATAGATCCAGCGATCCCTCTTTTGATAAAACAGGATTCTTTGAGAATAAAGCAGATACTTTCTAATTTAATTAGCAACGCTATTAAATTTACACCAGAAGGTGGAACAGTAATAGTTGAGGCAAAGATTTTTAGAAAAAAAGAAAGTCGCTGTATGATCAATTTTTCTGTTTCAGACACAGGTATTGGTATTCCTGAAAGAAAGCAGAAGATGATCTTTGAACCATTTACTCAGGCTGATGGAAGTGTTACCAGAAAATATGGAGGCACAGGTCTTGGACTGGCTATAAGTGCAAATCTTGCAAAGCTTCTTGGCAGTGAAATAATTGTTGAAAGCAAAACTGGAATAGGAAGTAAGTTTTATTTTACAGTGGAAGCGGAGATACTTAAAGATGAATCTAAGTCCGATAATTTCAAAGATATAAATCTAAGAGCTGCCATTGTTTCTTCTATTCCCGACGATATGAATTTTATAAACATTCAGTATTATCTCAATAGCTTTAATTTTGATGTGTCTTTTTTTTCTGATATTAAATCTTCCTTGAAACAAGATTTTGATTTTTATTTTATTTTATATTCGGATCATATTAAACTTGAACTTTATAGCCTTGGAGGATTATCTGTAAATAAAGATAAATTTATCCTTGTTTTTCCTGGAATCATTCATGATACTCCTGAAGATGTTTTGAATTTTTTTGGGAATAGAATTTCTTTGCCTATTTTTCCAGATGACTTTTATAAGTTATTGAAGGAAATTTGTGGTTTTAATTTTGAAGAAACAAAATTGTCAAAGGGGCAGGATACTGAGCAAAAATTAAGGAAAAAATTTCATGGAAGAGTTTTAGTTGGGGAAGACAATAAAATAAACCAGAAGCTTATAATGCTTCTTTTAAGAGATTATGGGCTTGAGGTTGATATAGCTGGCAATGGCATTGATGTTTTTGAAAAATTTCAAAGAAATAAATACGATTTAGTTTTTATGGACATTCAAATGCCTGTTGTAGATGGTGTTGAAACTGCAAAGATGATAAGAGAATATGAGTCAGATAAAGATAAATCTGTTCCAATAGTCGCTCTAACAGCAAAGACTATGTCATGGGAGCAGGGAGTTCCAGGTATTTCTGATATGGATGATTATCTCATGAAGCCAATTGAGATGAATAGGCTTGAGAAAATTTTTGAGAGATACCTTCCTGTTTCAGAAAATAAAGAAGAAATGGAAATTTCATCTGATGGGAGGAATGGTGGATTTTATAGCCTTAGAGGTGTTGCTGAGGAGCTTAAGATTCCTGTTAATGTTTTGGAAAATATTTTAATTGATTTTTTTGATGATGCAATAGAAGTTATTGATTCCCTGAAGACAGCAGAAAGAGAAAATAATTTTGTTGATATTATGAAACTATCCCACAGGCTTAAAGGTGCAGCATATAATTTGAGATTGAATTCATTAGGTGATATTCTTGAGATTATTGAAGAGAAGTCAAATAAGAAAGAAGATGCTGATTATAAAGCCATGATCAATAGTGCGGAAAATGAGATTATGCTTTATAAAAACTATATACAGTAAGTTATATGTGAGGGTTTGTATGGAAACAGTTCTTGCAATTGATGATGACAAAACTACTCTTGGTATTCTTGAATCTCAACTCTCAGCCTTTGGCTATAGAGTCTTTGTTGAAAGAGCTGCAAAGAGAGGTCTTGAGATTGCAAAGGAGTTTGTCCCTGATGTTATTTTGCTTGATATCAACATGCCAGTAATGAGTGGATTTGATGTCTTGGCTAATCTAAAAAAAGATAAGGCTACAAGGGATATCCCTGTGATAATGCTTACCAGTAATAAAGAAAGGACAAGCGTAATTGAGGCCATGAGGTATGGCATTTCTGATTATATTGTGAAGCCCTATGATCCTGATAAACTTAATCTTAAAATAAAATCAGCAATAGCCCATGCTGATATAAAGAAGAGTCAAAATGATGATATTTTTATAGAGATTGCACGAAAAGGGGAAATGGCTTTAATAATAATGCGTGGTTCCATTAAGGATAATGGATTTAAAAATGATGTAAAAACAGTTTTTAACTCCTTTTTTATGAAGCAGGTCAATGGCAAGGTTTGTGTTTTTGATATTCGTAACATGGAAGATTTTGATTCCAATGACGTTAAGGAATTTGTTTCTTTATTGAAATTCTTTTCTGATTCAAAAATTAAGGTTATTACAGGAAAACACTATGGCTCAATTGTGAGTAATTCAGATATTGAAAATACTGTTGAGCTTTATTTATCCTATGGAGATATGGAGCTTGCCAGCATTTGATCTGCGTAAAAAATTTTTGAAAGCACAAAAAATTTTTAAATAATAACTGTGGCAATCGTATAATCTTTCAAAGCGCCAAAATGATTTCTCTGGAGGATCTTTGTGGGCAAGAAAATTATACTATTGCAGCTTTATTTTTTGATTTTAAGCCTCTGTTGCAATCCAGCACTTGAGGAAAAGTCCTGCATTTTAGAGACATCACAAAGGGCTGTTTATTCAGAAGATTATTCACTTGAGGAAAATGTTGCTTTGGATTTTTTATCTGCTTCACCAGGTAAGCTTTGGCCAGAGTTTAAACCTGATATTACACAGTATTATCTTACTGTTCCAGCAGAGGTCTCCTCCATAGAAATAATTGCAATAGCTCGTGAAAGTTTTTTTGCAGAGATTGGAGGACGTTCTATTTTGCTTAATGGGGAAGTGGAGAGAATTCCCCTGGAGAGTGATAATCCAATCAATATTAACCTTAATAATAACTATGGTGAAGGTAAAGTTTATTCCATAGATGTTAAAAAGATGAGCAGACTGCCAATTGAAAATTATTCCTTTGAAGAATTTAATGATCAAAACCAACCTTTTAAATGGACAATGACAGGAACAGGTGGTGTGGTTTCAACCAATAGTTTTGCGCATAGTGGAAATTACTCAGCAAGCTTTGCCAGCTTAACATCAACCATAAGCGGGAGAGAATTGATGAGCTCTGCTATAGAGATAAATCCATCAAAGGATTCCATTTTATCTGTGTGGTTTTTCCTTGAGGAGGTATCTGGCGCTGTTGCAGAGAGAGTAAGTGTGAGTCTAAAGATCTATTATTTTGCAGATAAGGAATGTACCATTAAGGCCTCTACAGCATCAGCCACTATGACAAAAATATCCCTGGATGAGCAGGGGCAATGGCAGAGAGTATTTTATGAAAGGAGTTCCTCTCAGATACCACAGGATGCTGTTGCCATCAAAGTTGCAATCCGTGCCTGTTATGAAAAGGATGCAGGAGGCACTTCCAAGGATAAGATTTTTTTTGATGATGTTGAGGTCCAGCAGTAGTTTGATTTAAAGGTTTGCTATATTCTCCTTGATATGATCCCCATCATATTGTATACAAGCTGTGCTGCTGCAAAATCAGATGAGCGGGAGTTTTTAGTTGGAGCAAGCTCTACAACATCAAATCCTCGTATCTTTTTCTCTGGAGGTATTGATTCTATAAATTTAAAAAAGTCATACCATAATAAACCTCCGGGGACAGGAGTCCCGGTGTGTGGAAATATTGAAATATCAAATCCATCAATGTCAATTGAGATATAAATATCATCAGGAAAGTCGTGGGGAAATTTTAGAGAGAAGTTGTTATTCAAATATATATCAGAGGCATCATAAAATTTTATATCTGGGTTTTCTTTCCTGTATGTTTTTTCCTCAATGGAATAGGCCCTTGTGCCTATTTGAATTAATGGGATACCCTGCTCATGAATTCGCCGCATAACGCACCCATGGGCAAATTTGTTGCCTTCCATCTCGTCTCTCAAATCGACATGGGCATCAAAGTGAATAACTCCTATTGTATTAAAATATTTTTTATGGGCCAGCACTGGTCCATAGGATATTGAGTGCTCTCCACCAAGTATAACAGGCACTTTATTTTTTTTAAGGAGTTCAAAGGTTTTGCATTCGAGCTCATGTAGAACTTCTCTATCTTTAGCTGTGCAATCAATTTGCGGATGAGTGTATATCCCCTTTTCTAAGGGAATAGATTTACCGTCAAAGGCCTCAAGCTGTTGAGATGCTTTGATTATGGCCTCTGGCCCTGAAGCTGTGCCTTTACCATAAGATACTGTTTTTTCATAAGGGACAGGAATAATATGAAATAGAGAATCTTCAGTTGTTTTGCCACCTTCACTTTCCAGAAAAAATAGTCGCGTCACGAAAGCCTCCATATAAAATCTTCATAACTAAAGGATTTATAGTGCAAAATCTTCTGACTTTCTGAGTCATAGTAATATATATCAGGTAACTTTATTCCATTGAAGGTGTTTGTCTTGACCATAGAATAAATTGCCATGTCTGTAAAGATTACTCTGTCACCAATATTAAGTGGCTCTTTAAAAGAATAATCGCCAATAACATCTCCAGCAAGGCAGGACAGCCCTGCAAGCCTATATGTATATTCATACTCTCCAGCAGCGCCTGAGTTAAGTATATATGGTCTGTAGGGCATTTCAAGGACATCGGGCATATGCGTTGCTGCAGAGGTGTCCAATATTGCAATGGGCATCCTGTTTTCGGTTATATCCAGAACCTTAGAGACCAGAAATCCAGCATTAAGTGCAACTGCCTCTCCAGGCTCAAGATATATTTCTGTATTATATCTTTTTTTGAAATTTTCAATTACATTACAGAGCCTGTCAATATCATAGTCATCTCTTGTTATGTGATGACCTCCGCCAAAGTTTACCCATTTGCACTCCTTAAAATAATTGCCAAAATTTTTTTCTGCAGCGGCTACTGTTCGTTCAAGGGAGTCGGAGTTTTTTTGACATAGCGTATGCATGTGTAGGCCATCAATGTATGGAGGTAATCTCTCTGGAAAGTTTTTCTTTGTTATGCCAAGGCGAGAAAAGGGAGCGCAGGGATCGTAAATTTCTACATCAGTTTCTCTGTGCTCAGGATTTATTCTCAAGCCAAAGGATATTTTCCCATAATACTCTTTTATCATTGGGAGAAAGTGTTCGTATTGTGACATGGAGTTAAAGACTATGTGGTTTGATGTTTTAAGTAAGTCTTTAAAATCACTATCACTGTATGCAGCAGCAAAGGCGTGCACATCTCCTCCGAATTCCTCTTTCCCAAGTCTTGCCTCAAAGGGTGAGCTTGCACATGTTCCCTGAAGATATTGTCTTATCAGAGGAAATGTAGCAAACATCGCAAAGCCCTTCAGTGCAAGGAGTATTTTTACACCAGTCCTTTCCCTCACAGAGGAAAGGACTTTGAGATTTTTTTCAAGGAGCACACGGTCCACAACAAAAGAAGGAGTGGAAAAAATGTTCCAGTCTATCACCTGAAGATCTCCTTCCATGGGAGTCCATATTTATTCAGCGCTTCCATAAATGGATCAGGATTAAATTGTTCCATATTAAAAACGCCTTCACCTTTCCATATCCCTTTAAGAATCATCATGGCACCTATCATGGCAGGAACGCCTGTTGTATATGATATGGCCTGAGATTTAACCTCACGGTAACATTCCTCATGGTCACAAATGTTATAGACATAATATTCAAGCTCTTTGCCATTTTTAACGCCCCTGCATATACAGCCGATGCAGGTCTTCCCCTTTGTCTTTGGACCAAGGGACGCTGGATCTGGTAAAAGGGCTTTTAGAAATTGTAATGGTATAATATCAACGCCATTGAATTTTACAGGCTCAATGGAGGTCATCCCAACGTTTTGTAAAACCTCAAGGTGCTTGAGATAGTTATCAGAAAAACTCATCCAGAACTGAGCCTTTTTAATCTCTGGGAAATGTTTAACCAGAGATTCAAGCTCTTCGTGGTATAGTCTGTAAATTGTAAATGTTCCCACATTCTCTGGGCATTCAAAGGTTTTTTTCATGGACATTGGTGGCGTTTCAACGAACTGACCATTTTCCCAGTGTTTACACACAGCAGTGACTTCGCGGATATTAATTTCAGGATTAAAGTTTGTAGCAAAGGGATGTCCGTGGTTTCCGCCATTTACATCAACAATATCAAGCTCATGTATTTCATCAAAGTAATGCTTCTTAGCATAGGCTGTGAATACATTTGTAACACCCGGATCAAATCCGCTG
>Ga0116168_1002686_pt1 | contig 10866 bp, 11 predicted proteins | sample AD_UKC129_MetaG_FD_89795 | JGI IMG/M metagenome (GOLD analysis project Ga0116168, IMG submission 89795) | Active sludge microbial communities of municipal wastewater-treating anaerobic digesters from Canada - AD_UKC129_MetaG | ecosystem: Engineered > Bioreactor > Anaerobic > Digestate | place... | reverse complement strand
CGAGTACCACCTATCAAAATTATCCACTCCAAACAGATGACACAACTCTGGATGATCTGCCAGAGAAGCCTGAGTTACTTGGCGGTTTGGTGCTTGACAAGACTGCTGAGGATATTGAAGTATTTCTTGAAACAGGACAATTTCCTCCTGACGATTATGAAGCACCCCCGGAAAGAAACCCCGTGAAGGATAACTCTAGACATGCCGGTGCAAGAAGAAGTTCAGCATCAAGACGTGATATTCCGGTGAACGAAGACAGAAGTAATGGTGCAACTCTAAGAAGAAGACAGCCTCCTGTGTCGGATGCTTCTAGCAATCCCCCCACCCGACGCAGATCTACTAATTCAGAAGAGGCCGTATTCTAGTGTCTGGTCTATTCAATCTGCCCCCGAGGTCTTCCAAAGGGGCAGATAGTGCGGTAGTAAAGAAAGCTGCTACTCGAGCAAAGGCAGCGGGGATTACGATTAGAGGAGGGAGTGGTGGGCTCCTCGAAAGAATCTCGACAATGACTGCTTATGTAAATCAGCACTTATCAAGATATGCTGATGAGTGCATGGTGATTCGTGACGAGTCCGAATTGCATGATTATATAACGCATGCAATCAAGGAGGGTTATCTTGCGATTGACACCGAAACGAACAGTCTGGACCCTATAACTTGTACGTTAGCTGGTGTTTGTTTATATGCAAAAGGCAAGAAAGCAGCGTATATACCAATTCATCATGTCAGCTATGTAACCGGTATAGAAGTTGATAACCAGTTATCAGAAGAGGTTGTAGCATCGGAGCTGCAGCGTCTTGGCAATACTAAACTTATATTCCATAATGCTAAGTTTGACATTCGTGTTATACGCAACCAGCTGAAAGTATTTCTTACTCCATATTGGGATACTCAGATAGGAGCCAGGTTACTCAATGAGAATGAGCCCTCAAATCTGAAGTATCTACATAATAAGTATTGTGCACCAGAAAAAGGTCCGGTTATGAACTATGAGAAGTTATTCGAAGGCCTTCCGTTCACCCACGTTCCAATCAGCACTGGTTATCTTTATGCAGCACGTGACCCAAAGATGACGATGGATTTGTTTGACTTTCAGTCACGGTATTTGATTGAGTCGGAACCTGAGTGCTTAGCTAGAGGGCTTACTCGGGTGGCACAGGTTTTCAGAAATATTGAAATGCCATTGATAACTGTCCTAGCTGATATGGAAGATGCAGGAATGGCACTTGATTTTGATTTCGCAGAAAAACTGTCCGTAAAATATCATAAAAAACTCAACGAAAAAGAACAAGCATTCTACAAGGTATGCGAAATGTATCAGAAAGAGATTGATGCTTATAAGCGAGCTAATCCAGCTCATAAGTTATCAGATCCTATTCTCATTTCAAGCCCAACTCAGATAGCGATTCTCTTATATGATATAATCAAAGTGAAGTCGCCAAACCCAAAGAATCCGAGGGGAACGGGCGAAGATATTCTTAGCAGAATTGATAACCCACTCTGCTCTGCTATATTGGAGTACCGAGAGGTGGCGAAACTTCTTTCAACCTACATTGATAAGATGCCTCAGGTAGTAAACCCAAAGACGAATAGAGTCCATTGCACCTTTAATCAGTGTGGTGCTGATACCGGCAGAACCAGTAGCAGTGACCCTAATATGCAGAACATTCCCTCGCATAACAAAGAAATCAGAAAGATGTTCTGTGCTAGCGAAGGTAATGTTCTTGTTAGCTGCGACTTCTCACAGCAGGAGCCGAGAACACTTGCACATATGAGCCAGGACCATAATTTGATAACTGCATACCGAGAAGGTAAGGATATATATGCTTGGATTGGAAGTCTGGTATTCAAGGTACCCTATGAGGAGTGTAAAGAGTTCAGACCAGACGGAACAAAGAACCCTGAAGGCAAGAAACGTCGTGACCAGATGAAAGCTGTTGTGCTTGGTATTATGTACGGTCGGTCAGCACCCTCAATCGCGGAAGAACTCAAAATTTCTAATAAAGAAGCTCAAGGTATAATCGATGCATTCTTCAAAGCATTTCCAAACGTTAAATCGTTTATCGATAATACTATTGAGCAGGCGAGGTGTACTGGATTCGTGGAGACTGCTTGGGGTAGAAAGAGACGGTTGCCAGATATGCAGCTTCCTGATTTTGAGTTATCTCTTATAGGCGGTAAACCTCTTAACTTCGACCCGTTATTTGACGAGGAAGCGGAGGAATCTGAACCTGAAATCGATGAGTATACTTATCAAAAGTGGATGAGAATGCTGAGAAACTGTAGAAGTTATAAGGATCTTGAAGCCCTTAAAGGTAGAGCTAAGGCAGAAGGCATTCACGTAAAAGATAATCGAGGGTTCATAGCAGAAGCTTCTAGACAATGCGTAAACAGCATAATTCAAGGAAGTTCAGCCGATATGACTAAGAGGGCTATGATACTTGTAGGTAACGATGCTAGATTGAAAGAATTAGGTTATAAGCTTCTGTTGAACGTGCATGATGAGCTGATAGGTGAATGCCCGCTTGAGAATGCGAAGGAAGTGGCAGCTAGAGTTTCTGAGTTGATGATCAAGTCAGCAGACATTATTTCAGTACCTATGAAGTGTGATGCTGAAGTTTCTAAATGTTGGTATGGGGAGGCTATTCCTGTATGAGTTTGATGATAGGAATTATCAGCTATTTACCGCAAGACGAAAAGGTTCGGTCGAAGAGAGTGAAAGCACATGCTCAACAACTCGAGTGGTTACATTCTCTATACCCTAATATTGTGCCAAATATAGTAGCACAAGGTTACCAGAATGAGTACCATGATAATGTGTCATATGTCGGAAGATTCGAGACAGGTATTGGAGCTTCAGCGGCCAGGAATATAATTCTGAGACTTTTCTATGCTAGCGACTACGATTACCTTCTGATGTGTGATGATGACACGATTGCATACCCTTATTACAACTACGAGGAGTTTATGCAAAGAATAGCTGAGGAGCCTGAATTATTCAAGAGCGTGGATGCTGTTATGGCGGTTGAACCTGAATATCATGCTTTTAAGGCGAGGGTGCTAGAAGACAAGGGTAATCTTTCACACTATAAATTCACCCCAAGGGAACTCAACTCAGGGGCGGCAACCTGTTTTCTGAAGAACATCAAGAAGTATTATAATGAAGAGATTTACTTTGACGAACAGCTGGAAGCTTCTACAGGAAATGGTAGGGAAGATATTGACTTCCTCCTTCGATGGCTCCTTAAAGGGTTCAATTTTTATCAAATGGAAACCTGGATACGCAAATCGCTCTCGTTCGATTATAGTGCTATATTCGGAAGTGATACGAAAGCTAGAGATGCTATTCTTATGAAGTGTCTTGACTTTATGTGTCAACGATATTCAAAATACGGCTTGGCAAGGAACCTGAAAGGTCAGATAACATGGAAGAACTTCAATAATCGATATAATCGAACACTCCCTGTACTTTACATTCCCCGGAAAAATCCTATTACAATAAGTGATAATTTGATGCCGAAACAGAAATCTGTTAACGATGGCAGAAAGCGTCTATTCTGAAAGGAGAATAATCATGGGATTTGATTTATACTTTGCGGGCAGTAGAACTCCCGGAGCAGATGATTGGTTAGCGGCGAATAAATGCTGTCGTTTGTTCAGTCAGCTGAATGATAAAAAAGCGATAGCAGCTTGGAATGAATATGAAGTTCGTGGAAAGTTATTTGTAGACTCAGGTGCACATAGCGCCCATACTCAAGGAATTGAGATACCTGTTGATGATTATATTCAGTATGTCAATGACCTGGACGAGTACATTTCAATATTTGCACAGCTTGACAAGATTCCGGGCATGTATCGTAAGCCGAAAACAATCGAGGACTGGGTTACAGCACCTGAGTTGAGCTGGAAAAACTATCTCTATATGAGGGAAAGGGTTAAAAGCCCAGATAAGTTGATACCGGTATTCCATCAAGGTGAGAATTTCAAATGGTTGAATACGATGCTGGAAACAACCTTTGAAGGTGGGAAGCATATACCATACATTGGGCTATCACCCCGAGGTGATGTCTCAGTTAAAGCCAAGCGTGCATTCATCGACAAGTGCTTCAATATTATACTCAAGTCAAGTAACCCGAGGGTCAAGGTTCATGCTTTTGGTATGACATCACTGGATGTTCTTGAAATGTTCCCGTTCTACAGTGCGGACTCAACAACCTGGCTTCTGATAGCAGCTATGGGTCAGATTTTAACTCCGTGGGGTCTTATATATGTTAGTTCCAGAGGAACCGCAGATCCACTGCATATCAAAAATCAACCGGTGTTAGCTCGAGATAAGATATTGTCATATATAAAGGATAAAGGGTTCACCCTTGACCAGATTCAAGAAGATTATGCAGCGAGGATGCTTGTCAATGCTATGTACTTGAAGAACTGGGCTGACAACTATGTCTACAAGGGTACGAAGCCGGCGAAAAAAAGTCTGTTCTAACTTTACATATCAGTAGATATCTCTATATATTAAAGGAAGACAGTTTTTGGTTCTCCCTAACCTGTCTTAAAATAAAATAAAAGGAGTAAACGAAATGAAAAGGTTGTCAAAGGAACTGGAAGAAATCAAGGTTTTGCTTGGTAGTGTCCCACCGCTTATGCTGGCATTATTTATACTGTCAGTGGTGTTGATGAATTTTCTGGCTAATAAGAGTATCGATACTGGGTCATGGACTTGGTTGGCTCTAGACTCAGGTATCGTTATCTCTTGGTTATCATTTCTCACTATGGATATGATGGTTAAGCGATTTGGTCCGAAAGCTGCAACCTCAATATCAATCGTCGCTATTGTAATCAATCTTGGTGTTAGTCTGGTATTTATGGTAGTGAGTATGATACCAGGGTTCTGGGGTGAGTCTTATGTGGAAGTCGGAGGGGACTTAATCAACAGAGCTTTGAACAATACTATTTCTGGAACATGGTACATATTGCTGGGCAGTACGATAGCATTTCTGGCATCGTCAGTCTTGAACAATATACTCAACCATATCATCGGAAAGCTGCTGAAAAAGCATAGTGGTACTTTTCTTGAGTATTCTATGCGAAGTTATATATCCACAATGATAGCTCAATTCGCTGATAATTTGATATTCGCGTTCATAGTCAGTTATAATTTCTTCGGGTGGTCAATTATACAATGCATAGCATGTGCAGCCACAGGAGCTTTGGTTGAGTTAGTCTGCGAAATTATATTCTCACCTATTGGGTATCGGGTTGTTCGGAAGTGGGAGAAAAATGGCGTAGGTGATAAATATCTAAACCTAATTAAATAAATGGAGGGAAAAAATATGGAGCTAAAACTCAAGACACTCAAACTTCAGGAAATGGTCAGCAAGTCGGTTAAAGGAGCGTCCAATAATAAGATGATCCCTATCACTTCACTCATGTGCATTGAGCTGAAGGATAATGTCCTCACGCTTACAACGACAGATGCTACCAACTACTTGCAGATTATCGAGCGGAAAGTGGAAGGTGAAGACTTCTATGTCGTAGTTCCGAGTGAAGTATTCAGTAAACTCGTGTCTAAGACAACCTCCGAGACGATGACACTGGTTCTCAAGGAGAACGCTTTAGAAGTTAAAGGTAACGGTACATACCTCATAGAGCTGCCCTTGGATGAGGAAGGTAAGCTGATTCGTTTCCCGCAGTATAAATTCAAACCCACGAAAGAAAAGGGCACTGTCAACTTGTCCACAATCAAAACCGTTCTGAACGTGAATAGTGCTTCCGTTGCAAAAACAATGGAGCTGCCCTGCTTGACAGGATTCTATTTCGGTGATAAAGTTATTACGACGGACACTTTCCAGGTGTGTGTAAATGACGTTGATGTGTTCGGTCAAAAAGTATTGTTACCGCCAGAACTCATCGAACTCCTGTCAGTTATAACAGATGAGAAAATCACAGTCGAAATGAATGCCGGCAAGGTTCTGTTCACTACTGAGAACGTCGTGGTGTTTGGTTCAGAGCTGGAGGGTATTGACGACTATCCTTACGAAGCTGTCAATGCTTATCTCGAAACAGAGTTCGAATCAGTCTGTAAGCTTCCGAAAGCATTGTTCCTGAGTGTTCTTGAAAGGTTGTCACTGTTCGTAACCCCGTACGACAAGAACGGCGTGTACCTTACATTCACGAAGGACGGTGTGCTTATAAGCAGCAAGAAGTCAACTGGTACTGAGTTGATAAAGTTCCAGGACAGCAAGAACTTCAAGCCGTTCACATGCTGTGTCGACATTGAAATGCTCAGAAGCCAGATAAATGCACAGGACGGCGATGTCGTTGAGCTCTGGTACGGACACGACAAGGCGATCAAAATGACTTCCGGAAAGATAACTCAGATTCTAGCATTACTTGAGGACGATAGGGTGTCAGATGAGTCGGCGAGCGCTTAAAAACATTCATCGCTTAATTGAGGCAGCCCAGAAGGAACTCCCAGTCGAACAGGAGTTCCTTTCGGACCTCAAAGCAGCCATTGAACGCTCGGAAGAGTCTAGATTACCTAGTAGAACATATAAGCCGTCCTCACTTATATGTCTTCGGAATATGTATTTCCAGGTAATTGGACAGCAACCTGACGAAGAAAAGGCTGATAGTTGTCTTATAGGAATATGTCAAACCGGATCAGCAAGACATGAACATCTTCAACAGGCTATAGCATCAATGAAGAAACTTGGCATTGATTGTGAATATATTGACGTTGAAAAGTTCGTAAACTCAAGAAAACCCAAAGGTACGAAGGTAGTTCAGAAGCAAGGAATGGAAACCAAGTGCTATAATGAAATACTCAATATGTCATTCCTCTGCGACGGCATTATAAGGTATAAAGGTAGGTATTATATTCTTGAAATTAAAACCGAAAGCTTATATAAATGGCAGACACGAAATGCACCAGCTGATGACCATATAACTCAAGCATCTTGCTACTCGGTTTGCTTAGGGCTGGACGACGTCATATTCTTATATGAGAATCGTGACAATTGTGATAAGAAGTGCTATCTAGTTCATGTTACTGACTCAATGAAGGAAGAGAGAGTTGTTGGTAAGATTGCGGAATGTGACTCGTATGTTCAGAAGCTTATACCGCCGCCGATGACTGAAAATAAAAGGGCTTGCAATTATTGCGGGTATAAGTCAGCATGTAGAAAGGTTGGTAGGTAGTATGGCGGTGAATAGGGGAAAGCAGTTTGAAGATAAGATTCGGTCAGCACTGGAGAAAGTCCCTGACATATCAGTGGACAGGCTTCCAGACCCTGCTGCTGGGTATGCAGGAATCAGAAATATATGTGATTTCATCGTATACCGGTATCCCTTTGTTCACTACTTTGAGTGCAAAACAACTCACGAAGGTACTCTGAACTGGTCAGCTTTCACAGATGATCAGTGGACAGGGCTTCAAGAAAAGGATGTTTATCCTGGCACTATCGCAGGCGCTATCGTCTGGTTTGTCAAGAAAGATCGAACTGTCTTTGTACCAATACATGAAATGTGCAGATTGTATCGTGAAGGGAAAAAATCTCTCAGCTTGCGGGAGATAGATGAAGGTACGGTATCATTCGTTGAAGTACCCGGAAGAAAGCTTCGAATACTATACGACTATGATGGTGATGCATTTATATCTAACCTAGACCTGAAATACGGCGAACGTGCTAAGCCCGGGGGTGACATTCTTGTCAAAAAACGCTAATCAAAAAGCCCTATCCTGTGATATAAATCCAGGAAAGGTTCGGCAAGTCCAGAAGAAGGTTGAAGAGAACAGCACTTTGATTGAAGAATTAGTTAATAGAATAGTTGACACTCATTGTAAGCCGCTGGACGATTTCATGAAGTGGATCCGAGATGTTCTATCAGATCACGATAATCCACCGACCGATCGGGAGTTAGATGACATGACACTCACACTTCCAAATCTCCTTTATTTCACAGGTGAGGCTCTTGAGTCTGTAGGGATAAAGGAAGATATCGCTAAAGCTATCAAGATGGAGTTATATAATACTATGTATGACCAAGCAGATGGCACTATATCCGACAAGACTGCGATAGCTGAACTGAATACACAGATTGAGCATGTCACTTGGGTAGTCTATCAACGTGCATACAAGAAGATTCGGCTTAGAATGGATGCCGGGAATGAACAACTTCAATCCGTTAAGAAGGTGGTGTCCAGGAGAATGGTTGAATATGATTTAACAAGAGTTGCACCCGACAGGATAGGGGGGGTTAAGAGATGAGTAAACTGGATATTCTAATCAAAGACTTTAATCGTGAATATAAGGATACGATAGCTTTCAAAGGAGTGGCAAGAAACCCAGTTGCTAGAATACCTTTTAGCAGTCCTCGTGCCAACTATATGCTTTATGGTGGTGTACCGCGTGGCAGAATGATTGAGTTTGCGGGTGAGGAGGGTGGCGGTAAGACTACGACAGCACTTGACGTGGTTGCTAACGCTCAGAGGGTATTCCAGAAAGAGTGGGAAGACGAAGTAGCTCGACTGGAAAGCATCAACAGCAAGGAAGCTCAGAATAAGCTGAAGGAAATAAAGGAGTCAGGTCCAAAACAAATCATATATATTGACAGTGAAAATACGCTGGATGTTGACTGGGCGATGAAAATCGGAGTGGACGTTGATGATATCTATCTACTCCGACCTCAGGAACAGACTGCAGAGCAGATATTTGATATGATGCTCGAGGCTATCAAAACTGGGGAGGTTGGTTTAATGGTGCTAGACAGCGTGGCAACTCTGGTACCACAGGCGATATTCGATGAAAGCATGGAAAAGAAATCTTACTGCGGAGTGTCACAGCCGTTGACGATGTTCTGCAACAAGGTTACTCCGTTACTCAATAAGTATCAGACTTGCTTGATAATGATTAACCAGGTGCGTGAAGACATCGATAACCCCTACAATATGTATAAGACGCCCGGCGGAAAAGCATTCAAGCATCACTGTTCAGTTCGTATTATATTCCAGAAAGGAACCTTCATTGATGAACGTGGAAATGAGTTGAAACGGTCAGCTGAGTCACCTGCAGGTAATCTTGTGTTAATGTCCATCGCCAAAACGAAAGTATGCAAGCCAGACAGACGGACTGGGTTTTATACTCTGAATTATAATACTGGAATTGATGTCGTGTCAGATGTTGTTGAAACGGCACTCAAATATAACTTCATTCGTCAGTCTGGGAGCTGGTATAACTTCATAGACCCCGAAACAGGCGAGTTCATGACAGACGATAACGAACAGATTATAAAATTGCAAGGGAAGCCGGCTGTCAAAGAGTACCTGCATGATAACCCAGTCATTCTGGAAGAGCTACTTCAGCGAATAAACTCACAGATAGAGAGTTAACCCCCCGGAGACGAAAGTCTCCTTTTTTTTGATTATCTTTACGAAACCACTTTACAATTCAATCAATATGTAGTACAATATAATTGAGGACAGGAACTGTCCCGAAAACTTCAGAACACTTGGAGGGTGAAGAATATGTCAGAACAGAAAATTATTGAAAAAATCAGGAAGTTGCTTGCACTTTCAAAGAATAACGCATCGCTAGCAGAGGCGGAATCGGCAGCACTCAAGGCTCAGGAACTGATGGCACGATACGGAGTTTCAGTTTCAGAAGAGTCAGAGGAAATAAAAAAAGTTATTGCACATGTCAGGTCAACTATAAAAGATGCAGCTCAGTGGAGACTTCGCTTAGCTTCAATCGTAGCAAAGAACTTCAGGTGCAAGGCATACTACATAGGGCATACTCAGGTGTTCTTCGGTTACGAGTCAGATGCTAGAATCGCGAAAGAAGTTTACGAATACTTGTACCGAGTCGGCAATCGGAACGCCAATAAGATGTATGCCAAGGTGAAGTCCGAAACAGGTTCCGGAGCAGGCGTCTACAACTCATATGTCAGCGGATTTTTAGTAGGTCTTCAGTTAAAATTGGACGAGCAACGCACAGCACTCATGCTTGTAACTCCTCCAGAAGTGGTTCAGAAATACGAAGAAATGAGCAAAGACCTCAGACCCGGTAAAGGGTTTACTGGAGCAACAGCAGTGAATTCTGAAGCTTTCAGGCAGGGAGTCATAGATGGAAAGAACTCGATGGATCGTGAAAGAAAGCAAATCGGAGGTGGCAAGAATGCTTGATTTATTAAATAATTATTCGGGTAGCTTGGAGGTTAACGGTGTTCAGTATGACACTATTAACCACGCAAAAAAGGCACTCTCTGGGTATAAAGGTCCTGTGGTAATTGTACTAAATAAACAGGCGGAAAATGCTGCTCACCCGAACTCAGTTGGTAGAGTACCCGAAGTTAAGTCAGAGCAGATGTATCGTATAAAGGTACGGCAGTACATGACGAAGCCGCCCTGTCCTGAGTTTGATTTTCATACGAAGTGGAACAATGGAATACCCATGCCAATGAGAGTGATGGTAGGTAAGAAATTGGCAGAGACTCGAGGAATGGTCAAGATGGAACTTCACGGTGAGCCGATGAACACGTCGTGCTGCATGGTCTGCGGAAGAACACTCACTCACCCCGTTAGCAAATTATATGGTATTGGACCCGAATGTGGCGGACACTTTCATATCAATCCTTTTGACTCAGAGTCGGAGCTCAAAGCTGCTCTGGAACAAGTCAATGAAAAAGTACGCAGCATCAGATGGACAGGATGGATAATCAAATCTGCAATTGAGGAAGAGGTGCCGATTTGATGCCAATATGAACCTACCTGCGTAATAATCAACCCAGTCACACTATATCAACAGCCAGACCATAATTAATAATCGTTGAAGAGACCAGCAGAGAAATCTGCTGTTTTTTTTT